>Ga0315274_10000514_pt1 | contig 60503 bp, 55 predicted proteins | sample YL17G02_20_MG_FD_203700 | JGI IMG/M metagenome (GOLD analysis project Ga0315274, IMG submission 203700) | Sediment microbial communities from Yellowstone Lake, YNP, Wyoming, USA - YL17G02_20 | ecosystem: Environmental > Aquatic > Freshwater > Lake > Sediment | place: USA: Wyoming | collected...
CCGCGAGGACGTTCGACCTCTCCAACTGGAAGGTCCTCACCGCCGCAGCCACCATGATATCGTTCGGCCTCATCGGCCTGATGTTCATGATGGGGAAGCTGATGGACAACGACAGGATCATCAACATGGCGAAGACCGACATACAGCAGTCGATAGTCACCGCGGTGCTGGTCTATGTCATTTTCATGCCGCTCGTGCTCGGCATCTGCTCGCTGAACCTCTCGTTCCTCGGCTTCTCGAGCGACATGTCGATATTCGACGCCGCCCGGCAGTACTTCGAGTACTCCAAGCAGATGGCATTGAACAAGTTCCAAGAGGCGATGGACAAGACCATGCTCGTGAGCTTCGTGTCGAGCATCTACCTGGGACAGGGATTCTCCATCCAATACATGTCGATCAGCTACTCGCCGTTCGCGGGCCTCTCCGTGCTCAACGCGATAACCTCCTCGATAATGAACTGGCTCCTGCTCAACATCGCGGTGGCCAACGCTCAGAGGGTGCTCGTGGACGTCATACAGATGTCGTTCCTGAACCTCCTGCTGCCGGCCGGAGTGGTCCTCAGGGCGCTCTCGCCCACGAGGAGCATCGGCGGGATACTGATATCGATATCGATCGGCCTGTTCCTCATACACCCGCTCGTGTTCGCCCTGTCCTACGCGATGATAGGCGCGCCGCCGGTCCCAGCGGCGCAGGCGCCGCAGTCGTTCTTGCCGGTGGTTGCGCAATACCTCGGGGCGATAACGGGCGTGATCATGGCCGCCAACCTGCTGAAAGCGTCGTACCTCCTCGTGCAGGGCATCATGCTGGTTACGATCTGGCCATGGGTGACGAACAGCACGATAAGCGCCGTGGTATCGATAATGGGCGGGCTCGGCGAGGTGCTCTTCGTGGTGCTGGTGCTTCCGGGGCTCGCGTGGATCTACATAACCGCGTTCGTGAGGGACGTTTCCAAGTTCATGGGAGAGGAGATAGACATCAGCGGCCTCTCCAGGATGATTTAGTCGCAGGATTGGACAACATGTTCGAAATGGAGATCGGATGAAGACGGAAAAGATTGACAAAGGCAGGAAACGGCTGGGCACCCTAGCCGTGCTCCTGCTCGCATTCACGATGCTGCCGGGGATAGTTAGCACAGTCCACGCAGCGACCTGCACATCGAACGCTGATTGCATTAGCCTCGGCGCCGTCTGCTCCATACCCATGAGCCAAGCGACCGGAACATGCGCCTCGTGCGCTACCAGCGCCGAGTGCGTGCAGAAGACATTCGGGAAGTCGACCGCTTGGTTCTCGATAGCGATGGCCGCGGTGATGATAGCGATACTCGCCAGCGGCATGCTCTTCTCGGTGGGATACGCGTTCGGGATCAACCAGCTGAAGCAGATAGGCAGGGCTGAGCTCCTGCAGGGATTCGCCTCCCTCCTGCTCGTGGTGTTCCTGTTCGGCGCCCTGGACGTGGAGCAGAACCTCATCGGGTCGATAGAGGGATCGACAGGGCTCATATCGGCCGGGCTCGCGACGTCCGCACCGGACAAGTTCGGGATCACGCCTGATGTCTATCGGCAGATAATACAGCAGGGCGGCACGATCACGATCGACCCCTTCGACGTCACATACGCGTTCCTGAAGCGCATGGTGGACTGCATACATGACAAGTACATGACCGCGATGGCCAACACCAAGTGGGCCGAGATAATCGCCAACATGCAGCTGAAGCTGGAGATAGACACAGGTCCTCCGCCGTACGGCACTAACTGGGCGCTGCCGACCGACCTGTTCAAGCTGATCGGAGGAGGGGGCGGCATCTACGCGCAGGTCCAGCGGGGAGAGCTCCTCGCCGACGAGCTGACCTGGACGGCCGTGCTCATCTACGCGCAGCTCGCGCTCCTGAAGTTCATAGAGACGTCGATGTTCACCGTGTTCCTGCCGATCGGCATCATACTCCGCGCGTTCCCGCCGACGAGGGGCGCTGGAGCGGTGCTTGCGGCGCTAGCGATAGGGCTGTACGTGATATTCCCGATGACCTATCTGATATTCTACATCGGCACGCCGAACTCGCTCGAGGGATGCAACCTCCAGGTCACCACCGCGATAACCTCGATATCCGCGAACTGCCCGATCTACCCGAGCACGATGACGGAGACCGCAGGGGCCGCGATGGCCAAGACGTTCGAGGCGCAATCGAACCTCATGAGGGTGCAGACCGTCTCGTCGCAGATACGCTACCTCGTATGGCTCTATCTGCTGATGGCGATCAGCATCACATTTATATTCGTCCGCTCGGCAGCAGGGATACTGGGAGCGGACATCTCGGAGATAGGCAGATCCATGTTCAAGATGGTATGATGTCCACGTAAGGAAAGGTCGAATCGAACCGCAGACAGCATGAGTTGAGATGCAGGGTGAAATGATGGAAATGAAATCGGAGCAGATCCTGTTCGTCTTCGCCGCAGCGGTAGTCGTACTGATCGCGGTCGGATCGGCCGTGGCGGTATTCCGGCCCCAGCCCGCGGCGTGGTATCAGAACGCGACGCAGCAAGGGACAGGAAGCCAGCTGTCGCAGGGAACGGGCCCCAGCTACACAGGTGAGGCGAAGGCCTGCAAGACCTCGCTGCTGGGCGGCGGGGAGAACGACTCGTACATGCAGACCATGCGATTCGCCCAGAACGCGACCACGATGCTTATGAAGCTCAACTCGACGTTCGAAGGCAGGGACAACGCCACAGGATACCTCACGAGGAGGGCGACGATCGACGTCTACTACAACGAGGGCGGGATCACCACGACGAGCAGGATGGAGAGCGTCATGCTAATGGACGACAACTACTCCTGCATAGCGAGCACATCATCGATCATCGCGGGGAACCAGAGCTTCACGAGCGACAGCAGCTGCGTCGGCATGCAGGTCATACCGATGATCTGCGGGGAGGACACGCGTTACATAGGGAGCGAGAACATCACCACGTCGCTCGGCACGTTCGACGCGGACGTCTACATCACGACGCAGAACGAGACCGTGTGGACGAACAAGCAGTTCTCGGTCCCGCTCAAGTCTTCGAACCAGGGCGTGGAATCGGAGCTGATAAGCTACACGAAAGGATGAGGGAAGGATAGATCATGCGGACCGGGAACCGAATGGAGTATTCCGTTGCGGTCGCGCTAGCGTTAGTCCTAGCCGTCCTGCTGCCTGGATGCATAGAGACCAGACCGGTGCAGGGGATATCGACCACAGTCAATGTTCAGATCGCGAGCACGCAGGCAGGGATATGCGCCGACCCCAACCTGGCGACATGCGGCGCATTCGTCAAGGAGAAGAGGGTGGCGCAGAACAGCTGGTTCTGCGACGGATACAACGGGCCGAAGGAAACGTTCGCGCAGAAAGTGTCCAACGGCGCGAACAGGTACATCATGAACATAAGCGACGGATGGACCTGCATCAAGACCAGCCTGCCCCCTGAGAAGAAGCAGATAACGGATCTCGGCATCCTGCCCGACTGCAGGATCTGTTACTCAGGCAGCAACTGCAGAGACTACTTCAACGGCGATCCAACGTGCACGAGCTACAGCGGCTGGATAGGGCATTCGTGCTACGGGTCAACCTGCGCATGCAGCACAGTTTACACGCAGGCAAGCGGGATGAACATCAAAGGCAAGGTCGCGGATATACATTATGATTATTATGCGTCCTGGTGCGGGGTGAAGGACCCGAGCGCCTATGTCACGACCCTGAGTGACCTGCCGCCACTCCCTTCCCAGGGGACCACCTCATCTTTCGGTGATACGTGCCCCAGGATATGCTACAGCAGCTGCAATCCTTCTTGCGCCGGGTGTAGTCTCGGGGGAAGCATATCGAATACGATAGACATATCGTTGCCAGGATACGGTTTGAGGAAGACGGATGTCAGTTGCAAGATGGACGTAGGTTGCTCGGATATAGGCGGAAGCGTGAGTGTTGCATCTATCGCCGCGTTCACCACCGCTGGCGCGACATGCACCCCGAGCGGATCCGGTCTCGGCGGCACGCTATCGGATTCAAGCGGCTCGTATTCGAAAACGTTCAATTGCTCACGCGACGCCATGCCGCTCCTAGGCGACATAGCCGAAAACCTGACAATCATAGGTGGCTGGAGCGCGAGCCGTTCCATCTACGGCTGGTCGCATGACAGTTACCAACGATCGTCCAGCGATATCAAATGCTGCCAAAGCTGCTGCTCTGCGCCATGTAACTGGTATAGTTCTTCCACATATGAATACTACCACAGTGTGGACACATACCACAACCCAACACTGAGCTGCAGCGACACAGTCTCGTGCATCGTGTCCGGAGTGTACGATGTCAACTACGAATGCACCAATCCTTACAGGAGCCAGCCGGACGGCCAGAAGATATTCCACTTCGTGAACTGCCTGGAAGGAAGCACCTTCCAGTCATTCCAGGGGGGCACCGCGTACACGAACACAGCCATACCGCAGACCCAGCTCAGCAGCCTGCTCTCCCAGTACACATCCGACCCGAACAGCAAGACCACCATACCGTTCTTCATGCTCGGGCAGGGCCCGACATTCATCGATTTCGAGAAGGCAAGGAGCAAGTGCAACCCCTACGAGGACGCGAAGGTCAGCCTGTCGATGGGCAACACCACGTTCGATCCGCCTGCGATGCGCGCCCAGGCAGGCACCGCATTGTGCTTCGAGAACAGGGATTCGAAGGTGCATCTGATCAACATCACCCAGTCCGGCGCGTTCGTGCAGAACCTGACTGTGGGAGTCGGCGGGACAGCCTGCGGCATACAGCTGCCGATAGGAGTCTACACCGCGGTCGACAACAACAGCGACAGCTCGAACGTCGTGATCACTCCGAGAGCGGATGGCACGGTCGTATACGTCGGAAAGAGGCTCACCCCGGACTACACCGTGGTGGAGAAGGGACGCGCGCTGGTATTCAACTATTTCGATGACAGGCCTAGGAACCACACCATCAACACCACCCTTCCGACATCGACAGGCACCTACTCCGTCGTGATCGGGCCGTCCGCCCCAACAACCGCGGACGACACGCCGCCGGGAAGGAGATACGTCGCGAACACCCTGGGTGAATTCATCATGCAGGACAATGTCACGAACAGCAAGTCCATGGTCTTCGTGGCTTCGCAGGAGAACGTGTTCATCTTCGACCAGGTCGGGAGCGCCAACAACGGCCTCCTTGTCGCCCCGCTCGTGGAACCTGGCGGAACCAGCGCGCCCTACGCGAACAGCAGCGCCATCGTGACCGGATCGCACCTGGCGAGGGCGTTCGGGGACAAGGTATGCTTCAGCACCAAGGTCGCAGGCGTCACGATCGACATACAAAGAGAGCGGGACGGCAACTTCAGCACCATAGACAGCGGCAAGCTGCTCGCCTCCTACCCTGATCTCTGCTGCATAGAGGACGAGCTGCCCGGCCTGTACAGGGCGGTCGCCAGCGACGGAAGGAGCGTCACCTGGCTGATAGGGTCGAGCAAGCCGAAAGCGACCGTGTCCCTGCAAATGGTCGGGTTCGTCCCCGATCAGATCGATGCGCAGCCCTACACCTCGCTCTGCCTGTTCAACCCGACGGCCATAGACCGGACCGTCCTGGTCACCGGCCCCGCGTTCAGCGCTACAAGGAAGCTGGGGGCATTCCAAAGCAACGATTGCAGCATAGCGCTCAACGCAGAGGGGGGGTACCTGGCGAAATTCAGCCCGAATATCGGGGTCAGCGCTTCGATAGGGGTCTCATCCGAGAGCACCACTGTGATCAATGTGCTCGACCTCGGCTTCGATCCGCCGTTCAGCCAGATCTCCCCCGGCAAGGACGTATGCTGGATGAACACCGCGGACACGCCGCAGGTATTGATCAGGACGACATCGAGCGGGACGCAGAGGCTGCCTCCTCTGAAGAAAGGATCCATGGACTGCGAACGCGCTGTCCCCGACGGATCAGTCATCAGCAGGACGCAGGAGAGCTCCAACGTGACCTCAGTGGTGACCGCATCCAAGAACGCCACGTTCTTCATACTCAACGGCTCCGGCATCCAGCCCCCGACACTGTCCGGGGTGAGCGGAGGGACGCTCAAGTTCATCAACATGATCGACGCCCCGGTCAGCCTCTACGATGTAGAGGACGTGCAGCTCACCAACAACTCGATCAGCAGGACGTCGATAAGCACGATAACGCCGGTGACCCTCCGGTTCTTCAACACGGACAAGCGCGACCATCTGATCCAGATGTGCAGCGGCACCTCGACCCCGTGCGCCGAATCCTCCCACGTCACGGTGCCGGCCGGGAACGGCAGCCAATTGGGAGTCAGCAGCGCGTTCGAAGGCTACCTGTACGACTCCGCCACGGCGCAGAGCGTCGTCGTCAGCGTCAACCCCTTGATCTCCTCCCTCGACAAGAAGTCGTTGGCTGGCGGAATCAAGACGATAACACTCCCGAACATGATCGCGTACTACACGATCTACACTTCGGCCGGGGGCGGCATCGCGGTGCTCACGCTGCTGCCGACGGTCCCCGCTCCGACCGAGAGGGTCACGATGCCTGAGACGCTCGATCTCCCGGTGCAGAAGGTGAACTACCTCACATCGAGCCTGCTCGCCAAGATGAGGAACTACTCGAGCCGCGGGCTCGTCCCGGCGATAGTGCCGGACTTCAAGAACGTGTCTGTAGATGTCAGGACATCGGTCTTCGACCCTCAGTTCGCCGAGACCCTGGCCGGCAGCACGGTGACGATCTCCAACATCGACAACATAGCGCACAACATAGGGATGAACAAGACCAAGGAGTACAAGTACTGCACCAGCAACGATCCCTCCCATTTCAGCTGCATATACAACGGCGCGGCGGGCGTCTGCGAGACTATGCCGAACAATGTCGCGACGTCTTGCGACCTCACCGTGAGCACTACCGCGACGCCGTACTGCACCAACAAGAGCGACGACGTCATATGCAGCTACAACGCGGCAGGCGACTACTGCGAGGCGAACGCGACGCTGGACTTCGTCAAGGTGACGCCATCGTCATTATGCAGCGTGAGCCCGTCAAGGAACTTCGAGACCATCCCGTCCGGCACCTCGGCGACATTCAATGACGTGTACTTAACTACCGGATACAACGGGAAGGATTTCATCGTGGGGACCAGCGGGACCATGCTGAAGTCCACGGACGGCGGAAGCACATGGTCGAACGTGAATCCGAACACCGCGGCCCACCTGAAAGCGATCGACTTCAACCGCAACCCCCAAGGGATTTATGTCGGCAATGACTACTTCTACCCCGAGCAGGTGGGCTACGCGGTCGGCAGCGGCGGTGCGATCACCAAATCAATGGATTATGGCGCGACCTGGTCCAGCAAGCCCCCAACAGCGGCCAGCGCGGATTGGAAAGGGGCATCGTTCTACACAGTGGTGGGGGCCGGCGGCTCCACACTATCCACAAGCACCAAGGGCGCGTCCTGGCCCACCAAGGGCGTAACCGGAGTGACAACCACGTTACGTGGCGTATCCAGCGATACGAGATCAGGCCCGGTCGCGGTTGGCGACAGCGGGACTATACTTCTCGATACTTCCTCTTATTATGCCCATGGAACTACATGGCAGGCGCAGACCTCGCCAACCACAGAGAACCTTCGTGCGGTCGCTGCGGGACGTGGCATCGATTACGTGGTCGGGACCCATGGGACGATACTGAGCAGTACCGATGACCGCGCATGGACTGTGGTGTCTACAGGGGGGACGGCCGCGTTGCCGAAGCCGAGCATTGATTTCACCAGCGTTTCATACTCCGATTCGAACACTGGATACGCCTGTTCCTCGCTCGGAAAAATCGCTAAGACGACGGATGCAGGGTTAACATGGAGTACGCTTTCTTCCGGCACGTCAACCAATCTAGCAGGCATCTCGTTCATACCTGCGACGAGCACAGGCGTCACAGTAGGGGACGGCGGTCGGATCCTTAAGACGACTAATGGCGGCGCGAGCTGGTCGGACAAGAGCTTCGTGCCAGCGACACCGCCAGCACCACCCGTGCAGCAGCCGACGTTCGGGATAAAGAGCGTGTACTTCACGGACGCCAACACAGGGTGGGCGGTCGGAGAGAACATGGGCATCAGCAAGACCACGGATGGCGGGAAGACATGGACGGCGCAGACCTCGCCAGTACAAGGAGGCGGGTCGGGACCGACTTTCCTGCTGAAGTTCGGATCGCAGGGAACCGGCGATGGGCAATTCTCAGTGCCGTACGGCATCGCGGTCGATTCGTCCGACAATTCATATGTAGTCGATTACACAGCGAACAGGATAGAGAAATTCAACAGCGCGGGGGCATTCGTGACCAAATGGGGCACCTCAGGCACCGGAGATGGGCAGTTCACATATCCAGCTGCTGTGGCAGTAGATAGCTCAGGTAATGTGTACGTGGTGGACAGGGGGAACCATCGCATACAGAAATTCGGCAGCAGCGGGACGTTCATCGCGAAGTGGGGATCGCTTGGAAGCGGGGACGGGCAGTTCAATTATCCGGCCGCGATCGCGGTTGATGGCTCGGGTAATGTGTATGTCTATGACCAGCTGAATTACAGGATAGAGAAGTTCAGCAGCAGCGGGACGTTCATCGCGAAGTGGGGAACGCCAGGAAACGGCGATGGGCAGTTCAATTACACCGTTGGTATCGCGGTCGATGGTTCAGGCAACGTCTATGCCACAGACGCGGTCAACTACAGGGTACAGAAATTCAGCAGCGACGGGACATTCATCAGGAAATGGGGAACGCAGGGAACCGGCGATGGGCAGTTCATGGCCCCGTATGGAATCGCAGTCAGCAGCTCAGGAAACGTGTATGTGGTAGACGGTTCACTGAACAGGACAGAGAAGTTCAGCAGCGACGGGACGTTCATATCCGCATGGGGCACCACGGGCAGCGGAGACGGCCAATTCAAGATGCCGATGTTCATCGCAACCGGAAGCTCGAACAAGGTGTACATAACAGACTACATGAACTACAGGGTCGAGGTATTCCAGGACGCTCCGCCATCGACTTCACCCAAGAACCTCAACAAGGTGTTCTTCGTTGACGCCTCGAACGGATTCGCTGTCGGCAACAACGGAGTGATCCTCGCGACCACCAACGGAGGGACGACATGGACAGCGAAGACGACGCCGCCCGGGATAGGCGATGTTTACGGCGTGGCCGCGACATCCTCCTCAACCGCCTGGGTGGGCGGCACGAGCGGAATCGTCTACAAGACTACAAACGGCGGAACCAGCTGGGCCGCCCAGACCCTCAGGAACCCGCGGTACAGCTCGGTTATTTCATGGCCGGGCTCGCCGATCAGGGACGTATACATATACTCATCTGGAACATCAGGGATGGCGGTGGGAGACGCCGCGACAGCGTACACATACAATATGGATTACTCTTATCCAGATACTTGGTCTTACACAGGTACATCCTATTACCTGCAGAACACAGGCATACCGACCACCACGAACTTCACCAAGGTATCGAATGGATTCCGTTACTCAAATGGAGTGTATTACTCTTATGTCACCGGCACGGGCGGGATCATATTCAGGATGCCGTACCAATATTACGATATTGGGGCCAAAGCGACAACGCCGGCCGGACTGGAATCCACTGATTTCATCGGGATTTCCAGCATGGAGGGAGGTTATTCCAGCGGCTCCTGCTTCATAGTCGGCACAGGAGGAGTGATACTGAAGACCACCAACACGGGCGCGACCTGGACCGCCCAGACATCGGGTGCCATGTCCAACCTGAACGCGATAAACCAGACGGGTAATATAGCATATGCGGGCGGGGACAGCGCCACGCTCCTGAAGACGATTGATGGCGGCACAACCTGGGCGTCCACGACGCCAGCGCCGCCATCCGCGCCGCCCAAGCCGAACCTGCGCGCGGTCAGCATGCCGTCCAGCACCGGATATGCCGTCGGGAGCAACGGCTCCATACTCAAGACGACTGACTCGGGAGACACCTGGACGAACGAGACCAACCTGACCGGCGCCAACGGCCTTAACGGAGTCGTTACTACGGAAGATGGATCGCTTTCCCTGATCGTTGGAGACAACGGGACGATGCTAAGGAGGACTTCCCCGACCTCGGCATGGATCACTGACACGCCGCTGACGACAAACACGCTGAACTCCGTATCGACCGCGCGCCACGCCGTGATTCTGTGCGGCATGACCTCCTGCGACACCGTTGTGCAGTACATTGACGCCTACGTGGCAGGTAACGGCGGCACGCTGCTGTACCGTGATAGTTATAACAGCAGATGGACCAGTGTGAGCACCGGCACTACGGCCAACCTATACGGCATGCTTGGGTGGCAGTACGCATATTATGTCGGCACTTCTGGCAAACCGATTTATTCCACACAAGCCATAGCGGTCGGCGCGAACAGCACGATAGTCCGCACCACTTCGGGAGCCGGCACCGGCACGGTCGTGTACAAGTGCGACTGGGGGCCGACGCTCAGGAGCGCCCAGTATGACCCGATCACGAAATCGGTCTACGCGTTCGGAGACGGAGGACTCATCCTCAAGTCCAGCGACCAAGGAAACACCTGGGGCCCGATCGTATATGATACATCGAAGGACCTGAATGGCGTCGCCACAGACTCGCCAGTACAGGGGAGTGAGGTGGCGGTCGTAGGCGATGGCGGCACGATAAGGCAGTACCAGTACGGCACGTGGAAGAACATCAGCACGTGCGTGAATGAGAACCTCAATGCGGTCACGTTCGATTATGACGACTCGGGTTACACTAACGCATTCATAGCGGTCGGGAACAACGGAACGATAGTCATCAGCAGCAATTACGGGAATGCGCCCTGGAGCACGATATACTCGTCCAATACCGCGAACCGGCCGACGACCGCGGATCTCCTCGCGGTGCAGGCAGTGACATACGCGACGACCAACTACGCCACGGGCACTTCCACAGGAAAGGTCGTGTTCGCAGTCGGGGCGGCCGGCACCATACTTAAGTCCATCGACAGGGGTGCCACATGGACGTCGCTGAGGAAGCCGGATGGATCCGCATGGACAAACGTGAACCTGACCGGCCTGTACTTCTACGACAACAGCATAGGATACGTTTCAGGAGACACTGGCCTCATATTGCAAACCACCAATGGCGGTACGACGTGGACCATAACCAACAATCCAGCACCACAGGTCTTGCCAACATCCAATCTCAATGGGGTCAGCCTTGCGGGCCCGACCGAGGTATTCGCGGTCGGAGACAACGGAGTGATTCTGCATACCACGAACGGCGGCTCGACATGGAGCAACCAGACGCCCGTGAGCACGCCCCTATACGATGTCGCATCGAACGTCATCGGGATGTCGTCCATCGCGGTCGGGAGCAACGGAGTGATATTGACGTATTCTGGATCGGACGCCTGGACAAAGGTTAGCGTGCCTGGAGTGGCCGGCGCGCTTTGGGGGGTCACCTCGCATTACGATGATGCGGGGCATGTTATCGCGCTCGCGGCCGGAGATAATGGAGTGATCCTCAGATCGACCACCGCCGGAGGCAGCTGGACGCAGATACCTGCCGCGTCCAAACCAGATGTAGGCACCACCACGTTAGTCAAAGTGCAATTCGGATCTACAAGTTATGGAAATAGCTTCGCCGTGGCCAGCAGCGGGAATGGGCAGATGTTCGTCAGCTGGAACGACGGACTGAACTGGACAAAGCTGAACACTGGCGTAAGCAACGGCCTGTACGGCCTGGGATACGTCTCGGGGGGCCAGTTCTACGGAAGCACATTGATAGCGGCAGGCACGTCCGGCATAATACTCAGGGCGGTCCCATATATCCAATACAACTGTCAATGCAACAATTTCACCCACTACAATACCACTTCAGGCAAATACGATACAATAGACTGCAGCAGCAAGATAGATTGCGTGCCGAATTACCAGAACAGCATCAGCACCCAGGGATGCTATCCTGTACTGAAGGGCGGGGCACTTCCATGCAGCGGCCAATACACAGACATGATATTGCCATATCCGCCCACCCAGGCCGGCGGCACCCCCAATCCATCATCATGCACATCGCGGGACCCCAACAATCTCCGCTGCACATTCGAGTACTACTCAACGCCGCCTTTCGTTGGATGGGGCAGCAGCCCTGGCTATTACTGCGTGCCCGATTACTTCGTGTTCCCCAACAACAGGAAGGCATGTTTCGACCAGACGCTCTACTATTCGGGCGGCTCGTACAAGCAGTGCGGCCCGGCGCCTTCGTTCGAGACTTATTTCGACAACAGGTACACCTGCAAGTACGGGCAGGCGAGCACGCCAACTAGCCCCAACCAGGCGCCGTGCCTGCTCTACACCATGCCGTACCTGTTCGGATGGGGCGAGACGCGCGCCTGCGACAGATGGCAGATGTTCAAGGCTGCGTGCAGCCTCAAATCCTCGCTGCTGAGCGACTTCGGCGGGGTGACCAAGTGCAACACATTGAATGGGGATTACAAGTGCTACACCGACTACTCAAAATCGGTATTCGGGACGCAGGTTTGCTCGGAAGCGCCGTCTTGCGCACTTGACAGTGGCTGGGTGAACGACCCAGCAGGCAAGTACTGCACGATCAACACGGCAACGCAGAGCGTACCATACACAGACCCGTTACTGCAGCCCGGAGAGTCCATGGTGATACCGAGCATAAGAGGCAGCGACACAGGGGGCGGTTTCGGATGCTCCGGGTCAACATGCTTCAGCTACACCTCCCTGCCCGATATGAATTACACGGTCGTAGAGACCCCTACGGGCTCAAACGCCACCATAACCGTGAAACGGCTCGACGCGCTCATAGGAGTCGGAGCCAGCAGGCTCTTCCCGACCGATGGAGACCTATCGCCGTTCTCAGCTATAACGATCAACAACTACGAGAAACAAAGCCGCACTATGAACCTTGCGTTCGTTTCGACCAGCGGCGCGACCACCTCCAACTCGATAACGGTTCCAGCGTTCGGCAGCGACCAGACCGACCAACCAGGCACCAGCATAGTCGCTCCGGGCCAATTCCTGCCACCGAACGGCACAGGCAACTTCACCATAAGCAGCGCGCTGGGGACGACGAGAATCATCGTCTCTGACGTGAGGATAACCCGCAACATAACAGTGACGGCGGCGGGATTCGGCCTGTCGACGCTGGCCGCCGATACGCAGAGCAAGATATGCTTCACTAGCACGGACAGGGAGAGGAAGATAAACATCTACAAGAACGGGAAGCAGGTCACGGGCGGAACGACGTTCGGTACCGCCACGCCAAACCCGGCCGCGCACTGCGCGATGACGAAGAACTGCATCGGCACGAGCCCGGACGTCAAATGCACGGGGATACAGAGCAGCACCAACCCGGACTGCAGTTACACCGTGCAGAACGCGCAGGCTGGATGCACCAAATCCACAGGCACCACGTGCACTCCGCTGAGGGCCGGCATATCCTGCGCCTACAACTCGACGCTGGGCAAGTGCCTCTTCAAGGGAGACGAGAGCGCGGCCTCGCTCGTGTGCGGGGCGTCCTGCACCACGAAGTCGCCGGCTGTCGATTCGCTGCTCACGTGCTCGAAGGCCGGCAGCGGCTGCGCGTTCCAGTACAAGTCAGGTGGAGAGAAGACGTCGTCGTCAAATGTGTTCTGCCAGATATTCTATGATGTCAACGGCCTCCTGTGCAGGCCGACCGGAGCGTACAGCGACATAGGCTGCACTTCGAAAAGGACCGGTGCGCTTACTCCTGATATGACCAACTGCTACCTCACCCCCCCGCCCGCGGCCTCCGGATCCACGTTGGTCAGCAACGAGTACTGCAATGTCCAATGGGAGAAGGTCACGATCACGTCCGGCCCGTGCGCAGGATCGTATTATAACGCGACCAGCTGCTCTGTAAACAAGGGAGGAAGCGCGATGCCGGACAGCATGTATCCTGTGAGCTGCAATAAGGTGGCTGCGACAAGCCCAAGCGGCTGCGGCCTCAACACCTGCAGTTACAGCACGTCCCCGCAGCCGCCATACACATGCACGTCCGACTTGAGCTGCCCATGCATGAAATGCGGCAAGTCGCCGGACTTCTCGTTCGCGCCCAACATAGGCTGCACCCCGACATCGGAAGGATGCAAGGTCAACACCTCATTCGCCGTGGACACGAGCGGCGTGTGCGCCGTCTCGCAGGGCACGACCTGCACGCCGAACTACGATGGTGCCGTGTGCGGAGTCGATTCCAGCGGTAATTGCCAGATGCAGGCGACGGAGACGCCGGACACCGGATTGGTGAAATACTGCGTCGGGGACCCGTCCGGATGCGAGTCATTCGACCAGAACCTGAACTGCACGTTCGTCCAGACTACGGATCCGAATACAGGACAGACATCGAAGAACTGCACTGTATCCAGCTTCCAGCCATCTTACTGCTGGGATTCCGGAGACGAAGGAAGCTACATCATCGAGGACGCGACCACGCTCAAGACCATGATAATCAACAGGTTCAACAAGAACCAGCAGCTGAACATAGACCTGATGCGATCGTACGTCATCCCTGACGCAGTCAACACATCGCCAGGAAGCCAGGTATGCTTCTACTCCTCGGACGGAGGCACGCACAACCTGACGACATCGGACGGAAGGGCGATGAAGGTCGGCCCTTCCGACATATGCACGTGCACGAGGCCGAGCTGCATAATATACGGCCCGAGCAAGAACTACAACTATTACAATGACGATAAGGTGTGCAAGGTGGTCGGTTGGGTCACCCAAGGACCCTGCCCGCACAACGTATTGATGGACCCGTGCAACCCGGCTTCGTCCACATATTCGAGCTGCCAGGATCCGGTGGTAGTCTACGGCAACTCCCAGGATAAGATCGGCGATCCGTTCACGCTCGATCCCCAGTTCAACCCGAGGAACTGCACCACTTCAGCCTCCTGCACGAACATAAAGGATTGCCAGCGCCAAGGAGACAACTGGTGGTTGATGTGCAAGGGGTTGGACGCGTACGGCCGCCCGTACGGTTCCTCTTATCCAGAATACTGCCCGTTGAACGCCACTCCGCCATGGTCGACTACGTTCGCGCCGGGTGCGCCGTACACGATGTACCTAGGTATGTTCCGCCAGGTCGAAGGGCCTTGCCTGGAGACGTCATGCTCCGCTTTGGCGAAGTACTGCCCGCCGTTCCCAGAATCGGACAGGCCGTACTACGTGACTGTCTCCGATCCGGAATTCATCGGCGCCTCGGCCACGATATCTTCGAGCACGCAGAACGTCACTATAAACGTGTACCAGAAGACGTTCGATCCGGAATACGGCCTCATCAGGCCGGACGGCACGCTGACGTTCAATAACAAGGACCTCGTATCCCACACGATATACCGCACAGACACTGAGACGGGGACATCGAGATACGCAATACCGTCGTCGACGCCGGACCCGACGATCACTGTGCTTTCAGAGACGGCGTTCGCGTGCGATGGGAATTACGGCAGCAACGGCGACAGGATAAAGCTGCAGCTGAGCCTGCCCGCTAACACGATAGCGCTGTCCGTGACGAGCGCGTTCAACGACAACGGCCAGATATACTTCAACGGATACACCGTGCCTGGCACGGCGCATACCCGCTGCGTGGACAAGGTGCATGTGCTGTCGAGCCCGTCGTCCGCCCAGGTGCCGACCAACTACATAAACCAGATGGGATCTACGACAAACAATGTCACAATCGAGCTGTGCAGCTGCAACTCGACCGACAAGGGCAATCTCTCAGTCAGCTTCCTCTACACTTACCTGAACCCGCAGAAGCTCGGCAATGTCACCATCGGGACGATAAAGCCGGAGGAATCGATAACGCTTGCGAACCTGCCGCTCGGCCAGAAGGCTTACTTCGTGCAGGACGGCAAAGGGGCGTTCAACCTGCAGGTCAAGACCTGCGAGGGATCCGACATGAACGACATGGCGGGCAAGATCGGCAGCTACGAACGGCAGGATTACGCCCCACCTACGAACACGATCTGCGATTCCGGCGGACAGACCGGATGCACGAAGTTCAACCCGTACGGCCCGTCGACCGTAGCGATACTGACCACGGAGCAGGGACTGAACTTCAGCAACCCGAACGATGTCCAGTGCGCCAAGGACGAGGTGACCAGCATCAAGTCGACATGCCAGCGGTGCACGTCCGCGATCAATGTGGGCGAGGCGAACAGGAGCGTGGTCAAGACGCTGCTGGACGACGCGAAGGCGAGAGGCAGCACCGACATTGTCGCGCGCACCGTGCTGTTGAACAACATGCCAAACTGCACGTTCTCAGACCTCATGGACAGCATCATCAACGATTCGAAGTTCAGCCTGTACACCTACCAGAAACCGTCCATCATACTCGACTTCGGATTGAAGAGCGGGAGCAACAAGGCAGGAACGTGCAGCTGGACCAACGAGACGATAGGCAAGGCGTACGACGACCTGTTCCTGCTGTGGACGCCGCAGCTCGCGGGCGCGGGCATCATCGGGCTGTCGCAGACATGCTACTCGGATCCGTGCCCGCTGCTGAATTACTACGGGTTCTACACCGAGAACGGGGCGGCGAAGGATTACACCGACGCGTGGTTCAAGAAAGGATGCGGAGGGTACTACTACAATTCAGAAGGACTCACCATGACCACATTCGGGATGACCGAATCGCAGTATGTGGCGTGCGACCCGTCAAAGGTGTTCGCGATGCTGCAGGGATTCCTCTGCACCATAAACAGCACCGGCATAACGATACCGAGATGATGTAATGGCGGGGATCAGGATGTTTCAGGATAGCAAAGCGGCGCTGGTCGCTGTGTTCTTGCTGATCGCGGTGATCGCAGGAGTGTGGCTCCTGTATGGGCAGCAACCGGGCCAGCAATCGCCAACGACAGCAGGGAACCAAACAGTCCAGAATCAGACCAATGAGACTCTAGCGGCGAATGTGACCTTGCCGGCGATAAATATGACAACGCCTGCGCAGGAGACAGTAAACCAGACCGCAACGACGGGGACGACATGCAGCGGCACTATAGAGGGATCGCCTCGTGACAACTACACCTATAAACTAACTGGGAACGGTGGGGCATTCACAATCGAATCGGATTTTGTACCGCATATCGAATTCATCAGGATGGGGGCGGACCAGCAGCCTATAATGAACGTCACCGCAAGAAGGACGGTGATCAACGAGACTGGAAATATCGCTCAAGGAGCCGCGGTTACGAAATATGTCCTGCTAGACGACAAACTCGCATGCTATGAAGTGGTGCTCGTGGCAGGTGGAGTAGGCGCAGCGCTGTCCTGCGCGGATTCAGCCGAGAACTACACAGAATTCCGCTACTGCATCGACGACCTGCACGGCAGGACTGACACCTCAATCGCAATCCAGCTAGGCACGTTCTTCGCCAACCAGTACACGACGACAGACGGGAGCACGATATGGTTCAGCAACCAGGTGTCGGTCCCATTGAAAATCGTGTCCAGCAGCTCGACAAGCGAGCTGATCAGCTACTCCAAGGGATAACTGGGAAGAGAGATTGCATCGACCAGCTAACACTAGATGCAATTAAACAAAAGGAATAGGGGAAAATTATCTCTTCTTCTGAGCCTTCAGCAACAGACCGAGCGCCTTCCTGATGGCGAGCTTCACTTCCTTCTCAGTCCTGCATCCGGTGCAGATGATCTTGCCGTTCTTGAACAGCAGGAGCGATGCCTTCGGGTCCTTCAGCTTCAGTATGGCGCCCGGGAACTGCTCCGGCTCGTATTCGATGTCTGGCACTTTCCTTCCGAGGGTGTAGAGGTCGAGCTCTATACCCAAATTGGCTGACGCAACAATGTTCTCGATCCTGAACGGCACATCTCTTACCATGAATCACACCTTCGGCGCGCACTGGGGGGCGCCATAATAGAGTCTATATGTATTAATGAAGAAAAGTATTTAAAGGGTATTTAAATAGGCCAAGGTTAGTTTTTTAAATGCGAGATGTACCATAATAGCAGTTCTTTTGATAGAGAACGTTGGACAATCATCAGTGGTATGTATGGCAAGATCATCTAAGGGAAGAGTGAACCGCAGATCGCGCCTCCTCGGGAGGAATTCGCGCAGGCGAGACGTCACCGTATCGGAACGGATGCACAAGCTGGAAGTAGGGACGAAAGTGCAGCTAGTCCCGAACAGCAAGTACGAGGACTTCCCGTCCCCGAGATACGCGGGCCGTGTCGGCACCGTGGTCGGGAAGCAGGGAAGCGCGTACGTCGTCGAGCTCAAGGACGGCAGCCTCACCAAGAGATTCATCACCACCGCCATACATCTCAAGAGTTGCTAATCGCTGGGTGTGATACCTATGATAGGACGAAGGACTATTGACGTAAAGGAAGTGCCTCTCGCAGAGGTCAAGGAGATACTCGAGATGCCCAGCGACATCGAGGCCGGCTTCGAGCAGACCAAGACCCTCGACTATTCCAAGAAGGTAGCGAAGCTGGAGAAGGACGAGGCGTACGAGATGATCGACGAGCTGATGGCCGCGGTCGCAAAGATCAACCGCGCGAAGGCGGTCAAGATCACGGACCTCATGCCGAAGACTCCGGACGAGGTCTCGCAGCTGTTCGCCAAGGAGACTTTCACGCTAACCGAGGACGAGACCGCGAAGGTCATCGAGATAGTGAATAAGCACGCTAAGGCTTGAGGGATCTCCATGATGGAAGAACACGGTTTCGTGCTAGACTATTTGCCATTGGGGCGCTCGGACGACATACGCCGCGAGCCTACGGTCTACATGGTCGGCGAGCGGTTCTTCACCCTGCTCGAGGCGGTCACCAAGAAGGACCTGGAGATCGCGGCGGGAGACAGGCTCTACATAGGCAAGGATCTCGCCCTGAGGAAGGAAGTCGACAGGATCAAGGGGCGGATCGAGATGCCGCAGCTCTCCAGCTCCGCCAGGAGCGAGCTGAAGAGCGTCATAAGGAAGATCGTCGTCATGCGCGAGCCGGAATTCGTCACGTTCATCAACAAGTGCGGCCCGATCACCATCAGGCAGCACCAATTGGAGCTGCTGCCGGGCGTCGGGAAGAAGCACCTCTCGGAGATACTGGACGACAGGGAGAAGAATCCCTTCGAGTCGTTCGAGGACATGCAGAAGAGGATACCTCACATGCTCAATCCCGCGGACATCATCACCGACAGGATAGTCTCCGAGCTCAGCGGCGCGGAGCGCTACTACCTCTTCACCAGGCCCCCGTCGCCCCCGCACGAGCAGCACGGAAGGGGCGGATACGGCGGCGGATACAGGAGATAGGTTACGACGACACCGCCTGTCCCGGTTTGGCTGGGGCACCCTGTCTCGAGGGCGGCTTTAGTGAAGTTTTTAAACTCCCTAGTGAAACGTCTAACATGGTGAAAATTCCAACTGATCTTTGGGTACCGGCTCTGATGAAACCGAAGGAGACGTTCTCCAAAGCGAACAAGGGCAAGGCTGTGTCACTGGGTGACGCGGCGATAGTGGTCGGCGCGGCAGGGCTGATCAGCGGCCTGATCGGCGCGCTGACGAACAGCAAGGTCGGACTGGTCGAAGGAGTGATCGGTGGCGCCATAGGCGGGATAATCGGCTCGATGGTATTCGCCGGACTCGTATGGGGGATGGCGAAGGTGCTCGGTGGCAAGGGTGAATACGGCAGGCAGTACTACCTCTACTCCCTATTCGGGGCGCCGGTGACGGTCATCAACAGCGTGCTGGGCCTGGTGCCATTTATCGGAGGGCTGCTTAGCGGTCTGCTGAGCCTCTATATGCTCTACCCGCTGACGGTCTCCATCAAGGAGGTCCACAAGCTGGACACCGTGAAGGCTGTGCTCGCGTGGCTGGTCCCTGTGATCATAATCGCGGTCATCCTGGCGCTGGTGGGCGCGGCGATCGCGACCATGATGCTCGCGTCCGGGACTTTCCCTGGGCAGTAAGTTCTTTTCTTTCATTTTCTTTTCTCTTTCTTTCCTCAATAGGCGGGAGCGGAAGCTCCATCATTTAATAGGCTGAAGGATAGCTGATACCATGACGCATCCGCGGACCAAGAGGCTCGGCCAGCACATGCTCGTGGACGAGAAGGCGCTCGATTATGAGGTAGCCATGCTGAGGCCGGAAGGCAAGGTGGTCCTGGAGATCGGGGGGGGCACAGGCAATCTCAGCGGAAGGATCGCTGAGACCGCGAAAAAGCTCATAATCGTGGAGAAGGACGGGCTCATGGCGGAGCGATTGCAGGAGCTGTTCGAGTTCGAAGAGAGCAAAGGCGTCGAGGTCATCCCGGCGGATTTCCTTGAGCTGTCGGAAGCCGAGATAATGAAGCGGGTCAAGGTGAAGCGGATCGACCTGGTCATAAGCAACGTACCGTATTCCATCTCATCGCAGCTGCTGTTCAGGTTGCCGGAATTCAGATTCGAGCGCGCCCTCCTCTGCCTGCAGAAGGAGTTCGTGCAGAGGATGGTGTCGAAGCCAGGCGACAGGGACTGGTCGCGTCTCAGCGTGATGACACAGCTCTATTTCAAGCCTATTTACCTTCGATCAGTCAAGCGTGGCGCGTTCAGGCCCATGCCGCAAGTGGATTCCGCCATGGTGATGCTAACCAAGACGGACGAGAAGCGGGACGCGCCGAGGGACAAGTTCATAGAACGGCTGTTCTCCCATAGGAAGAACACGGTGCATTCGGCGCTGAGGTCCGAGGAATTGGAATCCAATTATCCAGAAGCGAACAGCGCGGCCGAGAAGCTTGGCTTGGCGGAGAGACGGGTGTTCACTCTCACTATAGAAGAGATAAAGAGGCTGTTCGCCGCGCTCTGACCGTCCAGTCATCCGACCAGTCTAGTCGCTCCGTTCACTTGAACTTGTTCAGCATGTCCTTGACCAGAGTCGGGCCCAGCGCCTTGACAAGCTTGCCCATCTTCGGGCCTTTCGGCTTGCCGATTATCGCGGTGTAGAGCGATCCGAACAGTGCCGCAGGCGGGATGCTGCTCTCCTTCGCCACATCGAAGACTAGGTTGTGTATCGCCAAGGCGTCCATGCTGTCATCAAGCTTTCCTGCGAACTCGAGGACCCCTGCCATTGATTCAGGCTTGGTGGGATTGATGGTGAATGAATAGTCATCCGGCACGAATCCAGTCTGTATCCACTGCATTATGTATGGCGCGAGGTGCTTCACTCCATCCGGATCGTTCAGGATCTGACCGACCTTGTCCCAGTCGCGATAGATCTGGTAATGGAGAAGGACATCGAGGAACTTCGCATTCCAGCGCTTCTTGCCTGCCAGGAGGAACGCGGAGCGCTTCTTCTGCCCCGCCCGGTCGGTGTTGGAGGCGTCGACCTCGCTCGCCGTCTCGTAGTCCTCGTACAGTCTCATCAGCGACGGCCCGGTCGGATCGAAATCCTTGTTCTCGTCTATATCCGCCCTCAGCAGGAAGTATTTGATCAGCTCAGGCGGCGCGAGTTTCATGAAATCCGCAACGCCCATTCCCACTCCTTTCGACTTCGAGTACTTGGCTCCGCGGAGCAGGAAGAATCCGAACTTGTAGCCTATCGGCGGCTCCTTCTTGAACATCTCATTGAACACCATGACGAGCGTATCCCACGAACCGCCCTTGGTGTGGTGATCCATGCCGGCCCCCTCGGCGCTGGTGCCGAATAAATCCATCCATGCCGGCCAGTGCAGGCGCCAGGTGAGCTTGTACTTGTGGTCAGAGATCCTGTTCTTGCCAGAGAAGCCGCAGCCCTTGGTGTACTTAACATCGCGGCTGCAGGTATAACTGTAGGAATCCTCATCGAATGAGGTCACCGCCGTGGTCGCGATCCTGCCGCAGTTCTGACAGATCGGCATGATCGGGCTCCAATCTTTCGGCAGGTCCCTCTGAGACGATTCCGCGACTATCCTCTTCGCCTCATCGACTTCCTTAAGGAAGAAGCGGGCGTAATAATCAAATCTGCCGGAAGGATACTCCTCGCTCATCCGTCTGATCTCCGGCGCCACTTCGAACTTCTTCATGACGCCCCGCATCTCGTCCAGGAAATAGTCTCCGAATGATTTCGACTTGCCTGTCGGGTCTGGCACGTGGGCCAGCGGCTTGCCCAGATGGGGGGTGAGCTCCTTGGTATACTGCGAGAGCACGGCCGGGATGGAATCGAAAGCGTCCAGGTCGTCAGATATGAAATAGTTCTTCACTGGCTTGCCTGATTCCGCCACTTTGGAGCCTATGGCGACAGGGAAGAACGCCTCGCACAGCGTGCCGAGGTGCATCGGGCCGCTGAGGGTGATGCCGGACGTGATGACATAGGGCGGCTTCCTCTCGCTGACGATTCGTCTCGCGAGTATGTCCACCCAGTGGTCGCTCTCGCTTATCTCCACGTTCCCTGTCTCCATCCGCTGAGTACTCAGCGAATATTAAAAAATGAGACGCTGGCGCCAGGGCCGATGCGGAAGCGCCACGCCGATAGTGCTTTTAAACCATGGGCAGATATTGCTGCATGGCAGCGGTCTTGTTATGCAAACGGTGCTGGAAGCGCAATGGCATAGCGAAGCCCCCGACCGCGAATATCGTCAAGGAGCAGGACTGCAGACTGTGCCTCGGCAGCTTCCTCCGCGTGGGAGACCTCGGCGGAAGGATAGTCGCCGCGCTCGAAAGGGCGCCGGGCACAGAAACGTTCCTTGTGGGCACCAGGCTGACGAAAGGCAGCGAACGATACGAGGAAGGCGTCTGGGACGTCGTCGACATCACGAAGGCGGAGAGCGTCAAGGGAGAATTGAATCGGGAGATAGGCAAGTGGATAGAGAGGAACTCGAAATACAGGTTCAGCCCTGATCCGCACGTCCGTGCCACGATAGATGTCATGGCTGGCGGAGTGGAGGCACAGGTCTCGTCAATCTATCTCTACGGCCGCTACCGCAAGCTCAAGCGCAATGTCAGGCAGACGAAAAAGGAAGGCTCCGATGAGCGGTCGGTGGAGGCCGAGATAGAGGCGCCGCTGCTGAAGATAACGAAAGGGCAGAAGGCGGTACTCCACGGAGCAGGCAGGGAGGATATCGATGTGATCATGGCGGGCAACGGAAGGCCGTTCGTGATGGAAGTTGTCAGGCCGCAGGTGAGGAAATTCGACGCGAAGAAGGCGCAGCTCGCTATAAACAAGTCGGCGAAAGGGATAGCCGCCGTCGGGGCGCTGCGATTCTGCGACAAGAATCTCGTCGAGGTCATAAAGAGGGCGAAATTCGACAAGACATACGATGCCATCGTGGAGCTGGACAAGCCGATAACCAAGGAAGAGCTCAGCAAGCTGCCGGCGAGCGTGACGCTCGCGCAGCGCACTCCTCTGCGTGTGGTCAACCGCAGGGCAGACATCGTAAGGAAGAGGACTGTGAAGCACCTAGATGTCTCGCTCATCGACAAGAAGCACATCAGGATGATCATGACCACGCAATCCGGCACCTACATCAAGGAGTTCATCAACGGGGACGAGGGGAGGACGCAGCCGAACGTCTCGTCGCTTCTGCGCAGGAACGCCAAGTGCGCAGAACTTACGGTGACTGCGATCCACAGCGAGTGGCTCGAGGATTTCTGGTGATGCGGGGCGGACATTTGATCTGATTTGGTGATATCATGGAATTCGAGATTCTGAGGATCATTGTCGCGCTGATCGGCACCGCCGCTGCCGCATACTACGATGTGTTCAACAAGAAGAATGTGCCGGACAAGCTGCTCTACGCTTTCCTCGGCGTGGCTCTCGCGATCAACGTATTCGACCCGTCCGCGTTCCTGCGCAACCTGCCTGTGGCCGCGGTCATGGTAGTAGCGATGTATCTCCTCTACCGGCTGGGACAGCTCGGGGGAGCGGACGTCATGGTGCTCGCAGCAATCTACGCCTCGATACCGATGATCGAAAATCCGTTGATAGGACAGGCGGCGCAGAGCGATGTGCTGAGCTCCCTGCAGATGCCTTCGATCGCGGTAGTGACTTCGATGTCGGTGCTCCTGTTCGCGATCTGGATCATAGTGAGATATGTGCCTGTGGCGCTCAGGGAGACTTTCCGCGGGAAGGCCAAGTTCGGCGCGGTCCAGCTAGGCCAGTCGTTCCTCCTGCTCGTGTCGTTCGGGGCGTTCGTCTACCTCTTCGCGCAGCTGCCGGTGTTCTCCGTCGGCCTCGTCGTCGTTATAGAGGTGCTGTTCATCGCCGCGATATTCTTCACGCTCTACAAGGACTTCATCATAGGATCGATGGTGGTGTGGAAAAGGAGGCCCGAACAGGAGGATGTGCTCGCGCTCGAGATGATAGATATCAAGCTCATAAGGAAGCACTCCATAGGAAGGCTTGTCGATAGAGAGCAGATGAAACGGATGAGCAAGCTGAAGAGGAAATGGCCTGTGCTCGACCTGCCGATATTCCTGCCATACGTGCTGGCGGCGCTGATACTCTACGTGCTCTTCGGCAACCAGCTCGTGTACGGATTGATCTGACTGGCTCTCAAGTAGTGATTGGATGTCCTCTGTAATCTATTCCTCGCAGGATCCGGCTGGAACAGGCATAGCTGAGTCGCTTCAGAAAGGCGGGATTGAGACTATACGGACGGATCTCGGACTCCTCTATTCCGAAGTGGAGATTGAGAGAATCAAGACTGATTTCATCGTATTCGCCAGCAAGCACAAGAGCGAGAGCGGCTCGCCCGTCTTCACCGTGCATGTGCCAGGCAACTGGAACGCGGCGGACATGGGAGGCAAGCCCGGCCAGATATCCAAGAGCGATCCGATCATGATGAAAGCGCTCGCTGTAACGCTTGAGAAGGCGAGAAAGCGTGCATCGATAGAGATCAATGTCGGCATGGAAGTGGACCATCACGGTCCGCTCTGCATGGTGCCCTGCTGTTTCACCGAGATCGGAAGCACCGAGAAGGAATGGAAGAACAGGAAGTACGCCGAAGCGGTCGCTGAAGCGATAATCGGATTCGAGGATGAGATGGGGCGGATTGATGTCAAGGAGATCGCGTTCGGGATAGGCGGCGGGCACTACTGCCCCGCGTTCAACAAGCTGGAGCTGGAAGGCGCCGTCGCGTTCGCCCATATCATGCCGAACTACGCTGCCGACGGCGTCTCGATCGATACGTTCATGCAGGCGTTCGAAAGGACCACGGAAGAGATAGACATCGTCCTCATCGATTGGAAGGGGCTGAAGGCAGCGCAAAGGGACAAGGTTCTTAAGTTCGCCAACGAAGCAGGAGCTGAGTGGAGAAAGGTCTGATACGGTTTGATGGTAAGGTATCGACCGCGAGTGGCTCGATGTGATCCTGATGGCTGGATTAGACGAATTCTTGAACCAGTATTTCCTGCAGCCGATATCAGAGCACAGCGGCTACAACATAGTGAACACCCTCATCTACGCCGTGATAGCGATAGTGGCCGCGTACGCGCTCTTCAGGATATTCAAGAAGAAGTTCACGAAAGAGTTCATACTCTACACCCTGCCGTTCGTGCTGCTCGGCTCCACCGTGCGGGTGGTGACTGACGCCATGGATGCGGGGGCGCTGCAGCAGCACAGGGGCGCGCTCTTCGGAATAGTGGGGCGAGCCGTCGATTCCGGGATATACAACTATGGCGCATTGACCGTGACGCCGGGAATATACATCGTGGTGGCGGCGATAACCATCCTCGCGATACTGGTCAGCTCGGCACTCAAGAGGCCGAAGCTCTATCCGGCGATAGGGCTGGTCCTCTGGATACCGCACCTGTTGCTGCTTACGCCGCTCATGGTGAACTGGCCGTACGCCGCGGCCATATTCGTGCTGGTCATGGTGTTCTACTGGCTCTCCACCGAGATATTCAGCAGGTACAACATCACCAGCGCCCAGAGCAAGCTCACTGTGGTGGCTCATGCGCTTGACGGCGCAGCGAGCTTCACTGCCATCGAGGTGTTCAACAGGATAGCGCCCGAGTGCATCGAGCACGGCATGTGCTATTTCGGCCAGCATGTGGTCGAGAGGTTCTTCGCGGAGGCCATGGTGTACGGCACCGCGATATACCTCGCGATCAAGGTGCTTTTCGCTATGGTCGCGTCCTGGGTGGTGGAGAAGGAGAGCGCGGACGAGCACGAGATGAATTTCGTCTATCTGCTGCTCATCGTCTTCGGGCTCGCGCCCGGAGTGCGCAACGTTTTAAGGCTGATCGCGGGAGTTTAGTGTGTCATAGGTGATGGTATGGGTAGCAGACTCGGGATTGTTTCGATAATCGCTGTGATTCTGATCGCGGCAATGCTTTTCGGATGCGCGCAGACCGCCGCTCCGAAGAATGCGACTAACAACACCATGCCGGCGGCAAACGGGAGCACCGGCCCGACAATCAACAATACGCCGGAAGAGACGCCGCAACCGATCGTGCAGCCTTCCGTGCCTGACGAGACCAGGAGAGCTGCCGTGAAGGTTAGCGTCTCTGCCGTCGCATCAGGCCCGATCGGCAAGGGGCTCAACTCATTCAACGTCACATTCGGGAGGATCGAGATCCACAACCAGGGCGGATGGGTGACGCTCTCCGACAATGTCACGATCGCGAACCTGGTCGCGGCGAGCAACATCAAGCAGCTCGCGGCGATGTCAACGGCGCCGCTCGGCAATTACGACAGGATGAGGCTGAACGTCATAAGCGCGTCATTGGAGTACACTACCAACACCGCGATCCCTGGCGTGGTGGCTGAGAGGAAGAGCGCGAGGCTGACCATACCGTCCAGCCTCGAAGAGATCAACATGAGCATGAACGAATCAAAGGAGAACGAGACGTATTCCGCCACCGTGCTGTTCGACATCAACCGCGTGGACCCGGCGACAGTTTCTGTGTTTGATGTGGTGCCGACAGTGAGGGTGAAGACATACTCGCAATGCGTACCGGACTGCGCAGCCGGCTGCGAATCCTCCACTGTGAGGTACAAGGAATGCAACATCTCCTGCGCGTTCGATAAATCGCGCGACTGCGACATCAACGCCACCAACAAGTGCATCGCGGACTGCAACTGCCCGAACAATGTCTGCAGCACGGGAGACCAGGAGCAGTGCAAGATAACCTGCCTGAGCACCGAGAAGAGCGAGAACTCGACATGCAAGCTGACGATAAACGCGGCGTGCATCGATTACTGCAGAGGCCAGCCGTTCTTCACCAGCTGCACCGATTCCTGCATGGAAGAGTGCTGAACGCGGCAGCCAAGAGAAGGCTTCCTGTTTACAGATTAGGGTAAACTGGCATGTATGCCAACATACTATTGGAAGAGCCCTTCCGTATCGTTTAAATAGCCTGGAATGACCCTATTTACAATATGGCACCAAGGGAGTTCCTGCCCTTCCAGAAGGAGGATAAGGGAAAGGGTTTCGTGGAGAGGAGGAGTGAGGTCTGCATCCTCCAGGACAAGATACGATTCTACGAGCTAGTGCTCAACCGCTATCGCCAGATGATCGAGAGGAACGAATCGAAGACCATAGCCGACCTGAAGGCGCTGGTGGAGCCGAAGAATGAGACGGTGGTGCGGATCGGGGATGAGATCATCTCCAGCATGCGGCCCTACATATACGACCAGCATTTCGAGGCCGCGGCCGAAGCCGCCCACAAGGTCGTCCGCGAGATGCGCACCATGAGGAGCCCCATGGATTTCTGGCTCGAGCCGAAAGAGCTCATCGCGCTCAGGGGCGGGGATCCGATGGACAAGGCGATATTCCTCTGCTCGCTGCTCATAGCGCTCGAGAACACCGATTCCTATGTCATAGTCGGCGTCAACACAGGCATAAAGGTGGCCGTCGGATACAAATTCGGGAACACATGGAGACTCATAGACACCACCAGCAGGGCGAGCGTGAGCGGAGAGAAGGACAAGATACTCAACGAATGGTTCGGCGGGGAGCGCCAGGTGTACGAGTTCAACAACGTCTATTACAATCAGCTCAAGGGAGAGGAATGATATGGCTATCGTCACTATAAGCGAGGAATACGCATGGTCGCTGATCGCGAAGACTGCGGTAGCGCTCGCAGTCTTCTGGATAACCGTCTCGCTGATGATCGGGGTGCTGGAGTTCGCCGGCAGCAAGGTGGAGCTAGTGGCCGGCGGCGACAACGCGCAGGTCATCATGATGCTCGCTTTCGCCTCATTGATCGTGTTCGCGATAATAGAATTCGTATATGTCAACCTGCTCAAAAGGACGACCTCCATGAAGTATGACGACTCCGCGATTACTTTCTCATCTGGATTCATAGGCAAATCGGAGACTGTGATGCCGTTCTCCGGCATAAAGGGCGTCCACACCGCCGATGAGCGGCTGAAGTTCATAGACAACCTGTTCGGCATAGCCACGATCACGGTGCATGCGGATCAGACCATGAGCGTGCCTGGAGTCAAGAACGCGATCCAAGTCGTCAAGGAGATAAGCGACCGCGCGGCCGCCAAGAAGGAGAAGAAGGCGGATCCGATGGAGATCGTCATGAAGGAGATCACTGAGTTGAAGGCCGAGGTCGCGTCGCTGAAGAAGAGGCTCGAGGAGAAGGAGCGCAAGGAACGCTCCACCAAGGATGAGGAGAGGCCGAAGAAGAAGTTCGTCCTCAGGCCGTTCGAGGAGGCGCTGTGAGCATGATCAGAGCGCACGCTAAAGTGAACCTGTTCCTATCGGTGGGGCAGAAGGATGTGAGCAGTTACCACAGGATCAAGACTGTTTTCCAGCCGATACGGGAACTGTACGACAAGGTGCTGGTTGAAGAAGCGAAAGAACCTGGAATACACATAAAGTGCAACAATCCGCTCGTGCCTACAGACAGGCGGAACACAGCCTACAAAGCTGCCGAACTCATGATGAAAGAAGCCGGGAAGGATATTACGACATCGGGCGTGCGTATACTCATCGAAAAGAGTATCCCGCTCTCGAGCGGACTTGGTGGCAGCGCCATAGATGCCGCGCCAGTCATAAGGGTGCTCAACGAAAGGTGGGGGATGCACCTGACACAGCACAAGATGGACGAGATTGGGTCACGGATAGGCGCAGACGTCCCGCAGGCGCTCAGGAAAAGGACGTGTTATGCAGAAGGATACGGAGACGAGATACTCGAAGAATTCTCCCTCGAGCCGATACATGCCTGTATAGCTATACCTGGGAACTACCTGAACAATATGAACGGAAGCAAGACCGCGTTCCTCTACGACAAGATAGACGAGATCGCTCGCGAATCTGTCGATGAGCGCGCCATGCTCTTGGCAATGAGAAGAGGCGATTGGGAAGCTATCGGCCATCACATGCACAATGATTTCGAGTTGATCGCTTTCGCGCTCCATCCGGAACTCAAGAGGATAAAGACTGCGATGCTCGCGAGCGGAGCCATCGGCGCTTTGCTGGCAGGATCCGGCGGCGCGGTGTTCGGCATATTCAGCGACCCTAAGTGCGCGCACACCGCGATGGAGCGGCTGACGTTCGATGGCAGCGTGAGGATGCTCTTCCAGAAACTCACTCTCTGAGTGCCCGTGCTCTGGTTCTTTCTCCTGAAAAATTGTCTGTGAACCCAATGTTACATGCGCCTCAGCCGTGCGATCCTGTCCTCTATCGGCGGATGGGTGCTCAGCAGGCCGAGGAGGCTCTTCTTCGCCGGATCGAAGATGAACAGATGGCGCGTGGCGTCGTTGACTCCATCGATCTGGCTGTTCCCCTTGTCGTATTCCTTCCCTATCTTCTGCAGCGCGCTAGCGAGGCCTTCCGGATATCTCGTCAGCATCGCGCCGCTCGCGTCCGCCGCGTACTCCCTGTTGCGGGAGATAGCGAGCCTGATCAACGCAGAGATGATCGGTGCGAGAACGAGCCCGATGACAGCGAGGATAATGAGTATGCCCGATCCCCCGTCTCTCCTGTCCCTACGGCCGTACATCATCGACCGTAATCCTACGTCCGCGATCAGCGCTATCGCGAAAGCGAACATGGATGCCACCAGCATGGAACGGATATCGTAGTTCTTGATATGCGATATCTCGTGCGCCATCACGCCCTCGAGCTCGAGCCTATTGAGCTTGCTCCTGAGGCCCGTGGTGATCGCGACCAGCGAATGCTTAGGATCAGGACCGGTGGCGAACGCATTGAGGGCGTCGCTCTCTATCACGTACACGCGCGGCATCGGGATTCCGTCGCCGATCGCCAGCGCCTCGACGATATTGAAAAGATAAGGGTCGTCCCTCTTCCTGAGCTCCCGGGCGCCGGTCATCGAGAGGATCGCGGCCGGCGCGTTGGGGAATACGATCGTGTAGAAGAACACGAGCGTGGCGAACGAAGCAATCAGGAAGAGCGGTGCGTTCGGTGAAATACCGATAACCACCAGCAGGAGGAAGAACACCAGCCCGTAGAACAGGGAGTAAAGGATGAAGAGCAGTATCGTGCTCCTGTTGTTCTCGCTTATCTCGTCGTAGAGAGTCATCTAACCACTATTGAATAATGAAAATGAAAAGTGGTTCTGGCCGGATCAGAACTTGACCTTGACCGGCTGCCTCTCCGCCTCGCTCTCGGTCTTGAAGTACTCCTTCCCCTTGAATCCGAACAGCGATGCGATGATGTTGGACGGCACGGTCTGGATCGAATTGTTGAACTGCAGCACCACGTCGTTGTAGAGCTGGCGGGCGTACGCGATCTTGGTCTCGGTCCCGCTCAGTTCCTCCTGCAACTGCATGAAGTTCTCGTTCGCCTTCAGCTGCGGGTAGTTCTCCGCCACAGCGAAGAGGGTCTTCAGCGCGCCCGCGAGCTGGCCATCGGCCTTCGCCTTCGCAACCGGTCCCTGCGCAGCCATCATTGCACTTCGTGCCTGAGTGACTGAATCGAGAGTGCCCCTCTCATGCTTCATGTATCCCTTGACAGTCTCAACGAGATTCGGTATGAGATCCGCTCGCCTCTTCAGCTGGACATCGATCTGCGCCCAGGCGTTCTCCGCGCGGTTGCGTAGGGAGATGAGGCCGTTGTAGATTAGCACCACGGCGATTGCGATTACTGCGATTATCCCTGCAATTATTATCTCAGGCCCCATAGTATCCCCAAATCAGTCCGACGCTGCCGCGCCGACCCTGTAGACAGTGAGCGGCACCACGTCCGCTGCGAACTCGAGCCTCGCGATCTCGAACGGCTCGAACACGTGGTTCGGCAGCTCGATCAGCGGTGGCGCGCCCATAGCAAGCTGGAGGGCTCGTGCTCCGACTATCCGCGCCTTCTCAAAACGAGTAAGTTCCATGCCAGCTATTCGGGAATGAGTATTTTAATCCTTGCGCTGCCCTGGCCCGCAGGACTACTTCCTCCTCTTCGCTGAGGATTTCGCGCGTTTCGGCTTGGTTGAGCGCTTCGGCTTGGATCGCAATGAAGCCTTCGCGGCTGATCGCGCCATTGACCTGGCCTTCGCGGCCGCCGCCCTCTTCACTGCCTTCGCCTTCTTCGCGGCCTCCGCTGCCTCCTCCGCAACCTTCAGCGCCTCCGCCTTCGCGATGGCGGCCGCCTCCAGCCTCTTCATCTCCTCGACCCTGCGGATCTCCTCCTGCTTCTGTATGTGGCCAAGGAGCATGGAGTGCTTCGTCTGGAGCTCGCGCAGCCTCGTCTCGGACTCCTCGTTGTTGTTCTTCTTCTCGTAGAGCCTGCGCCTGCAGTTCGGGCACCGGAATGCGAGCTTGGAAGCGAGCTCGAAGTCTATCACGTTGGTCTTCGAGCATTTCGAGCAGATATAGGACAGCACCGTGGTGCTCTCCTCGAGCTGGTTGTTTAGCTTGTTCATCTCGTTCTGCATCGACGAGTTGAGGACACCATAGATCCCCCTGAGATTGATCCTCCAGATGTAGGAGTACCAGCCGGTGTCCTTGTCCTTTATCCTCGTGTACTCCGCCAGCCTCACGCTGTGCATCTTGTTGAGCAACGACCGGATCTCGGAGACCTTCAGCTTGCACTTCACGGCCAGCGCGTCGTCGGTCATCTCCTCCGTCGCGGCCCTTATTATCTTCACTGATTCTTCGCCAAAATTAGATGTCAGATAGTCCTGGACGAGTTTGTTCGATACCGCCTGGACGTTCGGGTTTGTTATTCGTTCTGCCATGTCGCGCCTCGAGGATAAAACGGTCCGCCATTTAAATTACTTCCGATTTTTTCTTTTCTTTATAAAAACCTTCGCTCGAAAGATTTCGGAAAAATCATCGACGTGAAAATTGTTTCATGGAAACCGGGGTGCGTTGGTTCCCGCGGCATCGGCTGCGGACGCTAGATTATATAAATATTGGATGTATACTCCTATCGCAACTTTTGGGCTCGTAGCTCAGCTTGGCCAGAGCGTTCGGCTCTTAACCGAAATGCCGTGGGTTCAAATCCCACCGAGCCCGCTAATGTCACTAATTGCTACTTTGGCAACGCTATTCGGAACCATCAGCGGGCTCGCCAATCTCCCTCAAGCGTACAGGATATTCAAAAGGAAAAGCGCTAAAGACATCTCAATACTAACTTATCTTGTCATCTTCACTGGCGCGATTGTCTGGATACTTTACGGTTTTGAGATCGGCGATTCGCCAATAATCATAACCAACGTCCTCGGAACAATAACCATCAGTTTTGTTATGATGGGGTGGTTCCTGTATGGACGAGACTAATTATCGACAGGCGCAGCGTCGCTAGTCAGGTTTAAAACCCCTCGAACGAGACATGCATAACGAGTGTTCGCATGCCTGAATCCACCTTCAAGGAAGAGGAGAAGAAAGAGGAGGAGCGCAAGGAGGAGGAGCACAAGCGCAAGAAGAGGCAGAAGGAAGAGGAGCGGAGCCCGGAGATGGCGTCCAAGAAGGCGGAGATAGAGCAGGGCGCGGATAAAGGCATGGCGTTCGGAGAGGCGAGGCCGCTCACGGAAGTGAAGTACGTGAAGACGCCGATACACAGCGTCAGGGGCGCTGAGAAATACGAGCCGGTCGTGCGAGAGGAATTAGCAGTCAAACTTGTTGAAGACGAGCACAAAAAAGAGGAAAGGCGGCGCGAAGAGTCCAGGAAGGAAGAGGCCACGAAAGAGATGGAGAGGCATAAGGAACTGGAAGTCGAGCGGGCGGCGGTCGAGAAGGAAGCCGTCATCGGAGCGGCGGTCGCTAGGCCCGCCATGATTTCCCCTGAGATGAAACGGATAGCGGCCGGCCGGCCAGAAGCGGTGCAGAAGGAGATGCTCAAGCGGGAGCGTGAAGAGGTCGCGAAGCTCATCGAAGAGGCGCGCCGGCGCGGCATGAAGCAGCCGACAAGGGAAATCGCTTCGAAGATGTTCCAGGATTATGTGAAGCGCGGAATGAAGCCCACTGTAGCGATGGGCAGGATTGTCGCGACCTTGAAGCGCCTCGGCATACTGAAGAAGAAGGATGTCAAAGGGATCAAGGATTTCCTCGGTTCGCTTTTCAAGAAATGAACGGAATCCAGCGGCGCATCAGCCGAAATCCGCTATGGCAACGCTAAAATATTGACGGTACGATCCTTAATCACCGTTAATCATCTTATCACAGAACGTCATTCACGATGATGCATATGCCGCCGACAAAGAAGCAGCTGATGTGGATATACAAGCGTCTTCACTCAGCGTACGGCCCACGCGGATGGTGGCCGGCCGACACCGAATTCGAGGTGATAGTCGGGGCGGTGCTGACGCAGCAGGTAGCGTGGACCAACGTAGAGAAAGCGATAGCCAATCTGAAAAGCCACGGTTTGCTCGATCCGGAGCGTCTGGCGAAGGCCGATGTCACTCTCGTTGAGAAGCTGGTGCGACCGGCCGGATTCTACAGGATGAAGAGCAGGCGGATAATAGGGATCGCTCGAGAGCATGACAGGATCAGGGACGCTTACGCCATGCCGATAGAACAGGCCAGGCAAGTGCTGCTCTCTATGAATGGGATCGGACCAGAGACCTGCGATTCGATCCTTCTTTATGCAGGGAACGTCCCGACGTTCGTCATCGACGCTTACACCAAAAGGATGGCGGCGAGGTACGGCATCGCGGATGAGGCCGTGGATTACCATGAGCTCAAACGGATGTTCGAAGAGAGACTGCCGAGGAACGAGCGCCTGTTCAATGAGTACCATGCTTTGATAGTGGAGCTGGGCAAGAGGCACTGCGCAACGAAACCGAGATGCTCGGATTGCCCGCTGGGAGACAAGTGCAAGAAGAAAGTAAAGAGAAAGGCGGCTAAGAAAATCATGGCACGGAAGCGTGCGGAACGCAAGAGGAGATGAGATGGAAGGGGACGCTATCGACTTCGACAAGCTGATAGACAAGTACCTCTACCGCGAGGCCCGCGCGAAGACCGTCGGGCGATACTATCCGTCCGAAGTCGGGCAGTGCATACGCAAGTCATGGTTCTCCTTCAAGATACCGAAGCCGATCGAGCCTGGAGTGACGAAGATATTCGAGGCCGGCAACCTGCTCCACGGCTTCGTGGTCGACGTTCTCAAGAGCGACAAGACGCCCGAGGTGACACTGATAGAGAGCGAGTCGCCGCTGAAGATGAAGGTAGACGGTTTCGAGATCAGCGGAAGGATCGACGACATAATCAGGCTGGAACACAACGGAGAGAAGGTGCTCGTGGAAGTCAAATCGACCAAGTCCGTCGAATTCCTGCAGGAGCCTTCGGAGCAGTATCTCATGCAGCTGCAGTTCTACATGCATGCGACCGGGATACACAAGGGATTCATACTCTATGTCGAGAAGAACACGCTGAAGAGCAAGAGCTTCGCGGTCGACTACGACCCGCAGCTGGCGGACACGATCATCAAGAGGTTCAAGGCGCTCCACCTGTCGCTCACCAGCAACTCAATCCCGCACGCCGAAGCGAAGCAGGTCAGGAAGAACAACTGGATGTGCAGGTTCTGTCCCTACAAGAAAGAGTGCGACGAGATCGAGAGCGGCGAGAAGTGACCCAATCCGAAGGCGACCGGTCGGTTGGCGTTCCGGGCGCGCCCGGGAGCGTTTAAATTCTTATCCAGAGTCCTATCAGCCGAAAGGGCCGGTAGCTCAGCCTGGTCAGAGCGGCAGTCTTATATGGCGCGTTCTGATACACTAATATCAGGACAGGCTTAGGTCAACTGTAGGTCCGGAGTTCAAATCTCCGCCGGCCCACTCATGCTCGCATCCTACGACGTGAAAAGATGAAGACGGATCCGAAGCTGCACGCGCTGATCCTTGAACGGATCGGGAAGCTCATGGCGCTCGCGGAAGGGAACCAGAGGAAAAGCCCGTCCAGGGCCAAGCGCTACGTCGTGCTGGCCGGAAGGCTGTCGACGAGATACCGGGTGGGGATGCCGGAAAGGTTTAAAAAAAGAATATGCAAAGTATGTAGCAGATATTGGATTCCTGGTTATAACGTGACCGTCCGGCTGAACCGACGGAACAGGACTGTTGAGTACCGCTGCGAGTGCGGCGCGCTCCGACGTTTTGGTTATACCGAGAAGAAGACAAGCCAGAGAAGTTGATACGCTGATAGAGGGATGAAGAATGATCACCGCTTATGATGTAGAGGCAAACAAGCTCATCGTCGCTGTAGCCGAGAGGCTTCAGGAAGAGAAATCCGTCTCGCCGCCCGACTGGGTGCCGTTCGTTAAGAGCGGAGCCCACAAGGAGAGGGCGCCCGACGACCCGAAGTTCTGGTACAAGCGCTGCGCATCCATACTGAGGACCCTGTACGTGAAGGGGCCGCAGGGTGTGGGCGCGCTCCGCGAGAAGTACGGCGGCAAGCCCGGCAGCAGGAGCGGAAGGATGCACTTCACCAGGGCGGGCGGATCGTCCGTCAGGAAGCCGCTGCAGCAGCTGGAGAAGGCCGGCCTCGTCACGAAGATAAAGGACGGCAGGAAGATCTCGAGCAAGGGGATCGCGCTGCTCAACTCCGCGGCGAAAAAGGTCGGGAAGGCCTGACCGCGAGCGATCGGCAAGTGATACTGATGGAAGGCGCCGGCACACAGGAAGAGACGAACAGGCGTCTTGAGGAAGCGCAGAAGGCGAGGATCGTCGACGCGCAGATCAAGGGCGTGCTGGTGAGGATACTGGAGCAGCCCGCGTACGACAGGCTGATGAATGTCAGGATGTCGAACCAGGAACTTTACGCGAAGGCCGTGAACGCGCTCGTCTACATGTACAAGAAGACCGGACGCAAGGTAACCGAGAAGGAATTGCTTACGCTATTGAGCGCTTCCGTCGAGAAGAAGACGGGTAGCATCGAGATAAGGAGGAAGTAACATGGGAAAGAAAGGACCGAAGAAGAAGTCGCACTTGACCAGGGCGGCCAAGCGAGCGAAGCCTGTCCCGATATTCGTCAGGCTGAGGACTGCGAGGAAGGTCTCCTCCACCCCGGCGCGGAGGCACTGGAGGAGCGGAAGGCTCCAGATAACCGAGAAGGATTGATACCATGGAAAAGATAATCATCGCTAATCTGAAGAAAGTCATCGGCAAGCCGGTGACCAAGAGGCACAGGGTCTCAGTGGATACGCTGAGGGCCATCGTCGCGAGGCACGCCAAGACGGACGTCTCTATGGTCAGGATAGACAACGATCTCCTCCAGGAGCTGTTCAAGCACGGGGGGATGCGGCCGCTCCACAAGATAAAGGTGAAGATCGTCGCCGAAGGCAAGGGCATCGTGCTCGCGCTGCCGCCTGAGAAGAAGGCCGAAGCGCCGAAGAAAGAGGCGAAGCCAGCGAAGGAAGCCAAACCGGCCGAGAAGAAGGCCGAGCCGAAGAAGGAAGAAAAGGAGCAGCCGAAACCAAAGTTCGAGCAGAAGACGGTTGAGGGCGCCAAGTGAGCGGGTGAGCGCATGTCAGACCGATTCGGCAAGTTCACTTACTACGGCAACCCATTCATAGGATTCTACGCGCGCACCAACAACGAAGTCACTATTATCGGCATCTCCGCGCCGGACAAATTCACTAGGATGGCGGATATCCTAGGGACGAAGGTAATCAAGGCCTCATTCGCCGAGAGCGCCCTCATGGGCCTCTATTGCGTAATGAACAGCAACGGCATCATAATATCGGAAGTTGTCGAAGACAGGGAAGTCGATCTCCTCAAGAAGTCGCTGAAGGAGGCTGGATCGGACATCAACGTGCTCAAGATGAAGACGAACTTCACCGCTCTGGGCAACAATATCGCGTTGAACGATTCAGGTGCCCTGGTCAATCCGGACTTCGCCAACGACGATACGGCCAAGGAGATATCCGATGTCCTCCAGGTCGACATCGAAGCGAGGACGATCGCGGGCTACAAGACGGTCGGTGCCGCGGTGGCTGCGACGAACAAGGGATTCATCGCGCATCCACATATCTCTGAGGAAGAGATGGATGCGTTGAAGAGCCTATTCAAGACGGACGGAGGGGTGGGCACCGCGAACGGCGGGATGCCGTTCGTCTCGCTCGGGATAGTAACGAACGACAAAGGCGTCGTTTTCGGAGAGCTTACGACTGGATTCGAGCTTCACAGGATCGAAGAGGCGCTCGGACTGATACGCTGAGAATCAATTCGTGATCACACTGGTGAGGATATGGAGACGCCGATTGCCCCACAGGAGAAGATTGAGGCTAAGCCGGATGCGACGGCTGTCGTAGAGAAAATCAGCTACGACATGTTCAGCAAGGTCGAGATGAGGGTGGCCACCGTACTCGAAGCGGAACCTGTGCCTGGAGCGGACAAGCTCCTCAAGCTGATACTTGATGATGGTGCAGGTAAGAGGCAATTGGTCGCAGGGATAGCGAAATCGTACGCTCCGGCAGACCTCATCGGAAAGCAGATTGTCATCATTGCAAACCTCCAGCCCAAGATGCTGAGGGGAGTCGAGTCCAACGGCATGCTACTGGCGGCCGGGGAAGCGGCGGACGGGATATCTCTCCTGACAGTGGACAGAAAGGTTGATAATGGTCTGCAGATTAAGTGAATAGTCTTCTAGAAAGCATATGTTCATTCATAGGAAGGTGGAAGCATGAAGTTCAAAGTGATAGGGAAGTTCAAGATCGGAAACAAGACGAAGCCGTTCTCAAAGATATTCGAAGCGACCAGCGAGAACATGGCGAAACACGTCGTCTATTCCTATTTCGGGAACACGTACAGGATGGCGAAGAGCAGCATCGTGATCGGCAACATCACGAAGATGTGATGTGCGTAGGGAGCTGAAACCCACAGAAGAAAGGTTAAGGAACCGCATGGTTCCTAGGTGATGATTATGGCAGCAACGAATCAGGAGCAGTTCGAGGTTCTCGCCGCTGAGGCGAACTACCACCAGAGGTACGCGCAGGACATCCAGAACCAGATGCAGGCGCTGAACCAGGTGGAGGCAGAGATGGACCGCACGCTGCAGGCGCTCGGGGCCCTGAAGGACGGCAATACCAGCATGTTCAACATCGGCTCCGGCGTCTTCGTGACCGGCGAGCTGAAGAGCGTAAACAGGCTTCTCCTGAATGTCGGCGCGAACGTCCTTGTGGAGAAGGACGTCCCTGGCGCCACAGCGTTCCTTGAGGAGAAGAAGAGAGAGCTGTCCGCCGCGAGGCAGGAGCTGCTCCAGAGCATGCACGCCATCTCATCGAGGCTGAAGGAGATCGACTCCGAGGCCAGGCGCTTACTGCAGGATGAGAAGAGCGAGTGAGGCGGTAGCTGATGTTCGACCTCCTGAAGAAGAAGATCGGAGGATTCGTAGACTCATTGTCCAAGAAAGTTGTCGGCGAGCGCAAGCCGGAGGAGATCGACGCCAAGGTCCTTGGGGCAGAGATCAAAGCGAACGCTGGTGCGGAACTGACTAAGAGCGATGAGCGGGCGCTGATGAGGGCGAATGACAAAGAAGCGGAATCGTCCGCGATTCTCGCGCCCGAACCGACCCCGAAACGGGTCGAATCAGCGATCCAGAAGCCTGCAGAGATAAAAGAGCAGAAGAGGACGGCATTCCGGAAGACAACGGAAATAGGGCATGCGCAAATTAAGGCGCCACCGCATCGCGAACCGACCATTCACAGGCAGGAGTCAAAACAGGAGGAGTACAGGCACGTTCCCACTCATTATCCGGTCCGCATGGAGAGACCTGAACCGAAGCGAGAGGCCGCCCCCGCAGCCCACGTTCCGGCCGCAACGCCGCTTCCGAGAGAGAAGGAGATGAAGCAGAAGGAGTTCAACGTAGCGCCGAGCCTGTTCACCAAACTGAAATCCGTGGTCATGCCTGAGGTCACGATAAAGGACAGCGATGTCAGCTCCGTGATGGAGGATTTTGAGATGCAGCTGCTGACCGCGGACGTCGCGCTCCCGGTCGCGGAAGAGATAGCGAAGGACGTGAGATCGAAGCTCGTTGGCAGCTCGGTCAAGTCGAGCCAGCTCGAGAGCCACGTCAATAGCGCGATATACGATTCCATACTCGAAGTCACCAAGCAGGACAGCTTCGACATATTCCAGATGATCGCGGAATGCGAGAAGCCCCTGAGAGTACTGTTCATCGGCCCGAATGGCGCGGGAAAAACCACCGCCATAGCGAAATTCGCGCACATGCTCACGAAAAACGGCAAGACCTGCGTCATCGCGGCCGCGGACACGTTCCGCGCTGCAGCGATTGAGCAGACAAGCGAGCACGCCAAACGGCTCAATGTGCCCGTGATAAGGCACGATTACGGCTCTGATCCGGCCGCTGTCGCTTTCGACGCGGTCAAGTACGCCAAAGCGAAAGGGATCGATGTCGTCCTGATAGACAGCGCTGGAAGGCAGGAGACCAACCGCAACCTCATAGAGCAGCTGAAGAAGATAGAGCGCGTGGCCCAGCCGGACCTCAAGTTATTCGTAGGTGAAGGGATCTCGGGCAACGCGCTGCTGTCACAGGTCTCAGAGTTCCACAAGGCGATAGGCCTTGACGGAGTGATACTCACCAAGATGGACGTGGACGCCAAGGGCGGCACAGTCATCTCGATCAAGAAGGCGACCGGAGTCCCGATACTCTATCTCGGGGTGGGGCAGGGTTATGATGACCTTGTCGCTTTCGACTCTTCCTACATAGCGAAAAGGATAATGGCGAGCTAGGCCTCTTCACTGGTTAGAGTAGCAGACGAAAAGACCGCCGCTGCAGCAGACGCTTCCTCTCCCAGGTATGAACTGGCAGTTCAGCCCGCAGCAGCACTCTGCCGATGAGGAACAGGAACCGGAGGTCTTGCATGCCCCTTGCGCCTGCCTCGAGTCGGTGCACTTGGTACCGCTTTCCGCGCACGTGCCGCCGCCTAATTTCGGACTCGGCTCACCGCAAACGATATTCGATGGGCACGCGCTTGTGACGCCAGTGTACCCGCAATTGACGAGGCTGGTGCAGGAACCGCTCTGGCATTGCTGTCCTGACAGGCAGCAGACGCCATTGCAGAGCATTGAGGGAGTGCAGGCAACGCTTCCATCGCTGCACTTACCATTGACCGAATCGACGCAGGTTGTCCCAGAAGAACAGCATAATGAACCGCAAGTGACGCATGGTGGCGGCTCTCCACCGGTGCCATCGCATTGGCCGTTGCTGCATGTGGAACCAAGACAATCAGAATTTCCATTCGGACAGGTTCTTGGACCGATCCCACCGCATAATCGGTTTGTGAGGTTGCAGATCTTGCATTGGTCGTTGTTAGAGCAGGCGCCACCACCCGTACCTGTGCCGTCGCAAGCGCCGTTGGTGCAGGTGGAACCGAAGCAGTCGGAATCGCCATTCGGACAGGTTCTTGGACCGATCCCACCGCATAATCGGTTTGTGAGGTTGCAGATCTTGCATTGGTCGCTGTTGGAACAAGCTCCACCGCCCGTACCTGTGCCATCGCAAGCGCCATTGGCGCAAGTGGAGCCAAGACAGTCAGAATTTCCATTCGGGCAGGCCCGTGGGCCGATTCCACCACATTTACCTGAAGTGCAGATCTTGCATTGATCGCTGTTTGAACAGGCTCCACCGCCTGTTCCTGTGCCGTCGCAAGCGCCGTTGGTGCAGGTGGAACCGAGGCAGTCTGCATTTGTATTGCAGGTCCTTGGGCCGATTCCACCACATTTACCTGAAGTGCAGATCTTGCATTGATCGCTGTTCAAGCAGGAGCCCGTGCCGCCGGTGCCTCCGCCATCGCATTGGCCGTTGCTGCACGTTGAACCCAGGCAGTCCGCATTGCTACTGCAGGTTCGTGGGCCGATTCCGCCGCATTTGCTGTTGGTGCAGATCTTGCATTGATCGTTATTGGAACATGTGCCTGTTCCCCCGGTGCCGCTTGTGCCGTCGCATTGGCCGTTGCTGCATGTGGAGCCGAGGCAATCTGAATTACCGTTCGGACAAATCCGTGGACCTATCCCGCCGCATTTGCCGTTGGTGCAGGTCTTGCATTGATCGCTGTTGGAGCAGACGCTCCCGCACAATCCATTAGCGCATATCGATATGAGACAGTCTGCATTCCCGTTCGGACACAGGTTCGGGCCGATGCCTCCGCACTTGCCATTCACACAGTTCTTGCATTGATCGCTGTTGGAGCAGGTGCCATCGCATTGGCCGTTGCTGCACAGCGCCGTGGCACATTCGGTATCAGTAGTGCATTGCCTTGGTCCCATGCCACCGCATTTGCCTGAGATACACTTCTGGCATTGGTCGTTAGTAGTGCACACGCAGACTCCGGTCGCAGATGCGCAGCATGATTGCTTGGCGTCCCAATGAGCGCCATATGGACAGCAACCGCCGGAATCACAGCCGTTGACCCCTGCGCTTGGACATGATAGTTTTTGCGGATCGGACGTGCATAAGACCATGCAGGTCCCTTGGGTATCGATGCAGCACTTGAGATTAGAATCCCAGCCCACAGAGCCGAGCGGGCAGCAACCATTAGAATCGCAGGCATCCTGCCCGGCGACGCATCCGCCGGTCCTTGACGGGTCGGATGCGCACGTAGTTGCGCACTCGCCTTTCCTGACACCTTCAAGGATCACGCAGCATCCCCGCTGGCTGCTCCACTGGCTCCCGGGCGGGCACTCTGGAGTGCTGACGCACTGGCATGTCCCGGAGCAACAGCCGCTCTGGCAGTTCAGTGTCGATGGGCACTGGTCCGTGCAGGGGAATGTCCCAGTAGGGCAGGGGCATGTGCCGTCAGGAAGGCAGCAAGCGCCAGGGCAGTTCTGACAGGTTATGAGGCCGCTGGCGCAAGCGTTCGAAGGGCAGATGATCTTCAGCGCGCACAGCAGCAGAAGGAGCAAGAGGAGAGCTACCACTCCGAGGATCTCGAAGCTATAGTCTCTCCTGTCGTCAGCCATCTGCTACACCGCGGATCAGAGCTCGCGCGTGAGGTCGATCTCCATGATCACTTCCTCGACCTCGGTCTTCTGCTTCTCCAGCAGCTTCTTGATCTTCTCGATGCGCTTCGCCTGGTAGGCGATCATCTTGTACTTCTTGACCGCCTTGTTGAAGTGCTCAGTGGTGAGCGTGAATACCTCCTCCTTGTCCATCTCCTGGGCGATGTCCTTCATGATCTCGCCAAGGAACTCGTTGGCCGCGACCTTGACCTCCGCCCTGATCTGGTGCGGCTTGGCCATACCTTCTTTCATCAGCCTTACCACTCGCGCCGTCGGGAATGGCAGCTTCTCGTCCATCTCTGCCGAGAGCTCCGCGTCGCCATTCTCATTGATAGGTTCGTTAGAATCATCTGCCATCAAGATCACCTGCACCTATTTTCTCATAGGCTTTAATAACCTTTTTACGACGTCCGCTCTGACGTGAAAAGCGAGGGTTTAAATCGGCTGCCTGACACTGGAAAACATGGCTATGTTGACAGGAACGAAGGTCGTGGAAAGCGACAAGGCCGCGGCCAAGATGCTGAAAGAGAGAGGGTTCGGAGAGGAGGTTGGAGAGCGGCTGGTCCTCGCGCCAGTGGAAGCGCTCTACCTGATGGAGAAGAAGCGCATATCCGTCCTTGACGGAAAGAAGAGGATGACGTTCGATTCATTGCTCTCCGCGCTGAGGAAAGCGGAGAAGGAGCTAGACATGAAGTACGCAGTCTACAGGGACCTGCGATCCAAAGGATATGTCGTCAGGACGGGCCTCAAGTACGGCACTTACTTCAGGGTGTACGACAAGGGCATACGCGTCGGAGAAGGGCATTCCGACATGCTGGTCCAGCCGGTACCGGAGGAGATGAAGACGTCGGTATACGAGATCACCGGCGCGGTCAGGCTGTCCCACTCGGTGAAGAAGAAGATGGTATGGGCGATTGTCGACACGGAAGGCGACGTCACCTACCTCAAGCTTAGCCGCATAGTGCCGTGAACGGCGTCGAAGTTGGATTTTTAAATATTGGCTGTATCTATGTTGAAAGGTGAAACCAATGCCTGGCGATGAAGAGATACCAGACGAGGAAGAAGAGGATGACCTCGAAGATGAGGGGGACGAGGACTGGGAAGAGGACGAGGAGGAAGAGGACTGGGAGGAATAAACGCCGGTCGGTCTTTTTTCGCGATCTCTAATCTAGCTTGAACCTCTCGATTATCCTTGGGCCTTTTGGCTCTTCTTTTCTGAACAAGAGCACCACTACGGCAGCGGACGCCACGACCACGATGGCGACGTAGATAAGCAACGGGTCTATCAGCGGCTGCGGCGTCGGCGTGAATCCGCTCGCCCTGGTCCTCGCGTAATCGGCGAGTATCATCGAATCGAGGTACATGCCCGAGTCGTACGAGTCCTTCGCGGCCATGAGCGTGGGCTGGAGGGACGTCAGCATGTCGCGCTCTTCCTTCGTGCTCGCGTTGCCCATCTTGTTATCGAGGATGGCGCTCGTGTCGTTGAGCGATTCCAGCGCCTGTGACTTGTAATCGTCCTTCTGCTTGGCCAGGTAATCTAGGTTCTGCGTCAGCTCATCGGTCTTGGCGCCGAGGTCCCTGAACTCCGGCATGTTGGAGATTATGTCGCTCTTGCCGTACTTGCTCAGCTTGCTGTAGAGGACGGAGAGCGCAGACGATATCTGATCCGAATCCGCTATCTTTGAGTCCGTCGAGTTAGTATCGACTCGTTTGCCGGGGTTGCTCTGGCCGATGCTCAGGGCGCCGCTGATGCCGTCCTTGTCCGATTTCCATCTGGATAGGACGGACTTGGCTGAGGACAGCATCATGGCCGCCCCCATCGTAGCGGAATCCGTCATGTTCGATAGCAGCCCACCGACGCCAGTTATCTGTGAGGAGACGTTCGACAGGGTCCGCATCGCGGAAGAATACCTGTTGGAGACGATATCCACGCTCGCGCTCTTGAGGAGGTTCTCGGACGCTTCGATCGCCGCGATCACGCTCTTAGTATCGCCGAATGAGCTGAGGTCGAACGCGGTCGATTTCTGCTTGCTCAGCAGCTTGAAGAGGGATTCCTGCTTCGCCGTGATCGTGTTGTCGAGGCTGTTCGACTTGGCCATCTTCTCGAGGTCTTTCACCACAGAGAGAGCGCCGGTCGTATCGTTCATGGAGAGCAGCAGATCGGCCTCAGATTGCCTCGACTCGAACTCTGCCAGCTGCTTGTTCAGCTCGAATACAGTGTCGGGCATGCTGAGGAACGACGCCGTGTCGAGCACTTCAGCGGACATGTTCTTGATGGAGGAGAGCGTCGCGGAGACATCGGACAAGCGATTCGACACCGCTTCCCTCTGCAGCCTCTCGTTCCTGCCCTTGTCTATCAGCCTCTGCGCGCGGCGGAGCTCTTCTGTCGCATCGGCATAATCGCCGCGCTGGGCGCGGTAGTTCGCATCGCTCACGCTGCTCGAGACGTCGATATGCTCCGCCTCCGAAGCGTTGAGGACCTGAGACAACAGGTCGTTGTAGTAAGCATCGATGTCAGTTGTCTTGTAGAACACGCGGTAGGTCTGGAACGATCGCGACAGTATTGGTATCGTCCACTTCGCGACATACCTTCCGTCTGATATGGAATAGGAGAAATCGGACGGCGCGGCGCCGGACGTATCCGCGACCCGTATCGAATCCGATACGACGAGCGATGGATTGGGCTTCAGAGTTATCGATACTGTGACGTTCTCAAGATCGGATTTCGTGCTCCTGATGTTGAACAGGTAATCGATGTCATTGCCTACGCCGGTGGAATTCGATTCGGTTATCTCCATCGGATTGAACGTGGTGCAGGTCACTGTCACTTTCTGCTGGCCCTTCGGCACAGGAGAAAGCCTTGCTGTGAACGCAGCCCCAGGGAACAGCAGCGTCTGCTGCCTTCCATTCAAGTACGCTTTGCAGTCATCCGCGCCCGAGGAGTCGGAAAGCGACAGCGTGTCCAGGTCGTCCTGGACGTTGATCGTGTATGTCGTGCTCTCTACGAGCTGGTATGGCGTCAAAGATACCCTGTTCGTCTCCTCCTTCACGGTGGTCGCGACCTTGAACGGAGTGACGATCCTGACGTTGTACATCGACATCTGCGCGATGCCAGGGAGGTACACGTCCACGCCGTTGTTTCCAGAGCTGACGACGCTTATCCCTGGCGCGCTCATGGATATGTTGCTGTTGACCGAGAGCGGGATCGAATCAAAGTGTATCGTTAGCGGCTTGCTGACGTTTATCGGGAGGTCGTTGATGATGTCTATCGATGTAGTCACCGTGCCCGAGGCGTCCACGATCGGAACAGTCTGATACGTCTTGATCACTTTCGACTTCCTCGGCAGGTAGTCTTTCATAGCGACGTCCACGTTGCGCATGAGGACGTTGATCACATCGTCATAGGTCGATTTTATGCGAGAGTAGCTGCCGAGGGCCCTTTCGGGAATGAATGAGCCGTTCGTATAGACAAGGCTCTCGAACGAGTTCACCTGCGCCCTCTGCTGGGAGACATCCGTATTGACGGCGCCGATGATGTCTATCGTCTGCAGCACCGTCTTTCTTTCCGCTGCAAGGCCCGAATACTGCTGCAAAGCGCGCGTGTACAGCGTAGCTGTCATCGCATCTATCTCTGCCCGCGCGGAATCGGCGGTATCCGCCGCGATGTTTGCGGCGCCGATTAGAACCTGCTTCCTGTTCAACAGGTCTTCGGCATCCACAGTCGGAACCACGTCCGTCTTTGACAGGCTTATGGCTTTCTTCAGGTTCTGGATGGACTCATTCAGGCTGTTGATGCTCATGGCAATGATTATGCCCTTGGCCGAGATCAAATCCGCCGCCTCGTCGAATTTGGCCGAGGCGTTCATCAGGACCCTTAGCCGCACGCCTGTCCGGTTCTCCGATCGCTGGTATTCTGATTCCGCTTCATTGAACCTGCTCATCGCGAGCTGGCGCTGTATCACTTCCGTGCCTTGCTGCGCGGCGAAGCTCTTTATCGCCGAATCCGCGGTGGCCCGCTTCGCCGCCGTTATGCGCTCAGCGTCTGCAAGGAGAGCGCCGACGAACTGATCGGTGCTGTTCGCGATTTTTATCGCTTCGAGCGAGAGACGGTTCGCCTCTCTCAGCTTCTGGATTGCTATCGAGTAATAGAACCTCTCTTGGAGCTTGACGGCGTTCTGCGCTTCCGCGATTAACGTGTTCGCACCAGGAGACGTGCCTGTGCTGTTCACGTGTCTGTCTACCAGCAGGAATGAGTCCGAAGGGATGATGTCTGATCCATTGCTTTGGATCGCGCCCCTGAATGCCGAGATTGTCTTGATGTCGACCAGGCTATAGCCGTTCTCCTGCATCCTCTTCCTGGCTGCTGCGGCGTATCCGAACGAAACGTTGGCAGAGTCGTTCGCGGTTATGACATCCTCCTTCAGCTGTCCCCTCGCATTCTTGGCTTCCCGGTACAATCCCACTATCTGGAGGAATATGCTGTTCTTACTCAAAGCAGTATTCAGTATGCGCGCGGCCCGGCATTCGGTGACCCCAGATGAAACGTACCAGTCCTTGAGCCACTGGACGTCGCCGCAGAAAGAGGCCCACTTCAGCCCGAAATCAGAGTAGCTGCCTCCTGCCTGAACCTTGGAATTCGATTCATTTATGAAATTCCTGATCTTGTCATAGGTCACTACCGCAGGCAGGCTGTGGTCATCGTAACCTCCTCCTTCGAAGTAAAGATTGTCGGTTTCATTCTGAAGCACATCCATCGCGGAATTGAGCCCTATGCTCGCTGCTTCCAAGGAGCTGCGTACAGAGTATACGATCTCGTTCCCATCAATCACGCTGCCGACGTTACGGGAGAGAATGCAATTCGACACCTCATTGGGCAGTAATGACCTAGTTAATATGAACGAGAATGGGACATTATTGATGTCGTCGGGATTACCGATCAAATTATCGATAGACGTGCCCAGATATGTATCGATGTTGGACATAAGCAGGTCCGTGATGCCGCAGCTCTTCCTGTTGATGTCTTCCAGGTAAGCGTAGATGAGGCCATTGCGCTTGAAGGCAGCGTTGAAGACGTACAGGGCGGATCGATTGAGGCCGTTTATCGCATCCTTGAAGTATCCGGCTTCCTCTAAAGTCAAAGTGTTGTTCAAAGACTCGACGTCTGGAGAGACGCCGTTGATGCAGGTATCGTTGATTAGACCTATGCATCCGCTGAAGACATAAGTCGAAGGCATGATTCCTTCGCAGGTCAGGAACTGGAATCCGCCAGGAACGTGCTTGGCCGAAGCGACCGAGTAGGTGTAGTTCACCGCAAAATCAGCAGTGATTGTCGAAGAGAGAAAGAGTATGATAAACGTGATGGCAGTATAGAATACGATGTCCCCGGCTCTCCCAGAACGAGGCATATGCTGGTTGCGTTTCCGTTCCTTTTAAAGATATGTGTTACCGCCGTAAAAAATGCAATGTGGGGAGTGGGATTCGAACCCACGAAGCCGCTAGGGCACGGGATGTCCTCCCGTGCAGGTCTTAAGTCCCGCGCATTTGACCAAACTCTGCCATCCCCACAAGCGTATATGCGCGTATTTAAAATAAGAATTCTGCGGTCGTGGCCGCGTCGGTGAAATCAGCCAACACCAGAGTCTAAGATACCTTTTTAAACTTCACATTTAAAACCGTTACATAAGGTGGATGTATGGTTAAACTCCTGTTAGCGCGACAATTGGCAGGCAGAAAACTGATAACGAACGACGGAGAGGAAGTTGGTAGACTCGTTGACATAGTGATCAACGAAAAGAACGGCAGGCTCGAGACGCTTGTTGTTGAGCCGAATCCCGACAACATTTCCGTCAGGAAGATGAAGAAAGAGGAAGGCTTCGTGTATGTTCCATACACAGCGATCCTCGCTGCGTCCGACTACGTTATCGTTGACAAGAAGAACTTCGGTTGATTTTTTTCAATTACTGTTTCTTTTTTCAAAAGAATTCAGATAGCGAACGCTGTTTCGAATCGACGGTGGTGTTCACATCCACATTGACCACCTTGCTGCCGTCCCAGACCTTTATCTTCGCCTCCTTGCCCGGTGGCACCGGAATGCCGTAGGCGCCAGCCCCGCCAGGGATGTAGCTGAACTTGTCTTCCCTGAAGAGCTGGACCATCTCCGCGGTCTTCTTGTCCACCTCCTCTAGCTGAGGGATCGGGATTGAAGTCAGGACGTCTATCTCGTTGCCGAACCGATTGATGAACAAGCGCCACATCTCCTGCACCTTCGCCGAATAGACGTTCTTCACACCGAGCGACAGCCCGATTATCTCGGACAGCGGAATGATGTGGACGCAGGGCGGCCGGTGATCCGGATGCACTGGCTCCTTGCTGTCGGCCAGCTCGTCGATGCGTTCGAGGACGCCTTTCTTTATCGGCTTGCCGCAGGCAGGGCACCTCCATCTCAGCCCCATCGCATCGCCGAGGGAGAAGAATGTGAGGCAGTTCATGCATCTTGTACGGTGGTACTTCCCTTCCTTGGGATTCAGCTTGACGTTGAGGGCCGGTTTCCTGCCTCCTTCGCGCCTGATCGCCTTGGACATCTCATCGAAGGACAGGTCGGCCATTAGGAGCGTAGTGAACTCCCGTCCCATCTTGTTCGGCCAGGGGCTGTGGGCGTCGCTGTTGCTGAGGAACGTCACCCTGTGGAGCTCCGACACGCGATCCGCCATGTCTGTGTCTGCCGAGAGCCCGAGCTCTATGAAATGTATCTTGTCTGAATTCACGCCGTAGCATTCCTTCAGGCTGCCGTACTCCTTGTACATCGCTGTCCATGGGGTGAACGCGTGCGATGGCCCGATGAGGCAGCCTGCCGCTAGCGCGATATCCGCTATCTCAGCCGAATTCAAGTGTATCTTCGGCCTGCCTTCGGTGTCAAGGTCCTTGCATTTGCTCGAAAACCGCTCCCTGACCTCCTGGACTTTGCTCAGGGCGGGGAAAAGCAGTATGTGGTGCACGCGCATGGCGTCCTCCACTTCGGTCTGGAGGACGAAACGCGTGCCGTTCGGATGGCTGAATATCCCTTCGTTGCCCGAGTCCGTGACGAGCTGGCTCTTGACCATCCGCAGCCAGCGGTCGTTGAGTATGTCCGCCGTGCCTACGAGCCGCAGCCCCTTGAGAATCGCCTGCTCGCCGATCCTGGATGGAACCATATCGGCAGAGACCGCGCCCGAGAATTGGCCATGGAGATGGAGATCTGCGTTCACCCTCTGGAGTTCCATGGCAGAATGATTCCGAACGTGTTTATCAAGATTGCCATCTTGATGGGCGGGCGGGCGCGTTCTGACGCCCTTCTCGAAGAGGAATCCTTTTAAAATACTTGAACGAAACCCACACCATGCGCTCGGAGAGGGGTCGGCGAGGGTTCCTGCTGTTTGTTCTCTTAATCGCGATAGCCGCCGCGGCGCTGTCCGGCTGCGTGCAGAAGAACATATACCCTTCCGAGAAGGAGACAATCCAGACAGAGCGCGTCATATCCAATGACCAGGGAGTGCCAATCGAAGCGATCTTTGTTTTCAAGCCGAAACAAGTCGGACCTGTGACCATAAACAGGGAAATGGACGTCCAACGGTCGATAGGCAACCTCGTGGTGGTGCGGCTCAACATACTGTGCAACGCGACCGATCAGATAACTGACGTGAATCTCAGGGAAACCATCCCTGCGTCGCTGAGCACCACGATCGAACGTGTCAATTTCACACCGCAATACAGCGAGCTCTTGAGGAGGGATCCGCCGATAACAGTGGACTGGAAATTCACATTCAGCGGCAGGGAGAGCGTAGGCAAGACCGTCGAGTACAGGACTGTAGCGTTCCAGGAGATAAACAAGGCCTGGGTAGACCAGTACGCGCAATCGCCGTACATCGAAGTGCAGGTGATCAACCCCAATTCGGTGCCGTTCTTCGTGACGTTGACCGGCCTTGGCGACAGCACCTACGGCCTGCTGAAAGCGAACATGGATTTCTACATCGCTTCGGGCGTCTATGGCGCGCTGCTGTTCACGATGGTACTGCTCTACCTAGAGATCCTCTCTCTTGCGGCAGCGTACGTCGTCAGTCTTGTGAAGAAGACTCCGCTGATGAAAGAGGTACTCAACTTCATAGGTCACGGAAGGAAGGATAACCGGGTGTGGATCGCGGTCGGGGTGGCGCTCATAGTCGTCGGCAGCGCGACCGATCTCATGACCCAGGAAGCGGCGGGAAGCGCGAGCCTGGAGACCATGCTGCGGCTAGGGTCGAACATCCCCAAGACCATCGGCTCGTTCGTGATAGCGCTCGGCATAATATCGATATACTACGCGCTCATCGACCTGGTCAAGGGCGCGCTGATAGGTGAGAGATACTTCATGACGCCCCTCGACATCGCCCGCGCAAGGCTGAGGGAGCTGAGCGAATCGATCGACTCGCTGGAGAATAACATCATGACATCGACGGAAGCTGCGATCGACACCGAGACGGAAGAGGTCGTGGTGGATGTCGAGCGCAGAAGGCTCGAACGCCTCATCACTGAGGTCAGCCAGGAGAACGCGGAGCAGTATATGCCGCAGATACTGAAATCGGTATCCGATGTCCATGCGGCGTCGGACAGCCTCGCCGGCAAGAAGGAGGTCCTGACCGACTGGCCGTCCTGGCGCAACTCAATAGACGAGCTCCTGTTGGAGCAGGATCGTGTCGGGCCGGAGCTGCTCGCCAAGATACCTCAGCGCTGGAGGAGATGGGCGCTCGCACGCTACATGTCAGAGCACCTCGGCGAAGCCATCACAGTGGAGAACGGCGCTCTCATCAAGATAAAGACCGTGGTGATCGAGAAGAAGGAGGTCATCCAACTGCTCAACGGCCTCATGCAGGCTGGGCGCATCGAAGGTGTCGCTATCATGAGGAAGGATGGCCTGCTGGTCGCAGCCATGCTGCCGAAGGAAGTGGACCAGAACCTTATCGCGGCGGTCAGCGCCAAGGTCGTAGCCAACGCCGAGATGGCATCGATAGAGCTCGAGAGAGGGAAGACCAATTTCATCCTGCTGAGGAGCACCACCGGAGACACCGTCATCTATGGCGGAAGGACCGTTGTCCTGGTGGCGCTCGTGAAGACGGGCGAGACGATCGGTTTCGTGGTCTCTGAGATGGCGAAGGCGATCGAGAAGCTCAATGCGATGATCTGATCCCTGTCTGTTCTTCAAAGGTGTGAATCGATGAAAACCAAGTATGATTATGATGCGGTAGTCATAGGTGCTGGGATCACCGGGCTCGTGGCCGCGGCGACGCTCGCCAAGCACGGAAAGCGCGTACTCGTGATAGAAGGGGCAGGATACATCGGGGGACGCGCGGCGACCAGGACGGCGAAGGAATGGGGATGGGGCGATTCGAAGGAACGGATGACGTATGGCCCGCATATCCTTCCGACCGGCGGAAGGCTAAGCTCGATACTGGCTCACCTGGGGGCGATGAAGAATGTCCGGCTCAGACGGCTCGGTCTGCCCCAGTTCTACATGCGAGGGCGCGTAATCGCGTTCCCTTCCTCGCTGCTCAATGTGCCCGAAACGATCAGATTCTACGGCCAGCTGAAGAGAGGAATCAGCGGCAGAGAAGTGCTAGCGTTCGCCCGGCTCGGAGCGCTCGCAGTCATGACTTCGGAAAAAAGCATGATTGAGAGATACGAGGGCGTCTCCTGCGAGAAGCTCGTGGAGGATATCGGCATCAGGAGCGCTGCAGCGAAAAGTATCGTGGCGGGGATAATAGGCGGATACTGTTTCAACGACGACATCCGCACCTGTCCGGCGCTCGATCTTCTGATCAACCTCAAGATGTTCATCAGAGGAATGGCCACAACAGGAACGATAATGTACTATGTAGAAGGCGGTTTCGGCAGGGTATGCGAATCTCTGGCGCGAACAATCGAAGGGCACGGTGGAGAGATTATGCTAGACGAACCGCGCACCAGGATAAAGGGCCCGAAGGATGGGGATGGAATCGCGCTGGATATCGGGAAAAGACACCCCACCGCGAAGAACGTTATCTACACCGGAGGGCCGCGTGGATTCAAGCAGTTCCTGAAGAGAAGCGGCCTTGACTACTCATTCCTCAAGGACCATCTCTCGATTCCACCGGCGAAGATCCTTGATCTTATGGTGGTTGCGAAAAAAAGAATGCATCACGTGAACGCGCCTTGGCTCTCTGTCTTCACGGAAAAAGGGATAGGATATGTGATCGTGGATGAGGAACCTAAGCGGGTGCCGCCTTATGCTTACCATGTCTGCGTGATACTGAACAACAAACCAACGGGCAAACGGGCGTTGATTCGGCTCATCAGTGACGATATGAAACGGTTCGGGTTCGACCTAGGCAAGGATGCTGAATGGCACAAAGCGATAGAGATGGGAGGATACGGCCTTGAGAAGAGCATCGCGCTGCCCTACCGGAAACGCATTGGTCCCGAAACCCCGCACAGGGGATTGTATTGGATCGGCGATTCCAAAATACTGGAAGTCGGAACCGATGGCTGCGCCAGGGCCGCGAGCGAGGCGGCCCACAGGATCCTGAGGAAATAGGCTCATAACACGGAGAAGAACAGCAGAGCGGCGGCCGGGATCAGCAGGTTGTCATCGAAACGGATCGGCAGGCTCTCCACCGCCGCCAGGAACAACGCGAGCGGTATCGCGGCGGTCCCGATGAAGATCCATGAGGCGAGGGAGACTGCGAAGAAGGCGAATGTCCCCTCAAGGGTCTTCCCTTTGTTGTAAGGGAGCCGTATCCTCCCTTCCCGCCCGAACAATGGCGCGATGCTATCGGCGAACGTGAGTATGAGGAGTGTCGCGAGGACCTCCGCGCCGCTGCGGATGAATAGGAACGCCACAAGCGTGCCGGTCACCAGCCAGAACGATCCGAACCCGGGAATAGCTCCCGGCCGCTCAAGTCTTTCTATCAGCGTGTCGATGATCGGTATATCCTTCCCACGGAGCTTCCTGTTGAGCATGAGCATGCCTATGAGCAGCGCGATGAAGAACACTAAGCTGGCCGCTTCCGGATAACCGAACGCATCAGACAGGATGAACAATAGCATCGCCGCGGTTCCGACTATCATATGGAAGAGCTGTCTGTGCCGCTCCTTCTGCAGCGGCATGATGGATTTCTTTCCGGTTCCGGACGTTATGAACGATTTCTCACCGCGGATCACTGAATCCATCAGGAAATATCCGATTACGCTCAGCACCGTGCCCGCCATCACGTCTTGGAGCGTGTGGACCCCGAGATACATCCTGGATGCGGCGACCACAAGATAGAACAGGAACGATGGTATGAAGAACGGGGTTCCGAGCGTGAATGGAAGGAAGAGCGCTGCGGCCGCGGAATGGCCGCTAGGGAAAGAACCATCAGAAGGACAGGAAGATATCTTGTCTGTCTGCAACCCGCCGATTATGTCGCATGGCCTGGGCTCACCGATCGCCTGCTTGATGTATTGCAGCGCGAAAAAGAGGAGGAGCGCTGTGACGAGCAGGGTCGGCATTCTCGTTTTGAGCGTACGCAATCTGCGATCATTCAGTAGGATGATGGCTAGCCCGAAGACAGCGAGTATCGCGATGATGTAGGAGTCGAGAAAACGGCTTATCGAAGTCATCAAGGGGATATCCAGGCCCGCCAAGACGCTGGAGATTAAGTCGGCCATGCATGATCACGCGAATGCCAGAGGAGGGATTTGAACACTCGGCCTCCAGATTTCTTAATTCCACCATTCTGTTTTCACAGGGTCTTGAGTGAAACTTATGAGTCTGGCGCTCTAACCAAGCTGAGCTACTCTGGCTTCAGACAGTATTGTGTTGCTGAGGTTTATTTAACTTACCGAAAGGGTTAAATACAAACCGTCCGAAGTCGGAACGATGGTGAGAGAGATCCTCTTCCCGAAGGAGCTCCGTGCGCACGAGAGCGTCCCCATAATTCTCGAAGGCATCTTCGGCGGCACGATAGCGGGCCTCGGGATGATGACCATCGGCGCGTTCTTTTCTCCGGAAGTGAGCACCGCGCTGGTGAGCGCCTCCGCCATCGGCACCGGTTTCGCGACCACAATCGCGCTCCAAGACAAGATAAGGAGCAAGAGCGCTGCCGCAGCGGTGAAGCGAGCGAAATCAAGGCCCCGCAGGAGATAATCTCACCTGCAGAGCCCGATCCCTACCTGCCTCCAGACTATCTCGGGCCCAGCTATGCCGATCTCGCTGTATGTTGTCATGCGTGTCGCCACTAGGCTCGGCTCGCACGGCCGCGCCATCCGTTCCGATTTAAGGAACACCCTCTTTCCGGTCTGATTCCCTATGAACTCAAAGAGCGCAACCAAATCGGGCGATAGGGCACCAGACCTGCAAGAATCCGCTAGCTGGGTGTGATAGTTATGTTCGACCACTTCGAACGTGTCAGAAAGGAAAACTGTGCCGTAGACATCGGATCCCGGCTTGGGGCCTAGCGCGGAGAGTATGAAGAATGATGACGACAGGAAAAGCAGGGCGATTATCGCCTCCACTGTGAAGATCTGCCCCCTGCTCATGAACCGCACACCTTTAGCACCGCAGGGTATGTGCCAAGAACATCGTTGACGGCAACGACCCGCTGTATGCAGTAGACTTCGGCACCCGAAGTCTGGACAGAATTGTCGAAAACAGCCCCATTAGAGCCAGTCAGGACTATGCTGATATTGGAGAGGCGATATCTCGAAGCGTTGAGGGACCCGGAAATCGCATTTACGGAAGGCAAATCGATTAGATTCGAATAAACGTTCTTCGCGTGCGTGCTCGAGAACCCTCTTCTCACCAGGATGTCCGATAGAAGCAGGAGTTCGGCCTGCTTTTCGCGTGCGCCGGCATTGACTATCGAAGCCTCTATCGCCCCGAGCACGAATGATGTGAGATATATCATTACGATAAGTATCGTGACCGCTACCGCTGCATCGAAGCTGAAGAATCCCTTCCTGATTCTAATCCCATAGGATCTAGGAGACATATCCATCGCCATTCTGATCGAACCTGCTGTAAGCCAATGGCACCTCCAATATGTCATTGCCTGAGAAGCATACCGCCAAGCGCCCCCCTGCGATCGTGCAGTTCTCGAACTGGTACGGGACTTGAAGGAATCTGTTGTTAACCTGCTGCTCAGCGCCCTCTATCGCTAGGAGGTATTGCTGCATCTTCTGCTTCGTGGCTGAAAAACTAGCCGCATCCGTATACCTCAATTGAGCGGAAATCAGCATCCCGATGAACGACAAGTAGACCACAAGAACCACCAGGAACTCCAGAGACAATTGGCCCTTCATTTCGACCACCGGATCTCTGTTGATATGGGGATCACCGCCGCAGAGGAGATGTTCTCGGCGCTGTCATAGACCATGACACCGAACTTGATGTCGTTCGAGAGGAGAAGGCCCTGCATCTCAGCAGAGACCTGGAATCTGCCCTGCGCGATCTGCCTGGCCATCTCGGGCGCTGCGATCGACACGGAAACCGTCCCCGAACTCCTGTCAACAGAAAAGAACTGCGAGCAGAGGTTCTTCTTCCCACCGCCCACTATGTTGCCTGACGCATCGAGCTCCACGTATTCGAATTCCTTGTCCAGGTGGTTGCAGCCGTCGCAGATGTAATCGCCCCTGCCGACCCATTCATGGGTCCTGGCGATCCGCTCGAGCTCATCGTCCGAAGGGTTGCCGCACCAGAACCTGATAACGAATCGCCTGAAGATGTCGTAGTAGGAATAGTTCCTGTATCCAGCCGCCCCTTCGAGTCCGCGCAGCTGCGAGAGATCGCGCCCTAGGTTCTCCTTGATCTCGTCATCGCCGGAATTGGGATTCAACGACAGGGTGTTATTGACAGAATGCCGGATGGTGTCTGTTATCGCCCTCTTCAGCTCCATCTCTCGCGCGTATCTGTCCTCCAGCACCAGCATGCGATGATCATTGATGTCCGCGACGCCGCTCAAAGAAGAATAATAGGAGTAAACGAAAAGGATTGACGCGATGGCAGCGAACGCATAGAGGAACGAGAGAACCCCGCGCACAATAGCCAGAACCGGCGAGGGAATATAAAGATAGCTGGAGTAATCGAAGTGAAGCGGGGTGGGGTAGCTTGGAGTGCCCGCCGGGCTCATAACCCGGAGATCGGTGGTTCAAATCCACTCCCCGCTACTTCTGATCCTCAATCCCGACGTCGCCTCAGTTCACCTTTTATTCCTCTCTTTCCTAATTCAATCGGCAATGGGCCCGTAGCTCAACGGATAGAGCGCCTGGCTTCGGACCAGGAGGCTGAGGGTTCGAATCCCTTCGGGCTCGCTCCGCAACCCCGAATCCCGCGCATGATACTGCGCGGTCCCTTCGGGCTCGCTTACTATATGGTGAGAGGTCATGATGTACGACAAACTTGTCCGAGATGGAATCCCTAACAAAATAAAGCGCGACGGCAAGACTCCGAGGACCCATACTGCAGACGATATCGAATTCGCAGCGAAGCTCAGAGCGAAGCTGAAAGAGGAAGTGGATGAGTTCTTGGTCGATGGAAACATAGAGGAGCTCGCGGATGTCCTGGAAGTCGTGTACGCCCTTTCGGAACTGAACGACATCCAGAAAGAAAAGCTCGAAGCGATCAGGAAGAGGAAACTGATATCGGCCGGTGGATTCAAGGATCGGCTGATCCTTGATGAAGTCGATTGATGCCTTCGGTGCCAACGCCGGAGATGCAATACTTATAAAAAGTTTGACATAGAGTAAAGAGCGAGGAGTCTAAGGTCGATAGGTGTATTCAAACTACTCCTAGTCAGCGGTGATGGTCCATGACAGAGAATATCGAATTGAAGGTCGCGGAGGCATTGAAGACGGACGTAGCCAGGGGCATCGTCAGGTTGGATTCCTCCGCCATGAAGAAACTCAATGTCACGACGGGCGACATCGTGGAGCTGAAAGCCAAGAAGACCACGGTGGCTGTCGTTTGGCCTGCGCATCCGCAGGATGAAGGCCATGGCATCATACGTATGGACGGCCATACCAGACAGAACGCAGGAATCGGCATCGGAGACAAGATCTCGGTAAGGAAAACAGAGGTGAAGAACGCCAAGAAGGTCGTCTTCGCACCGTACCAGCCGATGCGGTTCTCCCCGGGATTCAGCGACCTCATAAAGAAGAGGATGGAAGGGCGGGCTCTCGTCAAAGGAGACACGATATTCGTCAGCGTCTTCGGCACCACCACATTCCCGCTAGTCGCGGCGGTGGTACAGCCGGTCGGCGCAGTCATGCTCAATGAAGCAACAGTGGTGGAGCTCAAGGAAGAGCCGTTGAAGGACACAGGCAGGATACCTACGATCTCCTACGAGGATATCGGCGGACTGAAAGAGGAGATCCGCAAGGTCAGGGAGATGGTGGAGCTGCCGCTGAGGCACCCGGAACTGTTCGAACGGCTCGGCATCGAGGCCCCGAAGGGAGTCTTGATCCACGGCTCGCCAGGAACAGGGAAGACGCTGCTCGCGAAGGCTGTCGCGAACGAGAGCGACGCCAACTTCATCTACATCGGCGGCCCCGAACTGATCTCCAAGTTCGTCGGAGAGTCCGAGGAGAGGCTCAGGCAATTGTTCAAGGAGGCGGAAGAGAACGCGCCCACGATCATATTCATGGACGAGATCGACGCGATCGCACCGAAACGTGAGGACGCGACTGGCGAAGTCGAGCGTAGGATGGTATCGCAGCTGCTCGCCTTGCTCGACGGTCTGAAGACGAGGGGCCAAGTCGTCGTGATAGGCGCGACGAACAGGCCGAACGCGATAGATCCTGCGCTCCGCAGGCCGGGAAGGTTCGACAGAGAGATCGAAATCGGCATTCCTGACCGTGATGCCAGACGGGAGATCATAACTATTCACACGCGCAACATGCCGTTGGACAAGGACGTCGAGATGGATTACCTCGCGGACGCGACCCACGGCTACACCGGCGCCGACATCTCGCTGCTGATGAAGGAGGCTGCGATGAAGGCGCTCAGGCGCATCATGCCGCAACTGAACCTCGACCAGGAGACGATATCGGCGGAGTTCCTCGAGAAGCTCACTGTGGTCATGGAGGATTTCAGCAACGCGATGAGAGAGATACAGCCGTCAGCGCTGCGTGAGGTGTTCGTCGAGATCCCGAACATCAGGTGGAATGACATAGGGGGGCTCGAGGACGTCAAGCAGAGGCTGAAAGAGGCGGTGGAGCTGCCGCTGAAGAACCCAGACGTCTTCAGGAAGATGGGCATCCGGACTCCGAAAGGGATAATGCTCTATGGTCCGCCAGGAACCGGGAAGACACTGCTCGCGAAAGCGGTCGCCACCGAGAGCGAGGCGAACTTCATCTCGATCAAGGGACCGGAAGTATTCTCGAAGTGGGTGGGCGAATCCGAGAAGGCGGTGCGCGAGCTATTCAGGAAGGCGAGGCTCTCCGCGCCCTGCATCATCTTCATAGACGAGATAGATGCGATCGCTCCTGTGAGGGGCGGAATTGATGAAGGGACGAAGGTCGGCGAGAGGATGGTCAACACCCTCCTGCTCGAGATGGACGGGCTGGAGGAGCTGAAGAACATCGTCGTCCTAGCCGCGACGAACCGGCCGGACATAGTCGACCCGGCGCTGCTGAGGCCGGGGAGATTCGACAATATCATAGAGATACCGTTCCCAGACGACACCTCGCGGCTCGAGATACTGAAGATACACACCAAGAGCATGCCGATGGACAAGGACGTGGATCTCCTGAATATCAGCGAGCTGGTGAAGGGCACCTCCGGCGCGGATATCGAAGGGGTGGCGCGAGAAGCGGGCATGTGCGCGATACGCGCCAAGCGGACGAAGGTGAAGATGTCCGATTTCGAGAGCGCCGCGATGAACATGCGGCCGACCGTGACGAAGGAGCACACCGAACGGATCAAGCGCTTCGAGGACAATATCAAGGGAATGTACCGCTGATTGATCTGTAAATAGAGAACGCGAATCGAACAGGATGGAAGGTAGGATGCTGATCAACCTGATATGGAAAGTGATCGTTGGCCTGACCGCCGCGGCGTTGATAGTGTACGCCGTGACGCCGAACGCCACTCTTGGCTATCTCATCAAGCTGTTCGCGCTGAACTGGGGCATCGCCATATTGACACTGCTCGCCTGGCCGCACATACGCGGAGTGAGGAAAGGTGATCTCGTGTTCGTCCGGGAGGAATCGTCGCTTCCGCTGCTGTTCGCACTTCCTAATGCGGTGGCGAAGGACAGCGGCAGGCTCAAGGGATTCATCGGCATCGAATTCTCCGATGGAACGAAAGGGATAGGAAAGATACTGAAATACCAAGGGCTGATAACCCACGCGGAAGTGCAGTTATTCGAGAAGAATGCACCAGTAGAGGTAGTTGAACCTGCTTTGATGTGATTAGATGGAAGAGATAGAGGACATCGTAATATCCATGCTCGCCATTGTCGTGGCGTTCAGTATAGCGGTATGGGGGTTCGACGTCTTCTTCCAGGGCGACTTCGCAATCAAGGCGATCGTCCTGATGTTCACCGTGGGCGTCGGTTTCGTCACCCATGAGCTCGGCCACAAGTACGCTGCCGAGCGGTTCGGCTCCGCGGCCAGGTTCGTGATGTGGCCGCAGGGATTGATACTGATGCTCGTGCTCGCGCCGCTCGGACTCATATTCGCGGCGCCGGGAGCCACCTACATATTCAAGCGGATGGGAAGGAAGGAGTACGGAATGGTCTCCCTGACGGGCCCGGTGATCAACATGCTCCTTTTCCTGTTCTTCGCATTGATCCTTCTCGGAAGCGGCGCGACCGGATTCAGGCTTTCTGAAGTCGTAGTGACCATCTGCGCCATAGGGATGCAGATCAACGCCCTCCTGGCGGTCTTCAACCTCCTGCCTGTCTTCATACTGGACGGGGCGAAGGTGTTCGCCTGGGACTGGCGAGTTTGGCTTTTCGCTTTCCTGCTGTCCGCCGCGATGATGTTTACCGCCGGGGCTCTCGTAGCGCTTTAATAGGTTTCTGTCGTTATAGTGATGCCACTTTTATGAGATTCAGGAACATGTGATAGAATGGTTACGATTATAGGATTCCTACTGCAGTCGGCAGCGATTTTCCTGACTATAGCG
>Ga0315274_10000515_pt1 | contig 60449 bp, 51 predicted proteins | sample YL17G02_20_MG_FD_203700 | JGI IMG/M metagenome (GOLD analysis project Ga0315274, IMG submission 203700) | Sediment microbial communities from Yellowstone Lake, YNP, Wyoming, USA - YL17G02_20 | ecosystem: Environmental > Aquatic > Freshwater > Lake > Sediment | place: USA: Wyoming | collected...
GCAAAAACCAGCGCAGCGCCTCGCCCGCCAGCCCGCCATGATGCTTGCGAAAGTAGCGCACTTTGCTGCTCTGAAAGTAGATGTGCCGCGCGGGCACGACCTGCGCGCTGCTCTGCCCCTCATAGTGCACTACCTGGGCCGTGGGCAGATAGACCACGCGCCAACCAGCGCCTTTGGCCCGGCGGCACCAGTCCAGTTCCTCGGAGTACATGAAAAAGCCTTCGTCAAGCGGCCCCACCTGTTCCCAGGCCTGCCGACGCACGAGCAGGCATGCACCGACCAGCCAGTCCACGTCTTGCTCTGCATCGACGCTGCGGTCCTCGACGTAGTAGCGGGAAAGCACCGGGCTATATGGGAACCACTGCTGCAACAGGGTGCTCTCCAGGAATGCCGTGGCCAGTGTGGGGAAGCGCCGCCGCGAGGGCTGGATGTGACCGTCGGAGAAGAGCAACCTGGGCCCCAGCACACCCACGTCGGGGTGCTCATCCATGTACGCCACCAGCGTGGGCAGCGCGTTGCCAACGGCCTCCGTATCGGGGTTGAGCAGCAGGATGTGACGGCCGTGGCTCTGAGCTACGCCCAGGTTGTTGCCGCGCGTAAAGCCCACGTTCGAGTCACAGCGGACGAGTCGGACGGAGGGAAAGCGCTCGCGCACTATGTCGGGGCTGCCATCGGTCGAGGCACTATCGACAACGATGACCTCGCACTGCAAACCATGCGGATCGAGCGAGCTCAGGCAGCGCTCGAGCAGCGCCTTGACGTTCCAACTCACGATGACGATGGAAAGGTCCATCCGCTTCCCTCAGGGCCTGGCCAGGGCGAACAACTGGCGTGCGTTGGCCGTAGTCACCTCAGCAACCTGCTCCACGGATAGCCCACGCAGCTCGGCGACCTTGGCTGCGACCCACTGCACGTAGGCAGGCTCGTTGCGTTTGCCGCGGTGCGGATGCGGTGCCAGGTAAGGGCAGTCTGTCTCCAGCAGGATGCGCTCCAGAGGCAGTTCGCTCACCAGGGACTGCAGGCGGCGCGCGTTCTGGAATGTCACAGGCCCTCCAAACGAGAGATAGAAACCCATGTCCAATGCCTGCGCCGCCATCTCTGCGTCGCCGGAGAAGCAATGCAGCACGCCGCGCAACCCAAGCGGTGTAGTAACGACTTTAGTCGTTGGTGACCGCTTGGGAGCGACTGAAGTCGCTACTACCTCGCGCAGGATGGACAGGGTATCTGCATGCGCGTCGCGGTCGTGAATGACGACCGGTTTGCCCAAACGACGGGCCAGGCCCAATTGGGCGTGGAACCACTCACGCTGTTTTGCGGGTGGAGAGAAGTTGTAGTGGTAGTCCAGGCCGATCTCTCCGACGGCGATGACCTTTTCTTCGTTGCATAGGCGCTCAATTGCGGCAAGGTCGTCTGGACCAGCCCTGGCCGCCTCGTGTGGATGGATGCCCACAGTGGCGTAGATGCCCGCATGCTGCTGTGCAAGCGCAAGCGCTTGACGACTGGACTCCAGGTCCGTACCCACGCTGATCACGGCCTCGAGTCCAGCCGCCCAGGCGCGCGCAATGACTTGCTCACGCTCGCCCTCGAACCTGTCGGAGTCGAGGTGCGCGTGCGTGTCAACCAACATGCCTGCGGTCCCCTGATTAGGCGTCGAGGCCCACAATGTGCTTGCCAGCCGTCAGGATGGCCTGCACCTTGTCCTGCTGTGTGGTCTCGGTGTAGATGCGCATCAGCGGCTCGGTGCCCGAGAAGCGGATCAGCAGCCAGCCACCGTCCTGCAGCGTGTAGCGAAAGCCGTCCAGGGTGTCCGTGCCGCTCACCTTAAGCCCGGCCACCTTTTCCGGTCTGGCGCTCCTGGCATGGGCCAGCGCACACTCGCGCAGTTCTGGCGTCAGGGTAATGTCGATGCGGTCGTAGTAATGCGGCCCCACCAGCGAGTAAAGATACTCGATGAGCTGTGAGGGTGACTTGCCCTTCTTGATCATCAGATCCAGCAGGAAGAGACCCGCCAGCACGCCATCACGCTCGGGGATGTGCCCAGCGAACCCAAAGCCCCCGCTCTCCTCGCCGCCCATGATCGCGCCGGTCTCCATCATCTTGGGCCCCACATACTTGAAGCCCACCTGGGTCTCGTAGACCGGGATGTTGTACAGCCTAGCCAACTTGACCGCCATGGCCGTGGTGGTGACCGTCTTGACGATGGGCCCGCGCTTGCCGCGCACTTCCAGCAGGTAGAGCAAGAGCAGGGCGTAGACCTGCAACTGGTTGATGAAAACGCCGTGTTCGTCCATCAAGCCGATGCGGTCGGCGTCACCGTCAGTGGCTAGGCCGACCTGAGCCTGGTTCTGGGCAATGCCCGCCTGCAAGGCCGCCAAGTTGTGCGCAATGGGTTCGGGGTTGTGCATGCCGGGGAAAAGCGGGTTGCGCACGTTGTTGACCTCGATCACGCGCGTGTTGCCGCCCGCCAGCACGGTGGGGAAGTAGCCGATGCCTGCGCCGAACATGGCGTCGGCCACCACGGTGATCCCGGCCGCCTTGATAGCTTCGACGTCGACTAGGGAAGCAATCTGCTTCAGGTAGGCGGGAGCCGGGTTAAAGGGCACTACCAGCTTGTCCTCCAGACCCTGGGCCAGCTTGACGCGCCTGATGGTGTCGTGCCCGGACTGGATGGCGGCGATGTTCTTCTCCACCTTGGCGATGACCTCGGGCGACGCGCTGCCCGCGTACTCGGGCTTGATCTTGAATCCGTTCCAGATGCCGGGGTTGTGGCTGGAGGTGATGATCACGGCCCCGCCGGCTTTGCGCTCCAGGATCGAGTAGGAAATGGTGGGCGTTGGGGCGGCGCGGTCGCACAGGTAGGCGCGAATGCCGTTGCCCGCCATGACCTCTGCCACAGCCGCCGCAAAGTCCTCGGAGGCAAAGCGCGTGTCGTAGCCGATGACCACGCCCCTGTCGGCCACTCTGGCATCCTGCAAGTACCTAGCGACGGCCTGCGCGCAAATGCGCACGTTGTCGAACGTATAGTCCTCGGCGATGATCGCTCGCCAACCGTCTGTGCCAAACTTGATTGTGGTCATCTCCTCTGTCCTCCTTGGTTCTTGCGCCCGCCGTCCACCACCCACTTTGTCTCTTCGTCTTTGCGAAGCGAACGGCAAGGGGCTACGCTACAGTTGCACGATTTGCGCTAGATACCATGCTCCTTGCGCAGCAGCTCGAGATCCGCGTCCACCATCATGCGCACTAGGTCGCGGAAGGACACATTGGGTTGCCAACCGAGCACCTGGCGCGCCTTGGCAGGATTGCCAACGAGCTGGTCCACTTCGGCTGGTCGGATGAACTGCGGGTCCACCACGACGTGATTCTTCCAGTTGAGCCCCACGTAGGAGAATGCCTCCTCGCACAGTTCGCGCACCGGGTGGGTCTGGCCCGTGGCCACGACATAATCTTCAGGCTTGTCCTGCTGCAACATCAGCCACATGGCTTTCACATAGTCGCCGGCAAAGCCCCAGTCGCGCTCGGAGTTGAGGTTGCCCAAATGCACCTCGCGCTCCAGGCCCAACTTGATCCTGGCCACTGCATGCGTGACCTTGCGCGTCACAAACTCCAACCCACGCCGCGGGGATTCGTGGTTGAACAGGATGCCCGAGCAAGCGAACAGGTTATAGCTTTCGCGATAGTTGACCGTGATCCAGTGGCCGTAGACCTTGGCGACGCCATACGGGCTGCGTGGGTAGAACGGTGTCCTTTCGGTCTGTGGCACCTCGCGCACTTTGCCAAAGACCTCGCTGGAGCTGGCCTGGTAGAAACGTATGCCAGGGTCCACCATGCGGATGGCCTCCAGCACACGCGTTACGCCCAGGGCAGTGAACTCGCCCGTCAGCACGGGCTGCTTCCACGACGTGGGCACGAACGACTGAGCCGCCAGGTTATACACCTCCTGCGGGCGGCAATCCTGGAGGATGCCCACCAGCGAACTCTGGTCCAGCAGGTCTCCCTGCACCAGTGAGATCTTGTCCTGTATGTGTTCGATGCGCTGGAAGTTGAGCGTGCTGGTGCGTCGCACCATGCCAATCACTTCGTAGCCTTTGTCGAGGAGAAACTCGGCCAGGTAGGATCCGTCTTGGCCGGTCACCCCGGTGATCAATGCTCTCTTTGTCATCTTACCTGTCTACCTCATCAGCAGAATGTTCACTCGATAACCGCTCAACCGGTTCGCACACGCTGGCGCCAGTAGTCCAGGGTGTCCTGCAACGTGCGCTGCAGGGGGATTTCGGCACGCCAGCCTGTGAGGGCGCGAAACTTGCTGCAGTCGGCCACCACGTCGGGCATGTCCGAGGGCCGCAGGCGCTCCGGGTCAGGCTCGATGGTCGGCCTGACGCTGCTGAGCGCGATCAAACCATCCAGTAGCTCGTGGATGGGGTATGAACGCTCTGCGCCCAGGTTGTACACTTCGCCCGGCTCGCCCTGCGTGATGGCCAGGAAGTAGCCGCGCACCATGTCGCGCACGTCACTGAGGTCGCGACGCGCGTCGAGGTTGCCGACTACAACCTTGGGTTCATGCAGGCCGGCTTCGATCTCGGCGATCTGCTTGGCGAAGGCCGGGGCCACAAAGGCGGGGCTCTGACCTGGGCCCGTGTGGTTGAAAGGTCGCACGCGCACCACGGGCAGCTTGTGGCTGGCAAAGTACTGGTAGCCGAGCATGTCCTGCGCCACCTTGCTCACGGCGTAGGGGTTGTTGGGCTGCAGCGGATAGGTCTCGCGGATAGGCAGCTCGGCGGGCGGCACGACGCCGTACTCCTCGGACGAGCCGATCACCAGCACGCGCGGACACGTTCCCAGGTGAATTGCCGCCAGTAGCACGTACAACTGGGCACGGATGTTGTTTTCCAGTGTGCTCCAGGGGTCAGACCAGGAGGCTGGCACCAGAGCCTGCGCCGCGAGGTGAAAGACATAGTCGGGCCGCGCGGCCGAAAAGAGGTCCTTCAGTGCTTGCAGGTTCGTGAGCAGGTCGCCGACGTGCAAGGTGATGCGCGGCCGGAACTGGGCGGCGCGGCCTTCGACCACGTCCAGCCCCCAGATGTCCCAATTGGAGTGTTCTAGCAGATACTCTGTCAGATGGCTGCCGGCGAATCCGCCGATGCCAGTTAGAAGCGCTCTCAGAGTTGGCCTCCTGTGGATGACCTTGGTAGGGAATGGGGGGTGAGCGCAGCATATCGCCACACGTTTGCCCATTATACCTGCCTTCGCCTGAAAGCAAAAACCGTCCGGCGGGATTGTCGCCGGACGGTTTGGTTCGAGTCTGAATGCCGGGGCCGGGGACTAGGTGCCCTCTTCCCAGGACTCCAAGTACTTGATCTGCTCGGCCGTCAGCGTATCGATGTGAATGCCCATCGCCTCTAGCTTCAGACGAGCCACTTCCTTGTCGATGTCCTCTGGCACGCTGTAGACCTGCCGCTGCAGTTTGCCGGCGTGCTTGACGATGTATTCCACGCTCAGAGCCTGGTTGGCAAAGCTCATGTCCATCACGCTGGCGGGGTGGCCCTCGGCGGCGACCAGGTTGATCAGACGGCCTTCGCCCAGCAGCGAGATCCTGCGGCCGTCGGCCAGGGTGTACTGGTCGACAAAGTCTCGCACGCGGTGCTTTTCCACGGCCAGGGCCTCGAGCGCGGGGATGTTGATCTCCACGTTAAAGTGACCCGAGTTGGCCAGGATGGCGCCATCGCGCATGACCTCGAGATGCTGCCGATCGATCTCGTGGATTCCGCCCGTGGCGGTGACAAAGATGTCGCCGATCTTGGCCGCCTCGCTCATTGGCATCACGCGAAAGCCATCCATGACGGCCTCCAGGGCCCGCAGCGGGTTGACCTCGGTGATGACTACCTGCGCGCCCAGGCCGTGCGCGCGCATGGCAATGCCGCGGCTGCACCAGCCGTAGCCCGCCACCACTATGGTCCTACCGGCGAGCAGGATGTTGGTGGCGCGCACGATGCCGTCAATCGTGGACTGGCCCGTGCCGTAGCGGTTGTCAAAGAGGTGCTTGGTCATGGCGTCGTTGACGGCGACGATCGGATAGGGCAGCACGCCATCGGAGGCCATGGCGCGCAGGCGGATCACGCCGGTGGTGGTCTCTTCGGTGCCACCGATCATGCCGCTGACCAGATCGGGGCGCTCCTTGTGCAGCGTCGAAACCAGGTCCGCACCATCATCCATGGTGATCTGCGGTTGGTGCGCTAGCGCCGACTTGATGTGCTGGTAGTAGGTCTTGTTGTCCTCGCCCTTGATGGCAAAGGCCGGGATCTCGAAATCTGCAACCAGCGACGACGAGACGTCGTCTTGGGTGGAGAGCGGGTTGGAGGCGCAGACGACCACGTCGGCGCCGCCTACCTTGAGCGTATTCAACAGATTGGCAGTCTCGGTGGTCACATGCAGACAGGCCGAAATGCGCACGCCCTGTAACGGGCGCTCCTTGGAGAAGCGCGCGCGGATCAGGCGCAGCACAGGCATCTCTTGCTCGGCCCACTGGATGCGGTTCTTGCCCTTGGCGGCCAGCGAGATGTCCTTGACATCAAACTCTTGCTTACCCATTTTGCTCCTTGCGAATTTAGGGCCAGTGTCAGGACACTAGCAGGCTTTGAACTCGCCCCTGGTCAAACGCTTGGTGAAACTGTAGATGTTGGCCAGCTCGTGCTCTATGATCTCTTCGACCGGCTTTTGGACGTCCTCGACCTTGACGCCGGGCTTGAGCACCAATTGGGCCGCAGCGATTAGCGGCTTGTCGATGGGATGGCCGATCTGGCTGCACAACCAGACGTAGACCTCCTGCAGGCCGGGCGTGTGCTCGTAGATTTTGCCAGCGATTTCGTGGGTCAGGAAGGTGTAGATCTTGCCCACGTGTGCGATGGGGTTCTTGCCTGCGGCGGCCTCGGTGCCCATCGGACGGTTGAGGGCAATCACGCCGTTGACCTTGTTGCCGCGACCGACCTGGCCGCAGTCGCCGCTCTCGGCCGAGGTGCCCAGCACAGACAGGTACATGCCGTCCTCGCCGCGGCCTTCGACGTCCAGCGTGTTGAGGTCGATGGTGACCTTGTCCAGGCTGCGCCTTTCCCTGTTCACAAACGCCTCGATGGCGGCGCGGATTTCGGCCTTGCGGCCAAAGTAGCCCTTTTCGCTGCTGACGAAGCGGTCCACGAAGGCCATCGCTACGGTCAGGGTCAGGTGACGATAGCGGCGCATGCCCATGACCTTGATGTCCTCGCCGGCCTCGGGGTAGAGTTTCTTGAACTCGGGCGAGTTGATGTACTGCTCGGTAGCCAGCACCAGGCGCTCGGTCTCGGTGAAAGGGGCATAGCCCACGGCCGCCGAAGTGTCGTTCGCGCCGATTTCCTTGCGGTCAAAGTTGTCGGTCAGCGCGTGCGAGCCGGGCTTGATCTCGTTCTGGAAGATCATGTGCTTCTTCGGGTCGACGAAGCGCAGGTTGGCGCGTAGCCATTCCTCGGCTGTGGCGATGGCGATCTCGCCCACCGGCACCTTCTTGCCGTCGATCTCGTAGATGGCGCGGTCGCCAAAGACCAGACGCATGGGCTCATCGACGGTGCCGCCGCCGATGTGGGGCGTCGTCTTGCCGGCCACCAGCAGGCACTTGTCGATGTTGTGGTGCACTACGCGCCCAAAGGTCTTTTCGTACTCGCGGCACAGCGCGACGGACGTGGCTTCCATGATCGAATCGCAGATGGAATCGGGGTGACCAATACCCTTGCGCTCAACCAGCTCGACGGCCTGTTCCTCCACAGGGGTTTTCTTCAGGCTCTCAACAGTGATGTTTCTCATTCTTGACCTCCATTAGATTTGCAGTTGGCACTTGTCAATTGGCTCTGATATGTGCACACGTGTCCGACCAGGGACAGGTGGGCTCAAAGTTGGTAAAATCCTTGAAATCGCGGTAGCGCGCCAGGATGTCGTCCATCTTGAGCGTGCGCAGGCGCTCCATCCCAAAGTCCTCAACGGTGTACGAAGCGACCACGCTGCCGTGGATGATGGCCCGCTTGATGTCTTCACGCGTCACGCTGTTCTGCTGCGCCAGATACCCAACAAAGCCGCCCGCGAACGAGTCGCCAGCGCCCGTCGGGTCCTTGATCTTCTCGAGCGGGTACGCAGGTGCAAAGAAGTACGACTTGGGTGTTACGCCGCCGTTGGCGAACATGACGGCCCCGTACTCGCCCTTTTTGATCACCAGTGCCTTGGGGCCCTGGCTCAGGATCTTGCGCGCGGCCCGCATCAGGCTGAAGGTATTGGCGTACTGCCGGGCCTCGGCCTCGTTCATCAACACGATGTCGACCGCCGAGATGGCCTGGCTCAGGGTCTCCTTGCGGTAGTTGATCCAGTAGTTCATGGTGTCCAGCACGGTTAACTTGGGCTTGCGAATCTGGTGCAGGATTTCTAGTTGCAGGGCTGGATCAATGTTGGCCAGAAAGATGTACTCTGCATCCCGGAAGTGGTCGGGCAACTCGGGATGGAAACTGGCAAAGACGTTCAGTTGGGTGTCCAGCGTTTGCGCGGTGTTCATGTCATAGTCGTAGCGGCCGCTCCAGCGGAAGGTCTTGCCTTCCGCGACTTGCAGGCCCTCAAGGTCAACGTTGCGCTCGCGGAAAAAGTCGATGTGCTGCTGCGGAAAGTCGGTGCCCACCACGGCGACGATGTGCACCTCGTCGTAGAGTCGTGCCGGGGCGGAAAAATAAGTTGCCGAGCCGCCCAGGGCTTCTTCGACCTTGCCGAAAGGCGTCTGGATCGAGTCCAGCGCCACAGAACCGACCACCAGAATGCTCAAGTGCGTTCTCCTTACCCAGAGATGTATCTGGCGCGCATTTGCGCTGAGACCTCGGCCGTCAGCGTCAAGACGCGTTCGGCCACCTGCGGGTTGAGCGAACCCGTGCCGCAGGAAGGCGTGATCAGACCGGAGGAGAGGAGCTTGTTCCGCGAGACGCCTTTGCTCACCAGCAAGTCGATCCCAGTGTGCAGCCTCGCCAGCAACCCGCTGGCAGTCTCCTTCACGGCTGCAGCGCTGGATGGCACGATGCCCCAGGCCAGCGTGCCGCCGCGCGCCAGGAAGGCCGAAACGGCGTCGGGATAAAGCGCCAGCGACTCGAAATACTCGTACGCATCAAAGCTCAGGATGTCGACCGAGGTGTCCAGCAGCACGGACCAATCCGTGTTGCCGCAACAGTGCACACCCTTCAGCCCGGCGATCCCAGCAAAAACCTCCTCCAGTAGCATCAAGACTTGGTCGCGGCTCAGCGAGATGAAGCCCGAACCGTAGGAGCTCATGTAGGGCTCGTCCACGAACATGATCGTCTGGGTCGCAAAGGGGCGCAGCTTCTGCTCCTGCCACGACGCCTTCAGGCGCAGATGCTTGGCGATGGCATCCGCCATGATCTCATCGTAGAGCAGCGGGCGCCGATCCTGGTCAACCACCGTGAGACCCCAACTGATGGGCCCCGTGACCTGACCCTTGATGGCGACTGGTGGCGTGTGCAGCACGCCCTCCCTCGCCAACAGGTAATCGAGAGCGGCCGCGTACTCGGGGTTGAGCACGCCGTAACTCAGGTCGTTCTGCAAATAGGCCAAGTACAGGCGCTCCAGATCAGCATCCAGGTTCTTGGTGCGGTCGACAAAGACGCGCTCGGCCTCCAGGTCCACGACCACGCCCGGAAAGTTCTCCGAGAACTGCGCATACATGTTCTCCAGATAGGAGCGCCTGGGCAACTGTGCCCAGACCGGCAACTGGGGCGTGTATTTGACCGTCCAACTCCAGGCCTCGGCCGGGCTGACCAGGGGCAGGCTACCCACAGTCATAGGCAGCCAGGCCGGCGTGAACTTCTCAGACATTTCGTTCTTTCTCCTGCGCCGCGACGGCCCTCGGCAGGCCCAGGTCGAACGGCGGGTATACGATCCCCGCTTCGGTCACGATGCCCGTCAGGTAGCGATGCGGAGTGACGTCAAAGGCGGGGTGGGCGGCCGGCGTGCCGTCGGGGGCGATTGCCACGCCGCGCACGCACGTTACCTCGCGTGGGTCGCGCTCCTCGATCGGGATCACCGTGCCGCTGGCAATGCTCAGGTCCACGGTTGAGGTGGGGGCCACGGAGTAGAACGGGACGCCGTTCTCGTGGGCCAGAACGGCCAGCGAATAGGTCCCGATCTTGTTGGCCACGTCGCCATTGGCGGCGATGCGATCGGCGCCGACCAGCACGATGTCCACCTTGCCCCGTGACATAAAGTGTCCAGCCATACTATCGGTGATGAGCGTGTGTGGGATGCCTGCTTGCCGCAGCTCCCAGGCCGTCAGCCGGGCCCCCTGCAGATACGGCCGCGTCTCGTCGACCCAGACGTGGATGCGCTTGCCCTGCTCGTGAGCGGCGCGCACCACGCCCAGGGCGGTGCCATAGTCCACCGTGGCCAGCGCGCCCGCGTTGCAGTGCGTCAGGACATTGGCGCCGTCCTTGATCAGCACCGCGCCTTGGGCGCCCATGCGCCGGTTGGTCTCGACGTCCTCATCGGCGATGCGCTGCGCCTCGCGCACCACCGCGTCCACTACCTGGCTCTTGGTGGTCCAACGCTTGTCGTAGGCCACCTGGCACATGCGCTTGAGGGCCCAGAACAGGTTGACGGCGGTGGGGCGGGTCTGGCCCAGCACCTCGGCCGCGCGCGAGAACTCGGCAATTACCTCGGCCCGCGAGTCGCTGGGACAGTGCGCGGCGGCCAGCGCCAGGCCGAACGCGGCGGCAGCGCCGATGGCTGGTGCACCGCGAATCTTCATCGTCTTGATCGCGTCGGCCACACCATGATAGTCCGCGTATTCCAGGACGACCAGCTCTTGTGGCAGTTGCAGTTGGTCGATCAGCTTGACTATGCCGTTGTCCCACTCGACGGTACGCAATGGACCTCCCGCTCTGGGCACAAAAAAACTCTCCCGATGGGAGAGAAGGCGTCCGCTTCCCTCTCATCTTCCAGACCACTTTGCCTTCTGACAGGGAAGGCAAGTCTGCCGGAGTTGGCACCATAGTCAATCAGTTGGTCCTAGGCCCGGTAGTCCAATGGTCCAAGGACTACCTGACTGGCTTGGTTGCCGGGGTTTCACAGGGCCGGTCCCTCCACCCCTCTGGATAAGAGTGCGCAAAGAGCTATTCGGTTCAAGAACGGCGCTATAGTAGCATAGATGGGCGGATTTGTCAAACGTGTTGACGCAACGCTATGGATGCGCTAGTACCTCGCGCTCCCCATAATTCCGCTGGTAGTATTCGCGATAGTGCTTGCCTGACTTGATCTTGCGCCACCACCATTCGTCGTCCACGTACCAGCGCACGGTCTTTTCCAGGGCCTGGGCAAAGGTGTTGGAGGGGCGCCAGCCCAGGGCCTTGATCTTGTCGCAGTTGATGGAGTAGCGGCGGTCGTGGCCGGGGCGGTCGGTGACGTGCTGGATCAGGCTCGCAGGCTTGTGTAGCAGCTCGAGGATCATGTGCGCCATGTCAATGTTGTAGGTCTCGACGCCCGATCCGACGTTGTAGATCTCGCCCGGTTTGCCCTTGTGCAGCACCACGTCGATGCCCTCGCAGTGCTCGATCACATACTGGTAGTCGCGCATCTGACGGCCGTCGCCGTAGACGGGCAGGGGCAAGTTGTCCAGGGCGTTGGTGATGAACACCGGCACGACCTTTTCCGGGTACTGGTACGGGCCGATGTTGTTGGAGCCGCGCGTGATGGTGACGGGCAGGCCAAAGCTGGCAAAGTAGGCCTGCACCATCAGGTCGCCGCCCGCCTTGCTGGCGGAATAGGGGCTGCGCGCTTCCAGCGGGTCGCTCTCCAGGGAGGAGCCCTGCAACACCTGTCCGTAGACCTCATCGGTGGAGACCTGGTGATAGCGCTCGAGGCCGAGCTTCTTGGCGGCCTCCAGCAGGATGAAGGTGCCGTACACGTCGGTCTGGATAAAGACGCCTGGCACCATCAGTGAGCGGTCCACGTGGGTGTCGGCGGCAAAGTTGACGATGGCGTCGATGGCATGCTGCTTCATCGTCTCTTCGACCTTGGCAGGGTCGCAGATGTCGCCCTGCACAAAGACGTAGCGCGGGTCGTCCTGGATGTCCTTCAGGTTGTCCAGGTTGCCGGCGTAGGTCAGTTTGTCGTAGACCACCACGCGATAATCGGGGTACTTGTCCAGGATGTAGTGCACAAAATTGCTGCCGATGAATCCGGCGCCGCCGGTGATGAGTAGGTTGCGCAAGGCGTGCTCCCTCTTCGTCTTCGCGAAGCGAACGGCTTGGTCGGTTGGCAGTTGCCTCTGCTGCCGACTGCAAACTGACAACTGTCAACTGCCAACTAATGACTTGAGTTTGCGCGCGATCTTCTTGGGCTGCGCGTAGCGCTTCCACAGGTAGCGCGCCTGGCGCTTGACGCGGTTGGGCCAGGTGTGGCGCTGCGACTCAGCCAGCGCCCAGGCCAGCCACTGGTAGTCCACGCCCTTGATCTTGGCCTCGTCCGGGTTGCGCCGGTACGAGTCGTGGCTCTTGATCAGCGAGAGGTCGTTCTCCGCGCAGTAGGTGTACAGATGGCTACCGGGGTGCGGCGTGTAAAAGGCCGGGCTGTAATAGTCGGGATCGATCTTTTTGAGCATGGAGATGGTCTGCATGACCTCTTCCCTGGTCTCCGTGGGCAGGCCCAACATGTAGTTGGCCCAGATGGAGATGCCGTACTTTTTGCAGATCTCAGCCGCTTTCAAGTTGTGCCAGCGCTGGGTGCCCTTGCGGATGAACCTGAGCACGCGATCGCTGCCGCTCTCAAAGCCGATCAGGTAGCCGCGCAGGCCCACCTCGGCCATCAGCCTGACCATGTCCTCGTTCTTGACGATGATGTCAGCCCGGCTCTGGCAGAAAAAGGGCTGTGTAAATCCCGCAGCGCGGTAGGCCTGGCAGAACTCGATCACCCAGTCGCGGTCCTCGGTCAGGCAGTCGTCGTGGAACATAAAGCTGTTAAAGTGGTAACGCTGGTGTAGCTCCTGGAGCTCGGCCATGACGTTGGGCACGCTGCGGCGACGCACGGTGCGCCCAAAGATGACTCGCTCTGCGGGCTGGCAGTAGGAACAGTTGTAGATGCAGCCGCGCCCGGCGATGATGGTCACAAAGGGCGGCGGCAGCTCGACTGCGAACGGCGCTTCGGGCGAATCCAGCGTGTAGCCCCATTTGTGCCACTCTTGCAGGAAGAACTCGTGGTCGGCAAAGGGCAGCGCATCCAGGTCGGGCTGCACGGCCGGGATAATGCGCGCCGACGGATCGCCGCGCTGCAAACGGCTCAAGAACTCGGGCAGGGTGATCTCGGCCTCGCCCAGGAAGATGTGGTCGATGCGCGGGTCGTCCTTGACCTCATCCAGCGCCAGCGTGGGGTGCGGGCCGCCCACGATGGTCATGGCCTTGGGCAGCAGCTCGCGCACGATGCGTAGGCATTCCATGGCCGGGTTATAGTCCACGCTCATCATGCTCACGCCCACCACGTCCGGGTTGCGCGCCACCAGTTCGGAGCGCAAGTGCTCCCAACTGTGCAGGGCGCGCAGGTCGAGCAGGTCGACGTCAAAGCCCTTCTGTCTGACGCAAGCCGCCAGGATGGCCAGCCCGTGGCTGATCCAGCCCGAGTCCATGCCCTGGCCCAGGTTATCAAAGCCTTTGCCCGTAATGCCTGGGCATACCAGGGTGATCCTCACAGCAGGCCCACCTTGCTGTGGTCGCCCAGAGTCATCTTGTAGGCCTTGGGCAGGAGCGGGCTGCGCACGACCTCCACGTTGCGGCCGATCAGGCTGTTCTCGATGCGCTGCGGGATGTCCACAATGCGGCTGTGTTCCAGAACGATCGAGTGCTCGATCTCACTCTTCTCCACCAGCACGTGGTGGTAGATGGAGGTAAACGGCCCGACATAGGCATTCACGATGCGCGTCTCTTCGCCGATGATGGCCGGGCCGCGGATCACGCTGCCGATCACCTCGGCACCCTTTTGGATGGTGACCTTGCCGATCAGCTTGGAGTCGCGGTCGACGTAGCCTTCGACCTTGGGCACGAGCTCATCCAACACCAGACGGTTAGCGTCGAGCATGTCGCCGGGCGCGCCGGTGTCGATCCACCAGCCAGTGTGGATGTACGGATGGACGGCATAGCCATGGTCCACCAGGTACTGGATGGCGTCGGTGATTTCGAGCTCATTGCGCCAGGAGGGCTTGATGGTGTTGACCGCTTCGAAGACGTTGTGGTCGAACATGTAGATGCCCACCAGTGCCAGATCGCTGGGCGGGTCGCGCGGCTTTTCCACCAGTCGCACGATGGCGCCATTCTTGAGCACGGCCACGCCGTACTGTTGCGGATGCGCCACCCGGGTGAGCACAATCTGCGAGTTGCAGTCCGAGGACTCGAACTGCCGGATCAGAGTGGAGATGCCGCCCTGAATGACGTTGTCGCCCAGGAACATCACGAAGCGATCGTCTCCGATGAAATCCTGCGAGATCTTGACGGCGTGGGCCAGTCCCAGCGGAGCTTCCTGGGGAAGGTACGTGATCTTGACGCCCCAGCGCGAACCGTCACCCACCGCTTCTCTGATCTCGGGTGCGGTGTCGCCCACCACGATGCCGATCTCGGTGATGCCTGCTTCCTGGATCGATTCGATCACGCGGAACAGGACCGGCTTGTTGGCCACGGGCACCAGTTGCTTGGCGCAGGTATAGGTGAGGGGGTAGAGGCGTGTGCCCTTGCCTCCGCTCAGAATCAGGCCCTTCATTCGCCTTCCTCTTCTTTGGTGTAGTAGTAACGCTGCATGTTGGCGTCAAAGGACACGTTGGTGAGCACGGCTCCAATGACGTGCGCGTTGACCTGTTCGAGCTTGGCCTTGGCCGCTTGCACACTGTCGCGGCGGGTCTGGCCCGCGCTGATCACCAACAGGACTCCGTCCACCTTGGTGGAAAGAAGCGCGGCATCGGTGACGGCCAACACGGGCGGCGCGTCGATCAGCACAACGTCCGCGCGCTCACGCAGCGCGGCCAGCACACGGTCCATGCGCTGCGAGCCCAGCAGGTCCGAAGGGCTGGGCGGCAGTTCGCCGCTGGCCAGTAGTTGCAGGCCTGCCACGCCGGTTTCCTGCACGGGCGGATCGTTGAGCGCTCTGTCGTCCACCATCATGGTGGTCAGCCCCTGCTTGTGCGTCATGCCGAAGAGCTTGTGCAGGCTGGGCCGGCGCAGGTCGCAGTCGACCAGGATAACCTTTTTCTCACCCTGGGCCATGGCCACCGCCAAATTGGCCAGCATGGTGGACTTGCCTTCTTCGGGACCTGGCGAAGTGACCAGCAAGGTCCGCAAGGGCTTGTCCGGGCTGACGAATTGCAGGTTGGTGCGCAAAGTACGATACGCCTCGCTGATAGGCGAGCGCGGATCGGTAATGGTCACCAGCAGATTCTTGGGTGTGGCCGTTCGTTGATCGGTCATTTCAACAATCCTCCCCTGAAGAATGGCAAATGACCAATGTCCGACGCCCGATATGGCGACGGGTCATTGGGATTTGGCCACTTGTCTCGGTATGGATCCCAGTACGGTCAAGCCCGTGCGCTGCTCGAGATCGCGGCTATCGCGGATGATGTCTGCGCCTAGAGACTCGAGTCCAACGATCACCAACGCGCCGGTGAGCAGCCCGAGGAGCCCACCCGCCACGACGAGCAGTCCGGTCTTGGGCCAGAAGACAACGGACGGAGTGGCGTGGTCACGTATGGTGACGTCCACGCGGTCGCGTTTGTCCTGCTCCAACATGCTGACGCGGATGTCCTCGACAAAGATCTCCGCCGCGGTCTGGGCGATCAATTGCGCGCGCTGGGGATCGATGTCGTCCACGTCGATCTGCAGCAGGAAATCGGACTCGATCGGGCTCACCGTCATCTTCTTCAGCAGGTCGTCCACTGAGAGGTCGAGCTGCTGGCGGTTGATGATGTCCTGAGCCATGGTGCGCGATTTGATCTGCCCACTATAGTTGCGCATCAGGCCCTTGATGGTCTGCTGCAAGCCCCAGTCGAGACGCCCCGGGATGACGTTCATCTGGATGCTGGAACGATAGGTGACCGTCTGCAGCTTGCTGAAGGCGAAAGCGCTGCTCGCCGTGACGACGGCGACGAGCAGAATGATCCAGCCGCGTTTGACCAGGACGTGCAGGTAGTCTTTCAGGTTCAAACAGGCCTCCTTGGCAACGGATGCGGTCAACGAATGAGAAACGGACAAACGGACGACGTGTTGTCAGCCGCCGATGATGTCATAAGAGAGAACGCTATGCTCTCTCATTGTAGCATAGCGAGTAGTATTCCCGAAATCCTGGGTGTGCGTCTGGCAGTACGTGCCGGACTGGGCCCCTCAGCCTACGGCAGGCGGCGCTGGAACGGGTTCAGCCAGCCGCGGCCTGTGGTCGGGATTTCGGCTAGCACGGTCAGCCCCTGCGACTCGACTTCCTTGCGGCTGTGCATGCTGTCATCCAGGTAGTCGAGCACAAAGGCGAGCACGATGCCGGCAGCCAGGGCCAGAAACAGGCGGATGGGCAGGTCAAGCTTCTCCTGCAGGCCGGACCCCACCATGCCGATGACAGGCGGATCGATCAGGCTCGCCGTGACCCCGCTCGTGCCCACCTGGGCCAGATGCAGGGCGATCTCCTCGGGCAGGGTGGCTGCCACGGCGTTGGCGATGTCTGCCAGTTGACCAGCGTCGCCCCAACCGATGTTCACGGTCAGGACGCGGTGCAGCCGGCCGGCCTGCGTCGAGCCGGAGATGGCGCCTGCGGGCACCGTGATGCCCGCACTGCTCAGCCGGGTGCTGACGGCCTGCGCAAACGCCACGCTGCGCACCAGCTCGGAGACGTCGTCCACCAGGTATTCTGCCGTGAGCCAGGTGTAGTACTTGTCGTAGGTGTAATAGTCACCCGTCTTGGGCTCTGGCTCCAGGCCCAGCAGGAAGCGCATCGAGGTCTGGTAGGTGGGCGCACGTGTGGGGCGCATGACCAGGCTGGCTGCGGCCACGACGGCCAGCAGCGCTATGATGATCCAAAGCCTGCGGCGAACGATCTGCCAGTATTGACGCAATTCCATGGCATGATCTCCTTATGGCGCGGAATGGCGAGCCGAGAACTCGCTCACCTTGGCGTTGACATATGCCGAGAACCTGCGCTCGAACTCGCAGCGGCCGAAGCGCAGAGCGTTTTGGCGAATCGCAGACGGGTCGAACTGCTGGCCGTCGAAGCGCGAGACCGTCTCGGCTAGGGATTCGGGCGTTTTGTCACGGAAGAACAGGCCGGTCACGCCCTCCGTCACGGTCTCCAGCGCGCCTCCGCCGGCATAGGCAATCACGGGCCGTCCGGCGGCCTGGGCCTCGAGCGGGGCGATGCCCAAGTCCTCCTCGCCCGGGAACAGAAAGGCGCGGCAGCCTGCGCGGTAGCGAGCCGCCTCTTCGTCGCTGACGTGCCCCAGGAAGCGCACGTTGGGTCTGGCCATCGCCTCCAGGGCGCGCCGGTCGCGGCCGTCGCCGATGATGACGAGAGGCAAACCGGCCCGGTTGAACGCCTGCACGGCCAGGTCGATGCGCTTGTAGGGCACCAGCCGTGAGATGATCAGAAAGAAGTCACCACGTTCGTGTGACAGTGGCACGCGCTCGACGTCTGCGGGTGGGTAGATGACCTCGGCTGCGCGTTTGTAGCACCTCTGGATGCGTTGCTGCACGATTTGGGAAATGGCAACAAAGTGATCGACGCGGTCGGCGGCCCGGCGGTCCCAGCGGCGCAGGCGTGAAATCAGCAGCGGCAGGACCAGCCGTGCCACACGCCCCAGGCCTTCGCGCGCCACGTACGTGTCATAATCCCATAAGAAGCGGGCGGGAGTGAGGCAGTAGCAGATGTGGAGTGTGTTGTGGCCTGTGATGACGCCGTGCGCAAAAGCGCTGGGTATGCTTAACACCAGGTCGTATTGCGACAGGTCCGTGTGCTCAAAAGCGGATGGGTAGAGGGGCAACAGCCATTGGTGGTGCCCAGCAGCCCCGGGCAGGTGGTTGAGGAATGAGGGACGCACGTCCCAGTCGCGGTAGGCGGCAGGTAAGGCGGCGGGCCGATAGATGGACGTGTAGACCGGCGCTGTGGGATACAGGGCATGTACCACTTCGAGCACTCGCTCGGCCCCGCCATATTGATTTAGCCAGGAACAGGCAATGGCTACCTTCAACTTGTGCTTACAGACCCTCCAGTGATCCGGTGGGAGTATACCTGAATGGGGGGCTTTCGACAAGCTCCCTGGCGTCTTGCCATTACCCACTTTGCCGCAGACCGCCGGGGAACGAGTTCCCCTCTGGAAGGTGCCCCCATTACTTGCCCACGCAAAAGCTGCTGAAGATGGCCTCGAGCACGTCCTCGCCGACGGTCTCGCCCGTGATCTCGCCCAGGGCGCTCACGGCTGCGGTGAGGTCGATGGCCAACAGGTCGGCCTCGCCGTTGGTCTGCACGGCGCTCTCGGCCGTGACGACGCGTTCGAGCGCGTGCTGCAGGCTGGCACAATGCCGCGGGTTGCTAACCACCGGCAGGTCGGAGCTTTGGACCTGGCCGGAGAAGATCGCCTGCACAATGGCCTCTTCCAGCAGGGGCAGCCCCGCGCCGGTCAAGGCCGAAACGCGCACGTGCCTGGCATTTGGCAGCAACGCGTGCTCATCAGCGACGGCGGGCAGATCCGCTTTGTTGACGACCAGGATCACGCTGCGGTTCCCCAGCGAGCCCGCGATTGCAAGATCTTCTGGCTGCAGGGGCTCACTGCCGTCGATGACCGCCAGCACCAGGTCTGCCTGCTGCAGCGCGTGGCGGCTGCGCTCGACTCCCAGGGCTTCGACGAGGTCGGTGCTCTCGGTAATCCCCGCCGTATCCACCAGGCAGAGCGGGATGCCGCGCAGGTTCAGAGTCTCCTCCAACGTGTCGCGCGTCGTCCCGGGGATGGGCGTGACGATGGCGCGATCGCTACGCAGGAGCGCGTTGAGCAGGCTCGACTTGCCCACGTTGGGTCGCCCCACGATGGCCGTGCGCACGCCCTGGCGGTAGACCAGGCCCTGGTTGGCTTGTGTCAAGAGCGCCTGTATCTGTTGGCGGGCCTGTGCCAGGCCGGAAACCAAATCCAGCGGAGGGATCTCATCCTCAGGAAAGTCCAGCGACGCCTGCACATGGGCCAGGACTCTTACCAGGTCTGAGCGGATTCGTCTCACTTGGCTGGAAATGTGCCCATCCAGTTGCTGCATGGCCACGCGCAGGCTGGCGTCAGTCTTGGCCCGCACGATGTCCAACACGGCTTCAGCCTGGGCCAGGTCGATGCGACCGTTGAGAAAGGCGCGCAACGTGAACTCGCCCGGTTGCGCCAGGCGCGCGCCGCAACGCAGCACCAGCTCCATGATGTGACGAAGGGGAACAATGCCGCCGTGGCAATGGATTTCGACCACGTCCTGCCGCGTATAAGTGCGCGGGGCGCGCATCCAGACTGCCAGAACCTCGTCCAGAACGGCTCCGGAAGCCGGGTCCTTGACGTGACCATAGGCCATGCGGTGGGACTGGGGGGCAGAGACGCCAGCCGCCGCGGGGACAAAGACCTGCGCGAGGATGTCCTTGGCCTGGGGGCCACTGAGTCGCACGATGCCGATGCCACCCTCGCCGATCGGCGTCGAAATGGCCGCGATGGTGTCATCCAGGGCCAGCATGGCCTACACCTTTCGTAGCGCGGGGCGTGCGCGAAGGCTGAGCAGGGCACTGCACAGAGTCAGAATCGAGAGCCCCAACATGACTTTGGGAATGCCGATCAGGTCTGCAAGCCCGCTGATGGCCAGCATGGGGATCAGCCCGACAAAGTTGATAAACAGGAATTGCGCCGCGATGACGCGCCCACGCAGCTCCTGGGGCGAGTTCTCTTGCACGATCGTCTGTGCGGGCACTACCGCGAGGGTCATGCCTACACCCAGTAACAAGGCCATTGCCACCACCTGTGTGATGACCTGCACCGGTGGCGCGGCCGCGACTCCACTGGCTGTCTCACCGCTCCAAGAGATGAAGGCAAAACCCAGGAACGCAACGGTCGTGATCAGCAGGCCGACTGCAGTCAGGGTCTCGCGCCGAAAGCGATGGCCGGCCTGGCTGGTCCACAAGGTGACCAAGAACATGCCCAGCCCGGCTGAGAAGAAGATGTACACCGCGTCGGCAGGTTGCATGTGCAGCACGCGCGTCGCAAAACCAGGTGCCAGGGTTGCCAGGATCATGGTCAGCATCGTGACCAGGGCGTGCTGGCTTATGGCGATCAACACCGACCTCTTGCCGGCGATGAACCCCCAGCCGGCCTTCAGTTCCTCCCAAAGCTGGGGCAGGATGTTCTCACTGGCGTGGTGCTCGACCCGTGGTTCTTTGACCGAGATGAGCCAGATCAGCACAGCATTGACCAGATAGCACAACGAGATGATAGCAAAGCCGCCATCGACCCCGGCGAGCTTGACCGAGACCGGAGCCAGGAAGAGCAACCCCAAAACCTGCGCCACGTTGAACAGCAGGTGGAAAACCGAGTTTGCAGTCAGGAGCAGACGGGGCGGGACCAGCAGCGGCACGGTGGCCGCCTCGGCGGGGTCCGACAGTTGCCCGATGGTGGAGAGCACAAAGCTCAGCACGTACACACCTGTCAGAAGCCCCGCTCCTCGCGTGTAGCGGCGAAAGAAGATGAAGGAAGCCACCACAAAGACGCGGCTGATGCTGCAGAACAGCAGGATGCTCTTCTTGCGGTAGCGGTCGATGACGATGCCGGAGAGCAGCCCGAAGAGGATCGCTGGCAGGTAGTACATTACGACCATGATCCCCACCAGTCCGCTGGAGCGCGTCAGGCCTTCCACCATCACGGTTTGCACGAATAGGATGGCGTTTTGCGCGGACTGGCCGAAGATCTGGGAGGCCCACAGCAAGCGAAAGTCGCGGTTCTGGAAAACCCCAGAGATGCCGTTTCCCTGGGAGTCGGGTTTCTCGGGAGGACTCGTCATGGGAGCTCACTATCTTGCGACGGAGGCTCGGGCTGAGGTGCTGGCGTGGCGCGTGTGAGGAACGATTTGAGACGGCGTTCGAAGGTGCTGCGCGGCAACATCACGTGCCGCCCACAGCCCAGGCACTTGAGCCCGATGTCCGCGCCGATGCGCAGCACGCGCCAGTCGTAGCTGCCGCACGGGTGCACCTTGCGCAGGCGCACGACGTCATCCACGTGGACCTCTATGGGCATGGGCACCCTGCCTTTGATTGCGAGTCGACGTGATGCACGGTGCTCACTGGGCAGTCAGCTTTCGCATGCCCAGTGGCAGCTTGCAGAGCAGGTCTCCCGCGATGCCGCCGGCGGCCCCCAGTTCGGCGGCGACCATCTGCCCGGCCAAGCCGTGCAGGTAGGCGCCAGCCACAGCGGCATCGTACGGTGCCAGGCCCTGGGCCAACAGCCCGACAATGGCGCCCGCCAGCACGTCACCGCTGCCAGCCGTCGCCAGGGCGGAAGTAGCAAAGGGGTTGATGCAGGCCTGGCCCTGTGGAGATGCGATGACCGTGTAGGCGCCTTTCAGCACGACCACGGCCTGCCATTCCTGCGCCGCGCGGCGTGCCAGTTCGATGCGGCTGGCGTTGACGTTGGCCACGGTAGTGCCGAGCAGGCGCGCCATCTCACCCGCATGGGGGGTCAGGATGGTGGACCTCGGGAGGGACTGCGGCCAACCCTTTCGGTCGGCCAAAGCGTTCAGACCGTCCGCATCGATCACCAGCGGTGGCAACTGCGACCTGGACTCTTCGCCGGTGGTTGCGGGCGCTACAAAGCCCAGGCGGGCCCTGCGTTCGCTTGCGGGGAGCGACAGCAGACGCGCCACGAACTCGACGGTCTGCTCGTCCCGACCAAGCCCGGGTCCCAGGAGCAGTGCGTCATAGCCTGACAGGCCCTCCAGCAGGACCTTGACCGCGTCGGGCACGAGCGCTCCCATCTGATGGGGCAGGAGCAGGTAGGTGGCCTCGCTGAGCCGGGCTGCCAGGATGGGATGCAGCAACTCCGGTACGGCCAATGTCACCAGCCCGGCACCCACGCGCATGGCTGCGCTGGCTGCCAGGTAGGGCGCCCCAGTGTAGTTCGAGGACCCGGCCACCACCATCGCCCTGCCAAAGGTGCCCTTATGGGCATCCGATGGCCGTTTGGGCAGGAGGGCTCGTATGCGGTCGGCTGTGCTCAACTCCAGGCTGACGTCACTGGCGAGCCGCGCAGGGATGCCGATGTCGGCGACGATCAATTCGCCGACCAGGGCGGCCCCGGGGAACAGGAATTGGCCGACCTTGGGGAATCCCAAGGTGACGGTGACGTCGGCGGGCAGGGTGGCAGGGTCGACGGAGCCTGTGTCGGAGTTCAGGCCGCTGGGCACGTCCACCGCAACGATCCTGGGTCTTGGCATGGCCTGAGGCTCTACCAGCGCGGGCACAACGCGCAGCAACGCGTCTGCCTGGGCCGGGGCCCTCCTCGCGGCGACGACGTGAGCGACGGCACTCAGGATGTCCTGGAGCGTGCCCGCAATCGGCTTGGAGACACCTGTCCCCAGCAGAGCGTCCAGAACCCAGTCGGATTCGGAGGCCAGGTGCTGCAGTTCGGAACAGCCCTCATCTTGTTCGCGCCAGATGCACGGTATGCTGGCATCCTGGACTGCGTCCCAGTTTGGATCGGCAGCCACGTCGCGCTTCCAGCAGTACACAGCAACTCTGGCTCCGGCCTGATGCAGGTAACGCGCTGCGACCAGGCCATCGCCGCCGTTGTTGCCGGGCCCGACCAGGACCAGCACCTGTCTGCCGCGTGCGCCCTCAGATTCTACCCAGGCGGCCACTGCCCGTCCGGCGGCCTCCATCATGGTGGCATAGGGCAGACCTTGCGAGTTCGCGACCTGCTCTATTCGGCGCATCTGTTCGACCGTGACGATCTGCATCGCCGCGCTTCCTCTCTTCCGCGCCGCGTTCTTACACGTACGGGCGCTGCGCATGATTGTCGCGGTTTGCCATTGTAGGAGATTACGCGCCTTCTGTCAAAGAAACGCTCAGCCTGTTCGCTGCCGCCATATGGACATTAAGCGCGCTTGACAACCGGAGAAACACTCTTATGATTGCGGTGTTGGTGCCGCTTGCGCGGCAGGTGAACGACTGCAGACGAGCAGGACGGGTGAAGATGCTGCAAGGTCTGATCTTGGATTTTGGCGAGGTCGTGACAAAGGGCGGAAGGCGTCGGTGGGCCTTGCGAAGCAGCGAAGCAGAGCTCGGTCTGAGCCACGGCACGCTCGAGAAGCTGCTGTTCGATGGTGAGCACTGGAAGGCCCTGTCCACAGGCCGTTGTTCCGAAGACGAATATTGGAGCGCCGTGCGGAAGGCGCTCGACGGACGCGTGCCAGCCGCCCTGGAACCTTTCAGGCACAGCCCCTTTGCGTATGAGGAGCCAAACCAGCGCATGGTCGCACTGGCGCGCAGGCTGCACCGCTGTTACAGACTGGCCCTGCTGAGCAACGCCACGACGAGCCTGGAAGCCACTCTGGATGACTATGGCCTGGCGACCCTCTTTGATGTGATTGTGAACTCGGCGCGCGTGGGCCTGCGCAAGCCGGATCCCCCCATCTATCAGTTGACGCTGGATCGGTTGGGGCTGGCAGCTCAAGAGTGCCTCTTCGTCGACGACAAGGAACGCAACACGGAAGCGGCTCGAGACTTGGGCCTACAGACTGTCACCTTCCGTTCTGCCGCACACCTGATACGGCAACTGGCGCTGCGGGGGGTCTCCCTCTGAGTCCTGCGGGCGCGTTTCATGCGTTCTCGTCGGCCAGCTTGTAGCCCCGGCCGTGCACCGTGATGATGTAGCGGCTTTTCTTGGGATTCGGCTCCACGTCCTCACGCAGACGGCTGACCAGCTTGGCGATGCGGGGATCGTCGACATCGTCGATATAATCCGAGGACCAGACCGCTTCGACAATGCCGTACTTGTCGCAGATGCAGTTGGCGTTGTCATACAAGTAGACCAGCAGCTTGTATTCCAGCCGGGTCAGCGGGGCCACTCGCTTGCCATCCACCCAGACATCACCCTTGTCTTTGTCCACCCAGATGCCTTTCGGCGTGGGTCCCGCGGGCCGCCTAGATGTGTCCGGCGGCAGAGTCTCGCCTTCCCGTTCTTTGTGAAGGAGGAAATCGGACAGGGCCGACGAGAAGATTCGCTCGTCCACGACGTAGCCCTTTTGATCCAGGCTGTGGAGCGCCGAGTGGTCTGGGCAGGGCCTCCCGTGTGCCAATGACACCAGGGCCGCTTTCTCGGCGGCGTTGAGGTAGGTCTTCCACATGCGTTCGAAATGGGGCTGGGTCTCGTCCGCAAAGCGCTGCCGGATGGCTATGTGGTCTTGAGAGGTGATGCGCTGATGCCTGCGCCAGGCCTCGAAATAGAGCGAACAGGCCAGTTGCACGTAAAAGGGGAAACGCCCAGCCAGTTCCTCGATTTCTCTCTGGTACGTCGCCATGGGAGCGCCGCAACGCTTGGACGTCTCCCTGACAAAGTGCCCGAATTCCTCCTGGGTGAAGGACCCCAGCCACACCATCTGGAAGATGTTGAACAGCGGCGATCCGGCGAATTCACGGGACGAGCACTCATACAAGCTCTTCATGGTGGTTGTGACAAAGCACACGTCGTAGCTTTGGGAGATGCCGCGCAGGAATGTGAAAAAGTCCGCGGGGAAGCCCTCCGTGTCGATGATCTTCTCAAACTCGTCCAGCAGAAGCACCAGACGTCGTGGCTTGAGTCTTTCCAGGACGGCCTGCAGGCGTTCTTCGTTCGTCTCCCCACCGGCCGATTGTATCGCCTCGGGGGCCTGTTTGGCCAGGAGGTCCATCAGCCTGCGGTAAAACTCATCTGGTCCATGCATGCCCAACTGCGGATCGAGATACACAAAGACCAGACTTCGCGCATCAAACGAGAATGCCTCGTGCGCGGCGTCGGTCGCCAGGTAGAAGAGGAGCGAGGTCTTACCACTGCGCCGCTGGCCGATCACGGACGTCGAGCCGGCCTTGAGCAGGTTGTCAAAGATGATCTGCAACTGCTCCCCGCGGCCGAAGAAACCGCGCGGGTCCTTGACGGGGCCGCCAAAGAAATAGGGGTTCACAGGCGAAGCTTCGGTCATATTCTCATCTCCTGGCTGATGCGTAGCAGGACCTCGTTCTGGCGTATCCACATGCGGATGAGATCCATTTTGAAGCCATAGCGCAGGCTCTGCCCAATTCGTTTCTCAACCACCAAATCACGCTCTCGCAACGAGCGAAGGGCGTCCAGTAACTCAGTCTTCGGGAGGTCTAGCTTATAGTCCCGCAGCACCTTCTCCAGCATCTCTGGAGGTACGTAGAGCTGATAGTCATCCGTGATGTTCGCCAGTGCGGCCAGAGCCCTCTGCTCGGGCTGGCTCAACACGGCATAGACTGCCTTATGCAACTGACCGGCATTGTCCTGAATCACGTCCTGTAGCACCTCTTCGAGTTCAGGAGTAGCGATGAAGCTCTTGCGCAGTCTCTGTGCCAGGCGAGCCAAGGAGTCGCAAATGAACTGGACAAAGTACGGATGACAGGCCGACACTTTGATGATTTTGCCCACGACCATGTCGTCATAGGTCAGGTAGCCCTCAACAGGTTTGACGATGAGCTCTCTGGCTTCTGACTCTGTCAGATAGCTGATCTTGCAGGGACGGGCGATGTTGAACAGGATGGACCTGTTGTCTTGAAGCATCTCGCGCAGCTCGTAGGCGCCGGTGAAGATAAATGTAATCCTCTCGCGGTGCTGCATCAGCCCGCGCAAGAAATGAAAAATGTCGGGGCCAATGATGCCTTTCTTGACTTTGTCAATCAGGATATCGATCTCGTCAACCATAATCAGAAGCCGACGGTCGGTCAGCATGGACTCTACGCTGTCACAGAAGCTCAGGAATGCGCGCTGGGGGTCGCTAATGAACGCGTCCTTGGCGGGGCTGGGCGGGCTCAGCTTGAACTCCAGCATGCGCTTGTGCACTTCGGTTGCGATGGTGTAGAACCAATCGCCTGCCGACGCTGGCGGGGGCACTTCAAGGCTCGAAAAGACGCAGATATGCTCCGGAGTCGGTGGCCGATGGAGCAGTTGGTACAGGATGGAGGTCTTGCCCATCCGGCGCTCCCCGTGCAGAACCAGGATATTGGCCTGGTATGTGCCGGCGATGTTGTCACGGATCCAGTCAAAGACCTCTTTTCGGCCAAAGAACATGCGGGGCTCCTTGACCACCGGCCCCGCCACATAGGGGCTGCCACCCGGAATTGGGCGGTATTCCTCTTTGAGCGCGAAGAAGCGCACTCGACCTGTGTAAGGCAGGCGGTGGTTGGGCCCTTCGTCATCGTCGTAGGAGACTTCCAGGACAAAGCCTGCGTCCGTCACGCCGAGAGGTTTGAGACGAAACTCGACGCGTCGCTCCATGCCGCTGCCCAATGGGTCCAGACGCTGGGTGGCCTGCCCGATCACCTGGAACCCGTCGCCGCTGCTCGACCTGAGTGTGGTCGTCACGTTCCTGGCGGGGCTATCACCGATGTTGGTCAGACAGAACACGACCACGGCCGACAGTTGCGTGCTGTCCAGTCCGAGATCGTCACGCAGGGTCTCGATCTCCAGTTGGGCCCGTCCGCGCAAGATCTGGAGGGCCTCTCCGGTGAGTTGCTGCCAGGAGTCCATAATATCCAGGAAGGGCCGTTTCTCAAAGTCCAGCAGTTGTGTGTCAACGGTCTGTCGGATGGTCGCAATGCTGTTGATGGCGCTGAGCATGGCGTCGCGCTGCCCTTCGCGCCGTAGGTCCTGCAGGTAGAGGCGTATGCTTTGCGCCACGTTGCCCAGGTTCCACAGAGCGTCCTTGAGCGCGGGGCGGAAGGGGTTTTCTACCGTGTCTACCCAGGCCAGGTTTTCTGGGCATTGCGCAACTTCCTGCAGGGTGCGGGCCTTCAAGAGCGTCTGAGCACTCGAGAAGGTCAGGAACACTTCCTCGCCGTGCTTCCACCAGCGGATCTGGGCCAGCAACCGGACCATCTCGTCCAGCCCAGGCGGCACGGTAAGCAACTGAGTGTAGACATTGGCCAGGGCAAACAGGGTTGCATCCCCGACCCGCCCTCGGGACCCGATCGTTGCGAGGACCTTGATGTAGGCTTCACGCAGTTCAGGGTTGGACTCTTGGTGAATGGCGGAGATCAAGGGTTCGACGGCCGGCTCACCATGCGCGGCGAGCGCAGCAATGGCATTTTCGCGCAGGTGGGGGTCCTGCAGCACGGCAATGAGCGGACCAATCGCGCGCTCGTCTTTGCGATCCATCAGTGCCCGGATGGCCTCGCGGCGCACCGATTCATCGGGATCGTGCTGGGCGCTATCGATCAGCGGGTCAATGGTCTGCTCGCGCCCGATCTGGCCCAGAATGTGCACCACGCGGAGTCGCACACCGGCATCCTTGTCGTTGCGCATGCGCAGGAGGGGCTCGGCGAGACGTCTGTCCTCGCCAAACTGCTCCAGGATCATCGCGATGCGGCGACGCAAGCCCAGTTCACCGTTACGCAGGGCCTCAAGCAGCGCCTCAATGGCGGGCGCGCCGATGCCCTTGAGGGCCTCTTCTGCCGCAGCGCGAACCGACACGCTGGGGCTATCCAGGGCGCGCAGCAGGGGTTTGATCGATGGCTCGCCGATAGAGACCAGCGCGTCTACGACAGCGCGGCTTAGCGCGACCTCTGCGCTCAGCGAGGGCAGTGCGTCGACCAGGGGTTGGATGGCCGGCAGGCCGATGGCGGCCAGCGCGTGCGCGGCAGGTTCAACGACCTTGCCGCTTCGACTGCGCAGCAGCCGTACGAGGGGGGGAATGGCCTGGGGGTTGCCCAGCAGGCCCAGCGCTTCTGCTGCGCCCTTGATCACGCTATCGGGCTGCGTTTCGTCCTGGACGATCGCGAGCAGGGGCCGCGCGGACGAGTTGCCCATCCTGGCGAGGGACTTGACAACCATCTGGCGCAGCATGTCCATGTCGCTGTTGAGGGCCGCGATGAGCGATGGTACTGCTGGTTCACCGAGAACACTGAGGGCCATGGCTGCGGCGTAGGCGATGGCTTCGTTGTCCTCTTTGAGGGCTGCCATCAACGCCTGCACGGCTCGCCTGTCACGCAATTGGCCCAATGCCCAGGCAGCCTGAGCGCGCACCACCGGAGGGCGAGTGCTGTCGAGCGCCCCCAGCAGCGGCTCGAGGGCCCAGCCCGGCGCTCCAATCCGGCCGAGAACCAGGGCGGCACGCTGGCGCTCGCCGATGGGCCCTTCCCGCAATGCGCGGAGAAAATAGTCGCGGGCCCGCTGGCCCTCCAGGGCGGCGATGGCGATGGCCGCGTCTTGCCACCACGTCACGTCGTCGCGTTCCAGGCCCTCGAACAGCCGGTCGCGCAGGCTCTGCCGGATGTCTTGCGGCACCTGGCCAGACTCTATCGCACAGCGTGCTGCCAGAAGCAGCGCCTCATCGCGGCGGCCGTCTGCTGCCAGCAGGTGCCGGATCGCGTCCTCGGCTGCGCCTTGCAGCGCGCTGGCGCTCACGAGCACCTCGTGCCACCAGGGCTCACCTGCGTGAGCGCTGCAGAGCTCGCGGAAGCGTTGAGTCGCAACGATGGCCCGCGCTGTGAGGTACTCCTGGAGTGCCATGCGCAGGAATGCATACGGCCCTCCGTTGTGATGCCTCTGCAACCGGCTGCCTTGGAGCCAGGCAAGCCAGGCCTGCGCTGCGTCAGGATGACCGAGGCGCTGCAGTACCTGGTCGGCGGCAGCTTGAAGCTGCTCCTCCTCGAATTCTGCCAAGTGCCGCTCGTGCAGGCTTAGCGCCAACTCCTGCAGGGCTTGCTCGCTCGTCTGCTGGTCCAACACGGGGACGGTGGAACTGGAGGCCAGGGCCTTATCATCCCCGAGCAGGGTCTGCAGGCACTGCTCATAGAGGCATCGCAATGGCAGGGGGCAGGTGTGGGCCTTGGCGCTCGCCCAGGCCAAAACCGACAGCAGAAAGGGATTGCCCGCAATCGTCCCCAACCCATGGTTGCGCTCCAGGGCCTGTAACAGAGCCCTGGCTGCGAGCGCATCCTGGCCCAGCCTGCGGTTGACGAATGTCGCGACCTCGCCTGGGGAGAATGGCTGGGCCTCCAGGCACACAAAGCCGGGCAGGTCATTCAGCGCGTGCATCGAGCGCGCAGCGACGACGACTTGCAGCCTGGGGTACGGTGCCAGCAAGTCCTTCAGATGCATGCGCTTTTCCAGGGTGCTCAGCGCGTCTAGGTTGTCGAGCAACAGCAGACATTGTCCGCGGGGAAGACTGTCGCGCAGAAACCCCCGCGCTCCAGGAAAGCCATGCTGGGCACAGACCTGAGTGAGGGACACGGTCAGATCATCCGCATCGACGTCGAGCAGCGCCAGGTCCGCATAGATGGGCAGGAGCTGATCTGCGGCCTCTCCCTGATGCACAAACGTCAGGCGGTGGATGTAGCCCTCGGGCATCGCGTTGCGTGCAAGGACCACGGCCATCTGCCTGAGCGTTGTGGTCTTGCCGGCGCCGGCTTCGCCGACGACGGCGAGTCGAGGAGCGAGAAAGAGTGCATCCCAGATGTCGATGGCATTGCCATGGGTCGCCATTTCGCGGAAACGCAGCGGAAGGCAGAACGATTCCAGAGACCGTGGCTGATCTTCACCAGGGAGAAGCAGTGCATCACTGTCTGTCGCCAGGTGATTGCGGTACCTGGCGCAGAAACGGTTCTGCAGCATTCTGCTTGCCAGAGCCTGTAACGAGCCTTTCTCCGCCATGCGAGAGTCTCCTGTAGATGCGGATGCGAGAGCTGTGGTGCCTCTATTATAACACGAAATCGAGCACTTGGCCAAATTGGGATGTCACAGAAAAGTCACGAAAAAGTCAGCATCATAGTCGTCCAATATCATGCAATCTCGGGTCAAGTGTGGTTTACTGGAAGTGCTGGCGAACGTGGCGTGAAGTCCTGCGAGGCTGTCTTGTTGCTGCGTCGCAGAACAGCCCTTGCGATCTCATCAAGTGAGGGCGTCGAAAGACGTTCCCGCAAAGTCATCAAACACTCTTGTCCAATGGCTGTTGACAGGGCGTTGTGCGCATGTTATAATGCCGCTCGTCTTTATCCGTAGAGAGGAGGTGCGAGCCTCATGAAAGTCCTGATCGCCACCAAGTCGGTCCAGGTCTTTGAAGCACTGCACGCTGTGGCCGACGTTGAGATGGAACCAGCGCTCTATACGGACCAGATTGCCCAGGTCATTCCCTCGGCTCAGTTGGCAATCATCGACTTCCAGGACGTCGTCGAATACCCATATGCGATCGGCATGATCCATAATCTTCTGGCAGAAGCCCAAGAGAAGCGTGGCCTGCCCCAGGCCACCAGTGTCGAGTTCCTGGCCGACCCAGAAGAATGGTTGCGCCGCGCCAGTCGTTCGCGCGGCGGGCGAGAGCTACCCGACAAGTTGACCATGGCCTTCGCTTCCTACTCCGGCGGAGTCGGAAAGACGACCATGGCGCTGGACACGGCCTTGCACTTTGCGCGCTGCACCGAGCGCCCGACCTTGTTGGTCGAGTTTGTGCACGGCGTCTCGGCTCTGGCCGCTTTGACTGGCATTCAGATGCCCTTCCTCTTTGACCTTACTTCCAATGTAGACCTGCAACCTCGCGTGTTCAAGGGTGTCACACTGGTGCCGATGGACTATGACAGTTGCCGCTTGATGCCCGCCGAGCAGTTCGGCAAGTACCTCAAAAAGCTGATGGCCAAACACGTGTTGACGGTGGTGGATACCACCTGGCCCCACGGCCTGGTCGAGTCGATCCAGGACGAAGTGGACGAATGGTTGGTCGTGACTACCCCTCGGTTGGACGCGGTGGAGAACGCGAACAAGCTCTGCAAGGAGCTGGGGGCCAAAGCGACTGTGGTGCTCAACCAGAAGCGTGGCACCGTAGACCGCCTGGCTCTGGCCGGCACCGAGCGCGGAATGGACCTGCCTGTCGTGGATCGTGTGGATCTGTGGGAAGGCAAGTTGGGTGGTCGCCTGCTCTTGCACGTATATGGTCCTGCCTGGAGGAAATATGAGAAACCGCAGAATGTTTTTGCTTCTATTGGCCGCTATCTTGGCCATAATCGTGCTGCTAAGGCAGTGTAAGCCACAGATAACGGACGAGTTGGTCGACGTTGTTGTAGCCAATGAGAACATAGAGCCCTATTCTCTCATCTCCGCCAATCAGGTGACCACCGGGACCAAGATGCTCATGTCCCAGGCAAAGGACTATTTCAGCGATCCGCAGCAAGTGGTCGGTCTGATGGCCACGGCCATGCTTCAGAAGGGGCAGCGCATCCGCTTCGAAAACGCTCTGCCTCCGGAAAAAGTCCGGTTCGTGGCGGACATGAAGTATGAAGTGGTCAGCTTCCCCGCGGTTTTCAGTGAGATGGTGGGTGGCCAGGTACGGCCGGGGCACAAGGTCAACATCTACGGCTATCACAGAGGCACCGGGCAGGATCACCAGGGAGACATGATCCTGGTGGCGAGCAACGTCTGGGTGGTCGACGTGCGCACAGCCGCCGGTGAAGAGTCCAGGCCGACGCCCGAGAAGACAGGGACAGATTCCGCGGCGGCAGCAGGAATGTTCAGCGTGGCCAGCGTCGGCCTGGGCATGCAGCCGGCAAGCGTGGTGACCGTCGCTGCCGAGCCCGAGGTAGTGCAGCGGATCATCGGCCAACTGGGCGGCAATGATTACACAGCCTGGGTCACCCTCGCGCCCGATCCGACGCACATCGCCACGCCCAGGTCGCCGACCTCCACGCCCAATGCCGCGCCGACGGCTGTCCCGACTGCCACTCCCATTCCGAACCAGGCGGGCGGTGCAACCGGTCCGACGCCTTCGATCGTCTCGGGCAGACTGTACATGAGCGATCGAGATGGGGGACCGCAGTACAACGTATTTCCCAATAACACGAGCGTGGTGTGGGCCGTCCTGGATCTGCAGTACTCGGCGCCTGTGGGTCCGATCCCGGTCCGGATCGACGTGCGCCAGAACGGTAACACCGTCTTTGCCGGCGACTTTACCCATCCGAAATCTGGCCAGGCCTCCTACCTGCTCAACCCCACGGGCGGGTTTGCGCCCGATGCCCAATTCACGACTACTGCGTACGCTGGGGGCAGGGCGTTCTCGGTAACCTGGAAAACCTGCGGAAATACCCAACTGCCGACCACTGGCGATGACGTGTCTGCCTCCGGAGGTAACTAGAGTGTTGCAGGCACAGTACGACTATAACGGCTTTGCCACCAAGATCCAGGACTATTGCGTGCGCAAAGAAGTCCCGGTGCCGCGTTGGCGCGCGCTGGATGGACAGGAGGACGAGGAGCAGTTCGCCTTTCGGGCGAACATTCTGCGGTCCATCAAGGAGCTGGGTCTGCCCGTCGCCGAGCAGGACATGCAGCAGGTTGCCCGCGAGGTCGTCAAGCGCATCGTCGGGCTGGGTGTGCTGCACCCGTACCTGGAAGAAGAGAACATCGAAGAGATCATCGTCCGCAATGGCCACGTCACTATCGAGCAGGAAGGGGAGCTCAAGCCCATCGGCCCGATGGCCTCGGACGACTACTTTTACCGGCTGGCGCGACGTATTGCAGACCTGTCGGGCAAGGGCTTGGGCGCGGCGGATCCCATGATCAAGGTGGGCCTGCCCGATGGCTCTCGCTTCGCTGCCACCATTCCTCCCTTGAGCCACCAGGGCACCGCTATCAACATCCGCCGCTTTGCCAAGAAAAAACTGACGCTGGAGGATCTTGTCAAACGCGGCAGCGCGGATGAGGAAGCCATCGACTTTTTGGCCAAGGTAGCCAGCTCGATGAATGTAAGCGTGGTCTTCTCAGGCCGTCCGGGCGCAGGCAAGACCACGTGGATGAATGCCTTCTCGCAGCATCTGCCGGACCGTGCGCAGGTCTCGGTGGTGGAGACCTTTGAGGAACTGCAGCCGCAGGTCGAGCACTATCATCACCTGGTGGTCCAGGAAGAGACCGAGCAGATGAGCGAGGCCATCAACACGGCCATCCTGCGCATGCGCCCCGATGTGCTAATGATCGGCGAGGTGGTTTCCGGGGAGGCAGTGCAGTACATCCTGGCTCTCAACCTGGGCATTGTGAGCCACACCACGACACACTCGCAGAGCGCGCGCATGGCCCTCTTCCGACTGGAGAACCTGGCGCGCAAGGACATCCCAATCGAGGAGATGCGGCCGGTGATCGGCAATGGATTGGGCCTCGTGGTGCACCTGAACAAGGACTATGATCCGAAACGGGGCTGTTATTGGCGCTACATGCAGGAGATTCTGGCCGTGGACGGCTACGAGAATGGACAATACGTCCTGCATCCGCTGAAGCAGCGCAAAGGCGATGGCTGGACCCCGTTGCGTGAGGGCATGGAGCGATGGCGTTAGTCTCAGATCCAGTCAATCTGCTGCTCGTGGGCCTGCTGATCGCGGTCCTCGTGGCGTTCGCCATGGACGAGTTTGGACCGACCCTGGGACCCACGCTGAAGCGCTATCAGACGCGCTACGTCCCATCCGGTGTGACGTGGAGAACGTTCATTCTGCTTATCCTGGCGGTGACGCTGGCATCCCTGATGCGCACCCCGCTGATCAGCGCGTACCTCATAGCTGCAGGTGCGCTGATCACGTTCTATCAGTTGCGGCGGCTCAAGCGGGAGCAGCGCCGGCTCAAGCCCGGTCAGATTCTGCAGTTCCTGGTCAGCTTCCGTGGCGAGTACTTTTTGCAGCCGTCGGTGTTCTCGACCCTGGACAAGGTCAAAGACAAGTGCGAGGAGCCGCTGAAGAGCATGGTCAGGGTGACCGTAGAGACCTATTTCCTGACATCATCGCCCGAGCGCTCCTTTGCTGAGCTGCGGTCGCGCACCGACAACGTCTACATCAACCAGTTTGCCTACATTCTGGAGATGAGTGAGAGCGCCACTCCCGACGCGGTGGTGAAAGCGCTGGACAGCCTAGTCGATAGGCTGCGCACCCACGAGGAGCTGCGCATGGAGACCCAGGCCAACCTGTCCTCGATTACCACGCAGACGCTGATCATGCAGGTGGTGGCCGTGGCGATCCTGATGATCGTGGCTGTGGTGCCGATGCTGCGCAGTGCCTACGCCTCTTTGGGAGGGCAGCTCTTCTACGTAGGCGTTATGACGGCCATGCTGCTGTCTTCCTACTACATCGATCACGAGATTAGCAGACTCGCGGAGCGGATATCGTAATGGACTGGTTCTCACTATCCCTGGTGTTGGTGGTTGTGGCGCTGCTGATCGCGATCGGCGGGCTCGACTATCCCCTACTCAAGATCTGGAGCTTTCAGCGCAAACGCGTGCTGCACCGCGCTGAGCAGGGCCGCTCTCGCATCATGGTCAGACTGGGCCGCCCGGAGCGCTACCATGTGGACCTGCGCGAGATCAGGGATCTGGTCGTCAGCCTGGAGCTGGGCACCTCGATGGATCAGACCCTTAGCGGTGCGCTCTCTCAGGCAGCGCAGCAGTTCAAGCACCGAGGCATCTTTGGCGAGCGCCTGGAAAAACAGGTCGAGGCGCGGCTGTCTATTGCGCCCGAAGAAGTGCTCAAGGGGCTGGCTGACGACTTTCAGTCCGAGCACCTGAAGAACCTGCCGGAGCGCCTGGAGACGGCCCGCAACGGCGGCTTTGCCTACGAGCGGGCGCTGTCGCTGACGGCGTCTCAGGTGGAAGAGGAGATCCGGGGCAACCTGCGGCGTGAGATCCAGCAAATGCCGATCCGGCTGACTTTCCCGATGATCGGCGGGGTGTTTCTGGCAGCTCTGGCTCTGGGTCTGTATCCGCTGCTACTGAACCTGCTCACGACTTCGGTGGGTTTCCGCTAGCTCGGTGTGGCAGACGGAGCCCGCACGTTTCAGTGGGCTTAGCCCGGCCAGAGAGGAATCATGGAGAGCAACTATCACGTGGGCACGACATTCAGAAAGGAGATGAGTACAGGAATGCGCGAACTAAAGAGGTTCTTGAGGGACGAAGGTGGGCAAGACCTGGTGGAGACGATTCTCATCATTTTGATCATGGCGCTGGTCGTGATGGCGGTGTTCCCCGCCGTCGGCCGCGCCCTGGTTACGGCGGGCAACAAGATCGTCAGCATCATCAACCAGGCTCTGGGCCTGACTTTCTAGGGCGTTTCGCAGTCCGCACATGCCGGCCTAGCCCTGCGGCGAGCACCTGGCCGATCGCCGAAGATGAGGGACTCACTTCCCGATGGGATGGGGGGATGCCAAGGCGTGCATCCCCCGCGAGTCGAGCATCGGAGTCGGCCAGCAGGTTGGCTGGCTTGATGGCCCGTGGGCGCGCGTGCCGGCTGGCCATGCGGACAGAAGGAGTCTCATGATCGACAAGTTGCGGGCGTTCCTCTCGGATGAGAGCGGTGCCGAGACAGTCGAGGTCGTGCTCATCACGCTCGTGCTGCTGACGCCTGCGGTCTTCCTGTTCAAAGAACTGTACGCCAAGGTGATGCTGCTGATGGTAAGCATCCTGCGCCAGTTGCAGCCTTAGAGCCAGTTGCGACGTTTTCCCTCGGGAGACGGACCGATCTCTGCACAATCTCAGGTTTTCAAGATCGTTGTCACGGTGTGGCTCCTGGCCATTGCTCGCAGTGACATCCGCACACAGACTGTACCCAACGGACTGACACTCCCGGCTACGGCTCTGTTTGGCGGATGGCGACTCTTGTGGGCAGCGCTGCACTCTGTAGGCACAATGGCTGCCGGGCGCCTGGGGGGGCCTTTCGGTGCCTGGTTGCAGCAAGCCTATGTCGACGCGCAAGCCTGGCCGGCCCTGCGTTTCATGCTCCTGGCTTGGGTGGCGTGCTTTGGCCTCTGGGAATTGCACGTGATGCGAGCAGGTGACGCCAAGACGCTGATGGGGCTCTTTGCTTTGTTCCCCAACGCCGAGTTCGTCGCCTTTCTGATGATGGCGGTGTTCGTTCTGGTTCTGCCGGTGGTCCTGCTGAGACTGCGGGGCAGGCGCTGGGGAGAGATCTTGGCAGCGTTCGGGAAATGGATGAAGGAAGGCCAGTTCCTGCCCAGCGAGCGCCGGCTGCAGGAGCAGGGCCGGCCCTACGTCTGGAGCTACTGTTTGCCTGGAGTGGTGTACCTATGGCTCCTGTGGTGAGGTGGATAAAAGAGCAAAAGGGGTCAATCACGATCCAGGCTTTGCTGTACATCGGCGTCTTTGTTCTCATCCTTTTCATGGCTTTCCAGGTCTGGAAGGTTGTCGCCATCAAACAGTCCCTGGCCGGCGCAACCTACCAGGCGTCCAAGTACGTGGCACTGAATGGCTTCAAGTGGATCCTGGTGGGGCGCAAGGACGTGCTCGAGGTGCAGCTTCAGCAGTTCATCGACCTGGAGCTGCACAACAACCCCTTCATGCCGTCCAACAGCCACCCCCGAGTCCAGATTAGCGCGGACGTCTCATACCCCGACTGGTGCGAGAGGAGTACGTACGTACTGACCGTAGAGGTGGGGTACACGTTCCCTGTGCTGCACCTGGGCACAGACCCCAGCCACGAACAACTTACCTTCCGGCAGGTGAGAGGGGGGCAGCTCCGGTGCTACTCTCATTAGGCGCAGGACCAAGATGCTCAAGCGTGTGAAGGCATTCTATCGGGACGAGAGAGGCTCGTATGAGCTGATCCAGTTCGTGCTGGTTCTGCCCGTCGTGATCCTGGTCCTGTACGGGTCCTTTGAGCTGATGAAGCTGGCCTCCATCCGGCAATCGTTGGAGGCTGGCGCGTATCAGGCTGCGCGCTATCTGTCTGTGTACCACAAATACTATGTGGACCCCCACTACAACCGCAACGTGGACGACCGGATGCAGGCTGAGCGTCTGATCCGGGAATCGCTGCTGGCGAACTCGTACCTGTCCAGGGAAACGAGCATGACCCTGATCGTGCGCTACTACAACGGCGGCGGTCAGGAGATTGCCTCCCCGGTCGAGTTCCGCTGCGACGATGCTGCCCGGTTTGAGGCGGGGCTCTACAACCCCAACACTACGGGGCTCGTGTTCACGCTGCGCGCCTGGGTGACGTTCCCCTGGAAGGCTTCCATGCTGGGAATGCCGCTAGGTAACGTGACTCTGGGCGCTGCCCATACCTCCTTTGTCGACTGTGGCCCGTGGAAACAGCCGCCGCCACCGACGCCGACGCCCGAGCCGTAGCCAGGAGCTGGAACGTGTTTGCTCGTTTGCGCAAGGAAAACCGAGGCGCTACTGCCGTCACGTACATGCTGATCCTGCCCATTTTCGTCGTGCTGATCTTTGGCATCTTTGAAATCTGGAAGGTGATGGCGGTGCAGCAGTCGCTGCACCTGGGCGTGTACAAGGCTGTGCGCAGGCTTTCGTGGTACGGGGTGCAATGGCTGCCCCAGGCCGGCTGGTCATTCCAGCCAGGTGCCCCCGGGGCCTGGGAATCCAGGGCCACCTCGGAGGCGCAGCGCATCATCGCGGAAGAGATCGATCGCAACAGCCTCGTCCCGCACGGGTACACGTTGGGCGTGCAGGTGGCGATCGAAGCCAGCCGGCGTGGCTCGCTGCAAGACTTGGGTTGGATGTTCACGGTGCGGGCAGAGATTCTAGCGCCTGGCCTCTCTCCACTGCTGAACCCGGGGGCGCTGACACTCACAGACCGGCAGGTGAGCTACATTGAGGGCCCTTCCGGCAATTGGAGACCCTCGACGGAGCTTCCCGAAGGCTGGCCCTACTAGCGCACGCGGCTGCAACCGGCAACCACCCTCTATTTTGCGAAATGGGCCAACCCAAGTAAAATCATAGGACTGTACTGATTGGTTGCGGGTGTAGCTCAGTTGGCAGAGCGTCTGCTTCCCAAGCAGAATGTCGTGGGTTCGAATCCCATCACCCGCTTGAGCTGTTTGGTTGGAATGGGTGACCTCCCTGATTGCCACCACATGTTGTGGTGCTAAGGGAGGTCTTTTCAATCCTGGGCGTGCATATCACAACGGTACGGCGCTGGGTGCGTTCGGGGCCGTTACCTGCCAAGAGAATTGGGCATCTGTACTTTGTACGGCGGAGACTTGGTGCCTGAGCGACTTGACCAAAACCAGAAGGCCGAAGTAGAATAGCGCACGAGAAAAAGCCCTGCAACTGTTCCAGCATCTCAGGGCACGGCCGCGGTGCAGAGGACACATAGCACGCTCGCCTCTGAGAGAGACCCTGGTGCTGCCGTTTGATACTGGAGGCATTGGTATGGGAGACATGGACTTCAAGGTTACTGTGAAGTCACCGGACGGAACAGAGGTCTGCAAGCTTACTTGCTATCCCTTTGAGTGGAGCGATGACCTAGCCGAATGGCTCCAAGTTCCTGCTAAGCAGGATTTGGGAGACGTGCGTTGGATGGTCAAATGTGACTTCCCGCCCAAAGGCAGCACTGTGCCTCTGAGCAAGGGAATCACGTACACCATCGAGGTCGAAGATGGGCGTGAAGGCAAGGCTGAGTACATCCGAGAGGAGCTACAACTGCCCGACCAGGGCGTGCCTGAAGAGTGGTTGCCTCGCTTTCTCGTTCTGCTGGGTCGAGGCTCCCTCCAGAAACAGGAGCTGCTGGGGACGCGCTAACCGTTGACACAATCGAGGCACGGTCACGGTGCAGTGGACACCGCAGCAAGCACATTCTAACATGCCAGCCCGTCCTCTCCGGGTCGGCGGATAGGCTTAGGCCGCGCGTGGTATGCCAGAAGTATCTGGTTGGCCCGGGAGTCTTACCCGCCCCCGCCCAGGGGCTTCACCGGTAGGTCAAAGCACCAGAGGTTGAGGAGTGTGGCATGATTGTCAGGGAGATTCCAATTGAAGACTTGGAGATGTCCGAGTTCAATACTCGGAAGAACCTTACGGATGGTCAGTATGACAGCGCAATCGAGGACTTGGCGAAAAGCATCGAAAAGAGGGGATTGCTGAATCCCATTACAGTTTTCCAGGAGCCGGGTGGCAGATATGTTCTTGTAGCGGGGCAGCGCCGCCTGCTCGCGTGCAAACGGCTCGGCTGGTCGACCATACCCGCCATCGTGAGAGATGAGATGACCGGGGCAGATGCAACTGCCATTTCATTGGTGGAGAATGTCCACCGCGCTGATATGAATCCCCGCGATAAGGCTGTGGCCTTCAAAACCTTACTGGAGAGACTCGGAGACTTCCAGAGCGTCAGCCGCGAAACTGGAGTCACCGTACCAACCATACGAAAGTATGTGCAGTTGCTTGACCTCGCCTCGGAATTACAGGAGCGATTAGCGGCTGGAGAGGAGAAGAATACTCAAGCCCTCGCCCGACTAGCTCAGCAGATCCACGAACCTGATAAGCAGGTAAGGGTATGGCGCAAGATTGGTGGCTTCACACAACAGGTTCAGCAAGAAATCATCAAGCGCCTAGGCACTGACCTTAAGAAGCTAGATACGCTGGTGGACACAGCTGCTGAGGGGGCGTTTGGCTATCACGTGGTAAGGAATTGCCCTTTCGATTGTCCAACTATTCCTGGGCCATTGAAAGAGCAAGTAGCGATTTTGATTAAAGCCTTTGAGTCACGATGAGGCCAGAACCCGACACAAGTAGTGTAGGAGAAACACTGTGGCGAAGACAGGGGAGAACAGGGGTGCGTGGAAATCCAACGGCCTATGCCGTCAGGAAAGTGCTGTCTAGTTGCGGTCCGCCTGTATTCTGTCTACGGCGGTGACTTGGTGCCAGCAGGCGGTTGCGTTGATTGTTGCTGGGGGTTTTCTGCCCGCAACAATGGGATGCAATACTACATAGTGGTTTATGAGAATGGTTTGCGCCACAACTGGTAGTGTTTGATTTGTGCGGTTGAACGCCGAAAGAGAACAGCAACACTAAATGCAACCGTCTGGCTTGTGAACAGTCCAGCGCACGCTGCCGGCGAGTGAGGATCAACACGAGTGGGATCATAGCACTGAAGCTCCGGCGGGTACCAGAGTCACTGGCGGGATTTTGGGCGTCCAAAGCGCAGGAAGATAATGAGTTTCACGGGGTCTTTTACCGAGGAGGTTGAGAATCTATTCTTTGAAGCACCCAAAGAGCTTCCTTGGGTGCCTACAACGTACGGCGACGCACCTACAACCTTCGGTAGTGCACGGACGGTTTACGGCGTACTGTACCTATTGAGACGTGACATCGGGAACTGTATGGGCGTTCCCGCCCTCTTTCCTGCAACTATGGCTGTCTTGGCGGGGGTGGACTTGCTGGCTAAGTTCTATGAGGGCAGCGACGAAGGCAATGTAGGTCGCAGATTCAAGCGGTTCGCTGAAAAGTACCTCCAGCCAATCGGCACAGATGAAGCTGAGCAGCTATACCACCTCAGGAATGCTATGATGCATTCCTTCGGTCTGTACTCTGCAGTGAAGGATAAGCAAGGGAACATTAAGGCCGAGTACCACTTTATCGTGCAGGCGGGCAGAAGTGGCACAGGTAAGCTTGTAGAATCGTGCAGTAATGGCCATTGCTTTATTGGCATTCAGACTCTTCATGATAGGTTTGAGGACGCGGTTACCTCGTATCGCAATGACCTGAAACAGACGCCCTTGCTGCAGGTGAACTTCATGAAGATGTGGCACCACTACGGTTACGTTGTGACAGATTCCCGGTTCTCCAATGATTGAGGGGCAACTGTCTTTTCCGAGGTCCGAAGACTTGTTTGGTCGGAAAGTGAGCGTCTTACACTGCGAGGCCATGAACCACAACTTCCAGCGGTATGATAAGCGCTATCTACGACAAGCTACGGGTATAGCTCAGGTGGCAGACTGTCTGCTTCCCAAGCAGAATGTCGTGGGTTCGAATCCCATCACCCGCTTGAGTTGTTTGCCGCATGGACCTCCCTGATCACCGCTGACGTTGCGGATGAAGGGAGGCCTTCTGTTTGGTGGATTGGACCTGGCTCTTGAGCACAAAGCACCCACGCCTGATCAGGCGTGGGTGCTTTGACATTCCCAGTTTGCCGTGTCTCACGCGTTAGCGGCGCACCAGCACGCGCATCACCTCGGTGTCTGTCGCGCCGAAATCGTACTTGTAGCGCTCGTTGCCCTGCAGAAAGTCGAAGCGCCGCAGCCCGCGCTGGATGGCCTCTTCGATCATGTAGCCCACCAGCACCACGCCGGGTGCCAGGTCGGAGTAGGCCGAGAGGTCATAACCCGAGTTGTACACCAGACGGTCGCCGGCATAGTCAAAACAGACGTAGCTGGCCACGGGCTGACCGTTGAACGTGAGCACGCTCAGGCGCAGCCAGCCCTTGTCCAAGGACGAGCGGGCAATGGCGCGGAAGAAACCCTGCATGACCTCGTCCATGAACGCCTGTTTGCCGGGGGCGCTGGCCTTGTGCAGCCGGAAGAAGACGTCCAGTCCGGGCTCCAGGCTCGTGGCATCGTTGACCCAGTGCCACTCTACGTGTGTTTCCTGCTCGGCGCGACGCATTTTGCGGCGCAGCTCGTGGCGCTGCTTCTTGCTCAACCGCTGCGCCAGGTATTCCTCAAAGGAGCCGGGCAGCTCGACGATGGGGCAGACGTCTTCTCGGGCCTGCTGCACGTTCCAGCCGTGCGCGCGGGCCAGCTCGCTGACCACCGGCAGCGTAGGCGAGGTACCGGGCACGCAGTTGAGGTCCAGCATCTGCCAGTCGGGCTGGCCGGCGAGGGCGTCCAGAAAGGCTGCACAGGCCTGGCGGTGCATCTCGGCCGACGCGATGACGTCGAGATAGTCCGAGACCTCGGTGCCCCCCACCCAGTGCAGTGTGCGCCGCAGCTCGCCGCCTTGTCTAGTCGACAAGACTAGGTTGGGCACCGCCACGGCGTGCTCGACGTGGATCTCGGGCATGGCAGCGCTGGGGTCCAGCAGCGTGTCGCGAGCAAAGAGTGGCATGAGCGCGCTCAAGCGACCGCCCTCGTCGTGTAGGGCCAGCAGACGCAACTGGTGGCCCGGGCCAAAGGCATCCCACCAGGCGCGCTGCCATTCCCAGGTCAGGAAAGGCACGTTGCTGACGCTGCGCTCTACCAGCGCGTCCCATTCCGGCTTGAGTGCGTCAAACCCCTGCTTGTCTTCGTATACCTCGAGCTTCATAGTGTGCTTTCGCTCCTGATTCTCGATCCTGCCTGGTTCTGCGTGCCTCGTTGCGCAGACGAGCCTCGCCGGCTACGCCAGGCCGTGGGTGCGTTTGACCGTGGCGATGACTGCGTCGATGTTGCCTTGTCTAGTCGACAAGACTAGGCGCTCATCGCCCTGGGCCGTGCCCAGCGGGTCATCGCTGCACTCGTCGCCCAGCAGGGCCGCGAACGTGGCGGCCACCGAGACGCTCAGTGCCTGCAGGTGGTAGCCACCCTCCAGTGCCAGCGCGATGCGGCCTGCGCACAGTTCCTGTGCCAGGGCGCGCAGCGTGCGCGTCATGTGGGCAAAGCCCGTGGCCGAGACCCACATCATGCCGAAGTCATCCATCCAGTGCGTGTCATAGCCCGCCGACACCAGGATGAGTTGCGGCTGGAAGCGCCGCGCCAGCGGCATCAGAATCTCGTCGAACACGCGCTGGTAGCCCCTGTCGCCCGTGCCTGCCGGCAGGGGCACGTCTACCGTGTAGCCCAGGCCCGGGCCGCGACCGGTCTCCTGCCAGTGTCCCGTGCCCGGATAGTAAGGGTATTGGTGCGTCGAGAAGTAGAGCACGCGGGGGTCCTCGTAAAAGGCCTCCTGCGTGCCGTTGCCGTGGTGCAGGTCCCAGTCCACGATCAGGACGCGCTGCAGCCCGCAGCGCTGCAGGGCGTGGCGGGCGGCGATGGCGACGTTGTTGAGCAGACAAAAGCCCATCGCCTGGTCGGGCCGCGCGTGATGCCCGGGCGGACGGATCAGAGCAAAGGCGTTGTCCGCCCGGCCGTCGAGCACCGCCTCGGTAGCCGCCAGCAGCCCGCCGGCCGCGCGCAGGGCCACTTCGAAGGAGCGCGGGCCAACGCACGTGTCGCCGTCGGGCCAGCCACCGCCGCGCATGGCCATCTCGCGCAGGTAGGCGATGTGCCGGGGCGTGTGCACGGCAGCGACCTCTTCCGGCGTGGCATCCCGCGCCGGAACGCTCGTCAGGCGCTCCAGTAGGTGCGTGTCCTGCAGATGCTGCATGATGCGCTGCAGGCGCTCCGGCCGCTCGGGATGCCGCTCCAGCGCATGCTCGAGGTAGAGGGGATCGTACACGTAGGCGGTGCTCATGGCTTGCCCTCCGGCCCTATGAGAGAGGCCATAATGCGCTTTGGTCGCTCTTGGCAACTATCCGAGCATGTCGGTCCAGTGACGTGCTACGCCAGCCCGGTCTGTGCGCCGCCGGGCAACAAGCCTGCCGGGCACTGCTCCCTCTCGTCCGGTGGGCGGGGGCGCAACCGGGGTGGGCGTCTCCTGCTTCTCCTCTTTGGGCTTGTGCGCGGTGAAAATGCGCACATGGACGCTCTCGGCCTGGTTGCCGGCCTTGTCGTAGCCGATGGCCTTGATCACGTGCGTCTCGGTGTAGCCCCAGGTGTCGGCGATGATGCCGCGGCCTGTGGTATAGGCCATCGTCGTGGTGATGACGTGGTTATCGGTGATGGAGCGCGTGACCGTGATCACGTTGCCGTCGAGCAGCGTCTGCACCTCGATGCGCAGCTCGCCCATTGTGATGGACGTGGTGTTGCTGATGACCGCCGGGTCCGCGTTCCACACCGGCACGGTGTCCGAGAGGCCGATGGTCCACTTGTAGGTAAAGGGCGCCACAGTGGTGTAGCCGATGGACTGGCCGTCGAGGAAGAACTCGACACGGTCCACGGCGTACTTGTCGATTGCATCCACCTGGATGTTGACCCATTCGTCGCTTTCCAGCGTGTAAATGGCGCCGTCGAGCGGGTGGATGATCTCGACCTTGGGCGGGTCATTGTCCACGATGACCTGCACGGTGGCGGGGCGCACGTTGCCACTGCCCTGGATGACTAGCAATTGCAGGCTGTACAACCCTGCCGGCAACTGACTGACGTCCCAGTATTCGAGCACGTTGTTGTCCACGCGGTTATAGTGGTCGCCGCCGATGGGTGCCCATTCCTTAGGGTCGAGGCCCTGGCCGTACTGCACCTTGTAGAGTCGGAAGTCGCCCGGTCGGGCGTTGCCGGTGATGGTGACCACGCCTTTGACGTACCCATACTGCGCGGGGCCGGTGATGGCCACTTCCGAAGTCGTGGCGCTGGGCCCGTGCACGTCGCAAAAGGCCGTCGGGGGTTGCGGAATCTGGCTTTCGCGCACCCAGTCGTTGGCCTCTGGTGGATAGATCTCAAAAACCTGCGTTTCGACCGTATCTGGTGGGCACCAATCGGTCGCCAGTTTTCCGGAGACCTTGCAGATGCGGAAGGCACGGTGCACGTTGTCCGAGTCCTTGGGTTCGGTGCCTTTTACGAACCAATCGCGCACGCGGCGGGTCGAGTACTGGGTGGGCAGCAGACCCGACGCAGCGTCCACTTCCACGCGCTCCACAGTGGGTGGCACTGGGAAGGGCTTAGGAGGCTGCTTGGGCAGGATGTAGTCCATGATGCCGCGCCAGATCGGCCCTGCGCCGCGGCTGCCGGGCATGTGTTCCATGGGTTGGTTGTCGCTGTTGCCCACCCACACGCCCACGACGACCTGGGTGCTGTAGCCGACGCACCAGGCATCGCGATAGTCGGTGGTGCTACCCGTCTTGACCGCCACGTTGGGACTGGCGTTGAGCACGCCGTTGGGCGTGAACGTGATGTGGCGGGCATTCTCGTCCGACAGAATGCTGTTGATCAGGAAGGCGTGCTCTGGGCGCAGCACCTCGCGTCGCTGCGGCTCCTTGAACTCGTAAACCAGGTTGCCTTGCGTGTCTTCGATCTTGAGGATCGCCACGGGGTTGAGTTCGCGGAATCCGGGCTTCTGGTCCGCGGCCGGCACGGGCTCGCCAAACATGCCCCCGCCGTTGGCGAAGACGCTGTAGGCGTAGGCTTCGTCCAGCAGCGTCACCTCACCGCCGCCCAGGGTCAGACTCAGCCCGTAGAACTCGCGGTTGAGCGTGTTGATGCCCATGCGATGGGCGGTGTCCAGCACGTTCTTGACGCCCGCTTTATAGAGCATGGCCACTGCCGGCACGTTGAGCGAGTTGCCCAGCGCCGAGCGCAAGAGCACGGGGCCATGGAAAATGCGGTCGTTGTTCTCCGGCACATAGGGCGGGTTGGGATCATCGGGGAAGCTGGTGCGCACGTCCATCACCATGCTGGCCGGCCCATAGCCCTGCATGAACGCGGTCACGTAGGTAAACGGCTTGAAAGAAGAACCGGGCTGGCGCTCGGAAATGGCCACGTTGACCTGGCCATCGATGGAGGCGTCAAAGTAGTCCAGGCTGCCGACCATGCTCAGGATTTCGCCCGTGGGGGCGTCGAGCACAACCACGGCGGCGTTGTGGACCTTGTGCAGGTCTCGGAACTGGGCAATCTGCTCGCGCGCGATGCGTTCGGCCTCGTTCTGCAGGTCCAGGTCCAGTGTGGTGGTGACGCGCATGCCGCCGCGGTTGGCGGCCTCGGGGCCGAACTTGTCTTCCAGAAGCTGGCGCACGTACATCACAAAGTGCGGCGCGGTGATGTCGAACTTTTTCTGCACCAGGGTGAGCTTCTCCTGCTTGGCCGCCCAGGCTTCCTCGGCCGTGATGAAGCCCTGCACGTACATCTGGTCCAGCACGAGTTCCTGACGCTTCTTGGCCGCCTCGGGATTGTCGACTGGGTTGAGCGCCGGCGCGTTCGGCAGGTGCGCCAGCATGGCTGACTCGGCCAGGGTCAGCTCCTCCGCGTGCTTGCCAAAGTAGTTGTTTGCTGCGGCCTCGACTCCATAGGCCCAGTTGCCAAAGTAGACCGTGTTGAGGTACCACTCCAGGATCTGGTCCTTGCCCTCCACACCCGGGTAGCGCCGGGTCAATTCAAAGGCTAGAATGACCTCTTTGATCTTGCGGGTGTAGCTGCGTTGGTAGCGCTCTTCCGGAGTCATGATGACGTTGCGGACCAGCAGTTGCGCAATGGAGCTGCCGCCCTGCACGGGCAGGCCCCGCAGGTTGTTCCACGCCGCGCGGGCAATGCCAACCAGGTTGATGCCGGCCGGGTTTTCATAGTAAGTGCGGTCTTCGATGGCGATCGTGGCATTGCGCATGGACTCGGGGATCCTGTACAGCGGCACCATGGTGCGGTTGCCCCCCTCGGGGGGCATCATCTCGTACAACAGGTGCGTGCCGGTGCGGTCGTAGATCTTGGTGGTTTCAAAGGAAGCTACTGTGCGACGACCGATTTCCTCGGCTGACGGCAACTTTTGGCTATAGTAGGCATAGGCGCCGACGCCGGCGCCGATTCCCAGGACCACCACGGCTACGCCAGTTAGCACGACACCCAAGAGTAGCCCAGTAACCAAGCGCAGGGCCGGATTGGACTTGCCTCGCCTAGTCTTGTCGACTAGACAAGGGCGACGTTGGAGGAGATTGTAGGCTTTCCACGCGTTCATCGACTTCCGTCCGACTCGAATTCCTCTGAACAGGCTTAGAAGCCGGGTTTCTTAGACCGAGCCCCCGGTTCTTGGCCGTCTCGCCCTGGCGGGCCGAGCCTCGCGGCCCGAACGGGGTTGTAGCAGCGTAACACCAAGCCGCCAAGGCTCCAAGACAGCAAGGACGTTGTTTCTGTCCTTTGAGTCTTGACGGCTTGGTGCTGGCCGTCTCGCCCCGTTCGGGCCGGGTCTCGCGGCTCGAACGGCGGGATCCTTGCCTTGTCTAGTCGACAAGACTAGGCAGCTTGCGTCCAGCGGGCTGCCAGCTCTGCTGACGCCTCGGGCTCGGGGACCGTGAGGTCGACAGTCTCCGGCGCCGCACCGCCCCGCGCAGACGGGGCCGCGGCCTCGGCCAGGGCGCCGTCCGCCTCGCGCAGCGAAGCGGAGACGAGGCCGTCCGCCTCGCGCAGCGAAGCGGAGACGAGGCCGTCCGCCTCGCGCAGCGAAGCGGAGACGAGGCCGACAGGTCCGTGCATGCTCATGGCCATGGCGGTGGCCTCGGCCAGCGCCTCGCGCTTTTCCTGACGGCGCCGGAAACCGGTGCCCGCCGGGATCAGCTTGCCGATGATTACGCTTTCCTTCAGCCCGTGCAGGTCGTCGTGTTTGCCCTCGATGGCGGCGTTGGACAGCACGCTGATGGTGTGCTGGAAGGACGCGGCCGAGAGAAAGCTCTCAGTGTTCAGAGCGGCCTTGGTGATGCCCAGCAGCACGGGCTGCGCCGTGGCCGGCTCGCCACCCTCGGCCATGACCTCGTTGTTAGAGCGCTCAAAATCGAGGCGGTCGACCAGATCGCCCGGCAGCAGGGACGTATCCCCGGAGCTGGTCACCTTGACGTGGCGCAGCATCTGCCGGATGATGATCTCGATGTGCTTGTCGTGGATCGGCACGCCTTGCGAGCGGTAGACCTTCTGAATCTCCTCCAGCACGTACTCTTCCACGGCCTCAATGCCCATGATTTCCAGGATCTCGTGCGGGTTGAGCGTGCCTTCCGTGATGCGTTCTCCCGCCTTGATCACCTGGCCCTCGTCGACGCGCAGGCGCGCTGCGGCGCCGATCTCGTACTCGCGCTGCTCGCGGTGCTCGTGGCAGACGAATACCTCGCGGTCCTCGATTGCGACCTTGCCATCCGTTTCGGCCAAAATCTGTTTGTCACCACGCTTGGCCAGGACGGCGCCAGCCTTGACTTCGGCTCCATCTTCGACCATCAGCTTGTAGTTCTTGGGCACAGAATGGGGCTGGCGCTCCATCTCGCTGGCGACCACCTGCGCCCAGCGCAGGTCGCCCTCGTGCCTCAGGTGCACGACCCCGGTGATGTCTGCGATGGTGGCCTGGCCCTTGGGATTGCGCGCCTCGAACAACTCTTGCACGCGCGGCAGACCTTGCGTGATGTCTTCGGTGCCGGCCACGCCGCCGGTGTGGAACGTGCGCAGCGTCAATTGCGTGCCGGGCTCGCCGATGGACTGTGCGGCGATGATACCGACGGCCTCGCCCACCTGCACCTTGTTGCGACGGGCCATGTCGCGCCCGTAGCAGTTGGCGCACACGCCGTAGCGCAGCGCGCAGGTGAGCGGCGAGCGCGCGTAGACGTGCTCGATTTCCTCGGACTCGATCTGCTTGGCGATGCGATCGTCGATCATTTGGCCCGCGTCCACCAGCACTTCGCCCGTCGTGGGGTTGACCACGCGCCCTGCAGCGACGCGGCCCACGATGCGCTCGGAAAAGTGCTCGCCCATGACGTCACCGCGCGTCCTCTCGATCCATATGCCGGCCTTGGTGCCGCAGTCCTCCTGGTTGATGATCACGTCCTGCGAGACGTCCACCAGACGGCGGGTCAGGTAACCGGCGTCTGCCGTGCGCAGCGCGGTATCGGCCAGACCCTTGCGCGCGCCGTGCGTGGAGATAAAGTACTCCAGAGCGTTCAGCCCTTCGCGGAAGTTGGAGCGAATGGGCAGCGCGATGATGCGGCCAGACGGGTCGGCCATCAGGCCGCGCATGCCGGCCATCTGGCGCACCGGCTGCAGGCTGCCCTTGGTGGCGCCCGAGTAGGCCATGATGCCGATCGAGCCAAAGGGGTCCAGATCGCGCGCCACCGCTTCGGTGATGCGCTCCGTGGCTTCGGTCCACAGTTCGACAGTCTTGATGTATTGCTCGTTTTCGGTGATGAGGCCGCGGCGGTACTGGCGCTCGACCTCGGACACCTTGTTGTTGATCTCTTCCAGGATGACGGGCTTGTCGTCGGGGATGGTCAGGTCCTCGATGGCTACGGTGATGCCCGAGCGCGTGGCGTACTTGAAGCCGATCTCCTTGATCTTGTCCACTAGCTCGGCCGTCTCGGAGGGGCCCAGTTCCTGGTAGCTTCTGCCGACTAGGGCCTTCAGGCCGCCCTTGTCCAGCACTTCGTTGAAGAAGCGCAACGGCTGCGGCAGGATCTCGTTAAAGAGCACACGGCCCACCGTCGTCTCTATGAGCTTGGGTTTGCGGCGCGGACCGGGCTTGGTGTAAAAGGTTATCTTGGCGTGCAGGTCCACCTTGCCCAGGCTGTAAGCCAGCGAGACCTCGTCATAGTCCGAGAAGGTCTTGCCTTCGCCTTGCACCCCGGCCAGTTCCATTGTCAGGTAGTAGCAGCCCAGCACCATGTCCTTGGTGGGGCCAACGATGGGCTCGCCGTTGGAGGGCAGCAGCAGGTTGTTGCGCGAGAGCATCAGCTCGCGCGCTTCGGCCACGGCCGGATCGGACAGTGGCACGTGCACGGCCATCTGGTCGCCGTCAAAGTCAGCATTGAACGCGGCGCACACCAGCGGGTGGATCTGGATGGCGTTGCCCTCGACCAGCAACGGCTCAAAGGCCTGGATGCCCAGGCGGTGCAGGGTCGGGGCGCGGTTGAGCAGCACCGGACGCGTGTGGATGACCTCGTCGAGGACTTCCCAGACCTCGGGAGCCTCACGCTCGATGGCGCGCTTGGCGCCCTTGATGTTGATGGCGTGGTTGTACTCGACCAGCTTTTGCATCACAAAGGGCCGGAAGAGCTCCAGCGCCATGCGCTTGGGCAGGCCGCACTGGTGCAGCTTGAGCTCGGGGCCGACCACGATCACGGAGCGCCCGGAGTAGTCCACGCGCTTGCCCAGCAGGTTGCGGCGGAAGCGGCCCTGCTTGCCCTTGAGCATGTCGGACAGCGACTTGAGCTGTCGGCTGCCGCGCAACGAGATGGCCTTGCCGCGACGACTGTTGTCGATCAGCGAGTCGACGGCCTCCTGCAACATGCGCATTTCGTTGCGCACGATGACCTCGGGGGCCTGCAGCTTGATCAGGTGCTTGAGCCGGTTGTTGCGGTTGACCACGCGGCGATAGAGGTCGTTGAGGTCGCTGGTGGCAAAGCGACCGCCGTCGAGTTGCACCATGGGGCGCAGGTCGGGCGGGATCACGGGCAGCACGGTCAGGATCATCCACTCGGGACGGTTCTTGGAGGCGCGCAGCGCCTCGATCACGCGCAGGCGCTTGGCGGCCTTTTTGCGGCGCTGCTTGGACTTGGACACGTAGATCTCGTGGCGCAGCTTGAGCGAGAGCGGTTCCAGTTCGATGGACTTGGTGATGTCATAGATGGCCTGGGCGCCCATGCCGGCCTTGAAGACCTTGGGCCATTTCTCCTCGAGCTCGCGGTGACGGCTCTCGTTGATCAGTTGGCGCACGCGCAGGCTGCGCAGCTCGTCTTTCTGGTCCTCGACGCGCTCCTGGACCTCGTTGAGCTGATCGGCGCTGTCGCTGCGCAGGGCCTCGCGCTTGTCGGCCACCTGCTGATGCAGGTAATCCTGGCGCGCGTCGACGGGCGCGAGCGCCTCGGCGCGAGCGTTCTGCACGGCGGCTTCGACCTCGCTCAGGCGGGCTTGCACGACGTCGTTGAGCCGGGCGTGGGCCTCACGCGTGACGGTCTCGCCCTTGAGCACGATGATGGCGTCGGAGCCCTCGGCCAGCTTGATGTCGGCCGGGGCGGGCTTGTCCCTGTATTCGTCCAACTGTTTTTGCACGTCGGCGGCCTGGGTCATGACCTCGTTAGTGGCCGCGTCGAGTTTCTCCTTGAATTCCTGTACCAGACGCTCGTGCTCGGTGCTGAGCTGGGCCGCTTCGTCGGCCAACTGGGCCTCGAGCGTCTGCACCTGCTCCTCGATCTGCTGGTTGAGGCGGTCGGTCTCGCGCGTGAGCTCGTCATCGAGACGACGCAGGGCCTTGAGCCGGGCGTCCTGGTCGATTCCGGTGATGATGTACTGCGCAAAGTAGAGCACGCGGTCCAGGTTGCGCTGCGAGATGTTGAGGATCAGCCCCAGGTAGCTGGGCGAGCGGCGCGTGTACCAGATGTGGGCGATGGGCGTGGCCAGCTCGATGTGGCCCATGCGCTCGCGGCGCACGCGCGAATGGGTGACTTCGACGCCGCATTTTTCGCACACGATGCCCTTGTAGCGGATCTTTTTGTACTTGCCGCAGTAGCACTGCCAGTCTTTGGTCGGTCCAAAGATGGCTTCGCAGAAGAGGCCGTCCTTCTCGGGGCGCAGACGGCGATAGTTGATGGTCTCGGGCTTGGTGACCTCGCCGAACGACCATTCGCGGATCTTGTCCGGTGACGCCAGGTTGATGCGCACGGCATCAATATCACGAATTTCCAAGGTTGTTCCTCCTCAGAATGACTCTAAGCCAAAGGCTGCGAACTGACAAGTATCAGGCTGCGGAACCGGGTTTCTGCTAGACGCTTCGCAGCCGATTTCTCTCTGGAGCGTGTGCACGGCAAAAAGGTCTCGGTGTCCGTCCCTTGCGGTACGTTGAGGGATGGCAGCCGAGACCGTTCTCGTGGCTATCGAATTGCCCCACCGGAAGCGTGGAGGCCAGCATCGATTTCAAGAATCACGCAACACACTACTTGCCCCTCCCCACAGTCCTTCCAGTGGCGTTTAGTCCGAAGAGATACTATACAGCAGATTGGGACGATTGTCAAATCGCGCGAGACGTGTGTCAGCTAAAGTTGAAAAGTGGACAGTTTAAGGCTGAAAACTGGACAGTTACCAGTTCAAAAATGGACAGGTCATGGTAGATTCCTCCAAGACTGATGGATGAAGGAGGAATCCATGGACCAGCTCCACAAACGCTTTACGGACGAGCAGATCAAGGTTCTGTTTCAGGGATACTGCCAGGGATTGCTGACAAGGATTGCCGTTCAAGATATGCTGGGCATCAGTAAGAGTTGGTTTTTCACGTTGCTTACAGCATACCGTCAAGATGTTGCGGCTTTCTCAGTTGCCTACCACAGAACCACACCGGCCAGGCTATCTGCCGTGGTCGAAGCAGAGATCGAGCAAGCCCTGCGACGAGACAAAGAGCTGGTCGAGGACGAACGCCTGCCCATCTCCGGCTACAATTACTCCGCCCTACGCGACCGCTTGGCCAAGAAAGGCATCGAAGTATCGCTGACCACCATCATCGATCGTGCCAAACGTCTGGACTGCTACATGCCTCACGCCAAGAAGAGCGTCCACGACCGCGAAGTGTTGACCGCCGCCATCGGCGCCCTCATCCAACACGATGGCTCTACGCACTTGTGGTCTCCCCTCGCTCAGGAGAAATGGGTACTGATCACCTCCATCGATGACTTTAGCCGCATGTTGCTGTGTGCCGATTTCTTCCCCCAAGAATCCACCTGGGCCCATATCCAAGCCACCCAGACCTTGATCCAGACCTACGGCTTACCATTGCGCTACTACGTCGATTCCCTGCGCGTCTTTCGCTTCGTCCAAGGTAGAGATAGCTTCTGGCGCAAGCAGGTCCTCGAAACGGACGACGTGGATACCCAATGGTGCAAGATGATGCGCATCCTGGGCGTGGATGTCATCTACGCCCTGTCTCCCCAGGCCAAAGAAATCCCCAGCATTCGCTTTGAGCAAGCCAGGGCCGCAGGAAATAGTCTGTTCCGCCCCTTCTCCTTGCCCAAACCCTACACCTCGCCCAAAGACGTCTTCTGCCTGCGCGAGACAAGGAGGGTCAACGGCTACCGTCGCATTTCTCTGTTCAACCATACCATCGAAGTACCCAACGTGCCGCTCTACGAGGAGGTCGAAATCCACCTCATCCCAGACATGCTAAAGCAGATCATGGACATCCGTATCTGGTGGAATCGCAAAATGGTGCACTCTATCACCTATCCCTTGAATGAGTTCACTGTCCACTTTTGAACTTTCACGGTGTCCACTTTTCAAGTTTTCCTAACAATCGCGCGAGACGTGAAAACCAAAGATTACGCAGATGCTTGCAGATTCACAATGGGGATGCCGAGCAGGCGCTGGCCGCCGCTCTGCTTGGGCACGGCTAGGCGACGCAGCCGAGCGGGCTGGTAGCTGCCGTGCTGCACCTGCTCGCGCAGGCGGCGCAGGTTGTCCTCCCAGTTGCGCGCAAAGCGCGCGATACTGGTGTGGTCGACGCCGGGTGCGCCGCGGTTGCCGGCCACGCGCTTCCAGGCCGTGGACAGATTGTCGAGGCTCAGCCAGTCGGCCATGACCCGCATCCTGGTTTAGTCCACAGATTACGCAGATTCCACAGATGGGGCAAAGGGCATGCCGGTTTTCTAGCCTGCTCGTATCTAGGTCTGGCAGAGCATGGTGATGCTGCTACCCGCTCACTCCAATCCTTCCGAAGATTCGGAACCTTCGGAAGGGTTCTGTAAGTTAGACGCCCCTACCGGTTATGGGCGTGCTGAAGACCAGGTTTCCGTGCCCCGAAGGGCATTAGGGTCATTGCTACGCGTCGCGTGCGCGAGAGGGACGCGGCAAGCCCCAGGAGCTAGCCAAGGCAAACGGCGCGCTGTGAGAGTCAAAGGGACGAGCAGATCTACTACTGGGGTTGACGCTCACAAGTCGGTGATGCAGAAAAGACCCTTGGGGTTTTGGAAACCCCAAGGGTCTTAATGTCTGCGTCGGCGACGCTAACCGTCCTTGCGCTCCCAATCGTAGGGGATCTCTGTGGTGTGCGCGGGCAGGCGGTACTCGTCGGGGTGCTCATAGTCGTACACTTCGGTGGGCACGTTCACGATCAGCGTCATCTCTTCACTGATGCCCTTGAAACCGTGCCAGACACCTTTGGGGATCTTGAGCATGATGGGGTTGAGTGGCCCCATGAAGAACTCGTTGACTTCGCCGTGCGTGGGCGAGCCCTCGCGGCCGTCGTACAGCACGACCTTAGCCATGCCGTGAACGCAAATGAAGTGATCGGTCTGGATCTTGTGGTAATGCCAGCCTTTGACCACGCCGGGGTATACGGCGGTGACGTAGGTCTGGCCGAACTTGACAAACTCGGGCCAGTCGCTGCGCATCATCTCCAGCAAAAAGCCGCGCTCGTCCGGGATGAGACGCAGCTTGCGCACCTGCACTCCTTCGATCATCTCTCCTCCTTGTGAACCAGGGTCCGCGTGCCCCTGGCCGAGTAGTCTAACACAAAGGCACACAGACACCAAGCCACGAAGAATCCGTACGTCATTCTTTTGCGTCTTTGTGTCTTGGTGGCTTTGTGTTCTTCCCAACCGCCCGCAGTTCGGCCAGCAACATGCCAAGCAGGATCAGGCCACAGCCCAGCAGCCCCCAACGCGTCAGGCGCTCGCCCGCCAGCCAGTAGCCGAACAGGCCCGCGAAGACGGGCTCGCTGGCAAAGATCAGGGCCGTGTGGACGGGCGTGGTGGAGGCCTGCACGCTGTTCTGGATGGCGAAAGCCAGCGCTGTGGCCAGCACGCCGGTGAAAGCGGCCGCCGCCAGCACGTCGCCGCGCAGAGGCCAGGGATGCACTTCGGTGGCCCACGACGCACCGGCGCTCAGCAGTGCCACCGCGCCGACCTGCACGATGGTCAGCGCCAGCGCGTCGGTCTGCGGCGCAAAGACGCTCACGACCAGGATGTGCAGCGCAAAGCAAAAGGCGCAACCCAGCACGATCCAGTCGCCGCGCGCGGGGGCCAGGTCGCGCCCCAACGTCAGCAGGCCGAGGCCCAGGGTGGCCAGGACTACCCCCAGGAGGGCATTGCGTTCCGGCGCTTGCCGCAGCCACAGCGCGGAAAAGACCGGCACCAGCACCACCGAAAGCCCGGTGATGAAACCGGCCTTGGAGGCGGTGGTGTAGCGCAGTCCGAAGGTCTGGAAGGCAAAGCCGCCGAACAGAAACACGCCGATCAGCACGCCCGCAGCGGCCATGCGCGGTGACAGTGCCCGCAGTCGGCGGCCAAAGAGCAGGGCCAGCACCACGGCGGCCAGCGCAAAGCGCAGGCTGAGGAAGGCAAATACGGGAAAGTGCGCCACGCTCTGCTTGACCAGCACAAAGGTGCTGCCCCAGATCAGGGTGACCAACAGCAATGCCGCATCCGCCTGCCAGGGGGAAAGCCCAGAAACCCGCCTAGAGACCCGTTTTCTCCCAGAAAACGGGTTTCTTTCCTCAGCCGAGCGGAGTTCAGGCATGGAGCTCATCGCGCACGGTGTGATACAGCTCTTGGGCTCCCAGCTCCTGCAGCGTGTAGCAGGGGCCACCCATGCGGTCGGCCAGTTGGCGCGCCAGCCCGCGGTCGAGCGACGCGTGCTCGGTGTTGATCACCGCGGCGCGGATGCCGCTGCGCTGGATCAGCCCCGCCACGCGCAGCGCCTCGTCGTGGGCGGGCAGCCCGGTCATGGAAACGTTACCCGCGCCGTCGGTGAGCAGCACCAGCAAGGGCATCACTTCGGGGTTCTTGCGGCGCTCGCGCGCCAGCACCTCGTGCGCCAGCAGCAGGCCGGCCGAGAGCGGGGTCTTGCCGCCCACGGGGATGTCCTGCAGCATGCTCCTGGCCAGCTCGATGCTGGACGTGGGCTGCAGCAGGAGGTTAGCGCTCTCCTTCTGAAAGGTGATCAGGCCCACCTGGTCGCGCTTCTGGTAGGCGTCGAGCAGCAGCGAAAGGATGGCCCCCTTGGTGGCTTGCATGCGCTCGGCCGCGGCCATGGACCAGCTGGCGTCCACGACAAAGAGGATCAGGTTAGCGGCGCGCCGGATGCGCACCTTGCGGCGCAGATCCGCAGTGGAGATGGCCAGGGCCGTATCCGCGTGTGAGCGGTGGATTTGCTCGGGCGCGGCTTGGCGCAGCGTGGCATCAAAGGCAATGTCCTCGTAGTGGCCGTGCGCGTCCTGGCTGCTGACATAACGTCCGCGCTTGCGCTTGGTGCGCGTGAAGCTGCGCTTGCCGTGGCCCTGGCGCACCATGTGGTCGAGCGGGGTCTGCAGGCGGCGCGGACGGAAGGTCTTGCCAACGGGCACGGGCATATCGGCCTGACGGATGTAGGCCAGCGGCATGCCGTCGGCCAGGTGGCCTTTGAGCGGGGTTCCGACTCCAGACGTGGGTGGCGCTAGGGAGTCGGGTTCAGGAGCTTTTTTTTTACTTCTTCGGATGGCTCTTGCAGCGCGTCGTCGACGACCAGGTCGGCGCGCGCCATCTCCAGCCGCTGTTCGAGCCGCTCGAGTTGCAGCTCGGCTTCCTGCAGCGGCCTCTTCTTCAGCCGGTGCGGCAGGGCCAGTTCGGCCGCCAGCAGGATGTCGACCTCGCGGATGCCGCGGCGGGCTTCAAAAGCGGCGTGCGCCAGCGCGGTCTTCAAGATCACAATGTCGGCGCGGTGGCCGTCCACCTGCATGTCGGCTGTGAGCTGGGCGATGGTGGAGAGATCCTCCTCGCTGTACGTGACGTCCGGCAGCAGGCACTGCGCTTGCCGGATGCGCTGCGAGAGTTCCTGTTCTTGTGGCTGCCAGCGTTTGAAGAAGGCCACAGGATTACGCTCGTAGGCCACGCGTCGTCTCAGGATTTCCACGCGCTGCGCGGGTTCGGGGATGCTCTTGATCTCTACGCACAGCGCAAAGCGGTCCAGCAGTTGTGGGCGCAGCTCGCCCTCCTCTGGGTTCATCGTGCCCACCAGGATAAAGCGTGCCGGGTGGCTGAAGGAGATGCCCTCACGCTCGACCACGTTCACGCCCATGGCCGCCGAATCCAGCAGCAGGTCCACCACGTGGTCGTCCAGCAGATTCACCTCATCCAGGTAGAGCAGGCCGCGGTTAGCGGCGGCCAGCACGCCGGGCTCAAAGTGGCGCTCGCCCTTCTTGATGGCTTGCTCGATATCCAGCGTGCCCACCACGCGGTCCTCGGTTGCGCTGACCGGCAGGTCCACGAACTGCGTGCGACGCGTGGCGCGCGGCAGGGCCTCGCCCGCAGCCCGCCTGGCGCGGCAATCGTCGCACAGCGCCTCGGGCGCATGGGGGTCGCAGTGGAAGGGGCAGTCGTCCACGACCTCGATGTCGGGCAGCAACGCAGCCAGCGCGCGCGCCGCCGTGGACTTGGCCGTGCCGCGCTCGCCGCGAATGAGGACGCCGCCGATCTCGGGGCTGATGGCGTTGAGGATCAACGCCCGCTTCATCTTGTCCTGGCCGACGATGGCCGTGAACGGAAAGAGGATCATTTCGCCTGTGTCCTGGATGGGGTTGGGCAGGCGCAGTATACGCTATCGCAAGTCCCCAGTCAAGTGCAAAACCTTCCCGGAAGGCGGCATCGCAGCATTTGTTGACGCCTGCGGGGTGAGCCTTCGGGAAGGCTGGTCCTTACTGTATGTCTCCCCCCGGGGTCGCCGTGGGCTCCAGCCCCGGGATGGGGGGCGTCAGAGTGGGCGCGACGGTGGGAGTGGGCGGCACGGGGGTGTGTGTGGGCAGCTCCGTCGGCGTGGGTGTGGGCGTGATCGGCGTGGGTGTGGGCGTGCCCGGCGTGGGTGTGGCAGTGCGCACCGGCGTAGCCGTTGCTCTGGGCGTGGGCGTCGGCGTGGCCGTCCCCACGCGGGTAGGCGTCGGTGTGTCGGGCAGCAGCTCCCACCCTACCTGGATCACGGCTTGCCCCGCGTGCTCATAGTATTCGATGCGGATGGCATGATTGCCCCGCGCGAGGTAGATCTCGCCAAGATATGTCGCGGCACCCCCATCCTGCCAGTGGTCGATCACGGGCCGGTCGTCGACCCACAGGCGCACGCCGTCGTCCGAGCGCGCGTGAAAGCGGTAGGCGCCCGGCTCCAGGCTGACTGTCCTCGTCCAGCGCACGGAAAAGTTGTCGCCGGGCATGCCGCTGGCGGGAGCGCCGTTGCCCCAGTCGAAATCTGCCAGGCGGTCGTTGATCACCAGATAGGGCGGGCCGCTCAGGGTTGCGTTGGAAAAGTACTCGCCCCTCCAGTCGCTGTACGTCTGCACGGCATTGGCGCCCTGGTACTCCCACCACACCTTGGCGTTGGCGCTGCCGCGCCCGTCAAAGTACTCTACTCTGACGGCGTGCGTGCCTGTGCTCAGGTAGGCATCGCTGTTGTATAGCGCGCCGATGCTCTCGTGCCATTGGTCGATGACCAGGTGCCCGTCGAGCCACAGGCGCACGCCGTCGTCGACCTGGGCATGCAGGCGGTAGGCGCCCGCTTCAAAGGGCCAGTTGCCTGTCCAGCGCACAGCGAAGCCGTCGGCGGGTAGCCCCGGCGCGGGGGCTTGCTCTTGCCACTGAAAGTCGATCACGGGATCGTCGCGCACCAGCAAGGGCTTTCCGCTCAGGGTGGTGTTGCCATAGTACTCGCCGTGCCAGACTGCGGCGGCCCGGGTAGGAGTTGGCGTGACAGTCGTCGTTGCCGGCGGAGTGGAGGCGCTCAGGATGCGCACCTCGCTGGCGATGAGGCTGTTGCTCCCCCCGGGCTGGCCGGTGGCCTCCAGCAGGTCGCCGCGCCGGACGTCCTGGAGCTGCACTGGCTGCCCGCCGCGGGTGATGCGCGTGCTCGCGACGAGTGCAATGACCTGCGCCTGGCCCTGAATGGGCCTGACGGTAATGGTGCGGGCGCTGGCCGAGGTGTCCTCGACGTATCCCAGCACGTAGGCAGAACCCGTGGCCGGTGGCGTGGCAGTGGCGGGCGGTCGAGAGGAGGGCGCGGGCGTAGCGGTTAGGGTCTGGGTGATGAGCACGTGTGCGGACTCGCTTAGGTCTTGCGCCTGGACCACGATCCACATCTCGGTCAGGTGGGACCAGCGTTCATCGCTGGGGAAAGGAAAGAGCGCGACAAAGCTGCCCGAGGCATCCGCAAGCGCGCTGCTGACTTTCGAAGCATCCTGCGGCTGCGTGTTGGCTGCGCCGAGGCCGATGCTCACACGCGCGCCGGGGCGCCAGTTCTGGCCTGTGACCCTCAGTACGACGCCGGGCTGTACTTGCGCAGGGCTGACCTGGATCTGGGGCGTCTTCGGAGACAGGACCCGGCAGGCCGCCAGCGCGAGCAGGGGGAGGGCTGTGAGAGAAACCGCCATCCTGCGCAATTTGGTCATCCATTGCCTCCACAGCAGCACGAGCGACGTTGTCATGTTTGAGACGCTGCCGGCGGGAACTTGTTCCCGTCGGGGTCGATTCGGGTTGGGGGAGACCGGCGGCATACCCTGCCGCGTGTTACTTTTCCAGGAGGATGGTTACGGGGCCGTCGTGGTGGATCTCGACCAGCATATTGGCCTGGAAGCGGCCACAGGCGACTTCAGTTCCGGCCTCTGTCAGCAGTTGGGCCACGCGGTCAACCAGGGGCTCGGCGATCTCAGGGGGCGCGGCCTCGGTGAAGCTTGGGCGGCGCCCCTTCTGCGCGTCGCCGTAGAGCGTAAACTGCGAGATGAGCAGAACCGCCCCTCCCACGTCCAGCAGGGAGCGGTTGAACTTGCCTTCCGCGTCGGAGAAGATGCGCAGGTGGGGGATCTTGCTGGCCATCCACTGCGCCTCGGACTCGCCATCGCCCTGGCCAATGCCCAGCAAGACCACCAGACCGGCCTGGATGGCTCCCACCACCTGCCCGTCGACGCTGACCTGGGCGCGGGTTACCCTTTGCACAACGGCTTTCACAATTCCGCTCCAATAGAGAGACCTCGCCGAAGGGTGGCGCGGCGCTGCCTGCAGGTCCCCCGGAAAGTGATGCCACTTGCATCCCGCCATAACATGCAGTAAAATCGCTGTATCGCAGACCCTGACTGAGGCACACGAATGATCAAGCTGCTGATGACCTGGGACATCAAGGCGGGCCGCGAATCAGAATATGTCGAATTCATCATGCGTGAGCTCGGGCCGGCCATGATGCAGGCGGGCCTGCAACCCACGGATGCCTGGTACACGGTCTATGGCGAAGGACCACAGGTCCTGGCTGGCGGAGTCACTGACACGCTACAGCAGATGCACGCGATCCTGGCCAGCAAGGAATGGCAGGAGCTCGAAGGCAAACTGCTGGGCTTTGTGGAGCACTATAAGCGACGCATCGTCGAGGCGACGGGAGGCTTTCAGTTCTGATCCGCCGACAACCTAACGCGCAGGGATCACAGGCGACAGCTCAGGCTGCCGCCCCTTTCTTTGCGGACTTGACCTCTGTCCTCTTTTCCGCGGTCGGCGCAGCCCCCTCTGCTTCGCTGCGGGGACGCTCCGCAGCCCCCTGCGCTTCGCTCCGGGGACGCTCCGCAGCCCCCTCTGCTTCGCTGCGGGGACGCTCCGCAGCCCCCTCTGCTTCGCTCCGGGGACTCTCCGCGGCCTTCTTTTCCTCGGACTCCTTGGCAGGCTCGCCGGTCTTGGGTGGCCGGTCAGCGCCATTCGACGATTGCCGATGGTCCGTCACGTAGAAACCAGAGCCTTTGAAGATG
>Ga0315274_10000516_pt1 | contig 60409 bp, 45 predicted proteins | sample YL17G02_20_MG_FD_203700 | JGI IMG/M metagenome (GOLD analysis project Ga0315274, IMG submission 203700) | Sediment microbial communities from Yellowstone Lake, YNP, Wyoming, USA - YL17G02_20 | ecosystem: Environmental > Aquatic > Freshwater > Lake > Sediment | place: USA: Wyoming | collected...
CCCGCGAGTCCTACCTGAAGTCTCTTGGCATTCGCGAGCGCCTGGCCCAGGCCGAACCCGATCGGGCCGACTACCAGCGCGACCTCTCCGTGTCCCTTAGCCAGATGGGCGACCTCTACCGCGCGCTGGGCCAGGGCGAGCAGGCCCGCGAGTCCTACCAGAAAGACCTGGCCATCGCCGAGCGCCTGGCCCAGGCCGAACCCGATCGGGCCGACTACCAGGTGGATCTCGCGATTTCTCTCGGGAAGGTTGGCACGGCCCGCACTCCGACGGACCGGGGGCTCCTGCAGCAGGCAATGCGGGTCCTGAAAGCGCTCGAAGAGCAGGGTCGCCTGATGGAGGAGGACAAGCCGAAGATAGAGGCGCTGGAGAAAATGCTCGCCAGCCGGTAGGTGGCCTGGACTATCGGAAGGCGCTGGTCCCCCTCGCGTCACCCCCCGTCGGCCTGGCACACCCAGGTTTCCCGGGCCGCGCGGCAGGACCCGGGGGCCGCTATTCGCTCGAGGCGATAGTCGCCCCCCAGCCAGAGTCTGACGGACGTTTCGCGGTTGCGGCGAAGCTACTGGGTCAGGACGCCGACCTCGGCTTGCAGTCCAGCGTTGACCTGCTCACGGTCGACGCGGGTCACCTGGTGGCCTGACCTGGCTCGATTCGGCCTATTCCGCGGAGAGGCGAAGCATCGCTTACTTGGCTGTCCGAGCAGGCGATCTGGAGGTATGGCGAGATTCGTGGCCGGATCGGCTGGGGTGGGCCGGGGCTTGTGCACTTCGCCGTCCCCCGCGGTAGCAGGTCGGTCATTCTGGGTGTCTCCGAAGACGGCGTCGAGGCTCTTGGCGGTACAGCGAGGCCACCCCGGTGCTGACCCACTTCGTCGGCAGTGACCTGGTCTATGCCGAGGCTCGCTTGGCCGGCGACTACAGTCATCTGGAAAGCATCCGGATGAGGAGAGTGACGCCGCAGGCGGGCCCCGCATAGACGTCGCGGAGAATATCGTCAGCAATGCCCCCGATGAAGCACTGCGACCTTGGTGTCAGGTCTGCGCCAGGAAGACACTCCGCTGCAATACGCCACGTTGTGGGCTATCCTGACCGGTCCTCCGCTCTTGCGGACTGGCAGCCTGACATGCACCACCCTTCTTCCGCCAATTGCATTGACAAAGTCATCCGCTACCCCTATGATGGAGCGCGATGCGAGAGGAGCGACAGCACATAGACGGGGACGTGTTCGGTTGGAGGATCGATGGAGTCTGGCAGCCCACTGCAGACAAACTCAGGAAGGACGCGCCGTGGTCGGAGGTCGCAGACACGTTCGACGCCGACGCGTGCCACTGCTTTCGGAGGTGCTTCCCGCCGCATCTACCTCTCGCGTGGAGGTGTGCAGAGGTTGTGCAGGGCTACCGATCCGGGCAATTGAGCGCCGCTGAGGCCCGCACACTCTTGAACCGCGAAACTGGCAGCGCATACCCCGGAAGTGAGATAGCCCGTGCCGCTCAGTCCCTACTGGAGCGGAGCGACGACCTCCTCGGCTTGGGCGTCCATGACGTGCTGGTGGAGTTGGCCAGGCAGTCGATCCGCCGCGTGGCCACCGCCTTCTTCATAGACCGTGCCGTCAGCGGGGCTCTCGGGCGGGGCGCCTGGACGCACGACCAGGCGACCGTGTACCGCTCGGGGCTCTGCCAATGCCTCGAGCGTCGTCTGCAGTCGGTGAGGCTGACACCAAAGGGTACCCTCTCAATCGGCAGGCCACGGCATGTCGTGCGCATCGGAAGAGATCGCACTCGTGAGCTACTTGACATGGTCCTGAACCATCCCGGGGGGCGTCGAGATGAGCTATGGAAAGGCATCAACGACCGTCCTTGAGTTCTCGGAGTCACGCACGGGGGTACTAAACTGGCTTCGGAAGTGCCCCGCCCAAGCGGATGTGGCCCTGTCTGTTGATGGTCTAACCAAAGTCCGCCTCGGTGGCATCGAGCGGCTGCGCCCTGATGTGGCCGATCTGGTTCGGGTCGTCGCTGCCCTCCACACCGCGGATTGCACGGTGCGTCGGCCGTCCGCTACGCCTGAAGACCCCATTGCCTTCGGCCGTCGCATTGCTGTCCGGGTCCCCGTGCAGAATCCGGAAACCTGGAAACGCGCGGGAAACGAGCTCCTTGGGCTTCTCGTTTGGCTCACCGATGACGAGTGGGACGTATCATTTGTGTCGCTCTCCGCGCCGCGCTACAATCAGCCTTCCCTGGTCGAAGACCCTTGCCCCGTGGTCCTCTTCAGTGGCGGGCTGGACTCGCTGGCTGGGAGCATAATGCTGCTTGCTGAAGACCTGGACATGGTCACCCTGTCGATTTCCACGAACAACAGAACCACCGGAGTCCAGAGCCGGGGGTGGCACGCCCTGAGACGAGGCTACCCCGCGCAATTGAAAGGCCGCCATCGGGTGAAGCTTGAGGTCGACGCCCCCGGGGTGGACCCAGAAAGCTCACAGCGGACTAGAGGGCTCGTGTGTCTGGGCCTGGGAGGCGCGATGGCTTCCGCTATGGGAGGAACGGAGCTTGTTACCTGCGAGAACGGAATTGGAGCCATTAACCTTCCCATGCTTGAGGGCCAGTGCGGAGCCATGATGAGCCGCAACGTTCACCCCGGAACGCTTGCGTTGGCGACGAGGTTGTTCGGGGCAGTCCTGCAGAAGCCCGTGCTGATCCGTGAGCCCTTCTTGTTCCGCACGAAGAGAGAACTGGTCCAGGGTGCCCTCTCACTTGGATGGACGGGCCTGGATCGCCTCACCCGCTCGTGCGATGCGTTCCCCCGCTACGACCGTCCGTGCTTCCGTTGCACGTCGTGCCTGTACACCGAATTGGCCCTCGGGAATGGTGATCACTACGTCCACATTTCACATGCGACTTCGAAAGGCACGGGAGCAGTAGCGTGGTACGCCATGGAGCAACAGGCTCGGAGAATCGGGGGCTGCCTTTCGGCCAGTCACCCATGGACGGCAATGACGGCTGAGTTTCCGATCCTCCAGAAGGCCCATGATTCGGTCGTATCTGGCTGGGCGCTGTCGTCCGAGGACGCCCAAGAACGTCTGGTTGACCTGTACAGACGCCACGTCTCAGAGTGGAAACCCTTCGCTGAAGCCGTACTGCGCAGCGCCAGAGAGAGGTGCGCCTAGTGGACGAATCCGAAGCCCGAGGCGACGACCCGAGAGTCCTCGGGCAGCGTCTTCAGGAAGCCCGCAAGGCGAGAGGCCTAACCCAACAGGCTGCGGCCGACGCGCTCCGCGTGGCCCGAACGACCGTTGTGGCCATGGAGCAGGGCGCCCGCCGCGTCCAGAGCGACGAACTGATCGCCCTGGCCGGTCTGTACGGACGGTCCGTGTCCGAGCTCCTCCGCCCCGGGCCAGTCGTTCCGGGCTTCGGAATCCAGTTCCGGGCCGTCGTGCGGCCGGAGTGGAAGGCCGATCTCGCCGACGACATTCAGTCCGCCGTCGCTGAGTTCCGGCGCTGGTGCGCCAACTACGTCTACCTTGAGACCCTCGCGGAAGCCAATGCGCCTGCGGCGCCTCACCCGCATGACATCTCCGGTCTTTCACCGGACCAGGCGGGCGAGTTCGCCGCCCGCTCCGAGAGGAATCGACTGGGCCTGGGCGACGGCCCGATCGGGAACCTCCGCGCCGTGCTGGAAGGAGACCGTGGCCTGAGGGTCTTCCTTCTCGATCTCCCGGCCAAGGTGGCCGGCATGTTCTCCTATACGAGGGAGTATGGACCCTGCGTGGCCGTCAACCGTAAGCATCCACGGGACCGTCGCACCTGGACCTTGGCCCATGAGCACGGGCACTTCGTTACCAGTCCCTACGAAGCCGACATCCTGACCGCAGCGGGCCCGGGAGTCTCGCGGTCCGAACGGACGGCCGATACCTTCGCTAAGCATTTTCTGCTTCCAACCGAAGCGGTCACTCGACGGCACTACACCCTCCTCCAAGAGGAGGGAGGGCAGACCACGCCGGCTAGCATTATAGCCCTGGCCGACTACTTCGGTGTTTCCTTCCAGGCCATGATGCTGAGGCTAGAGGAACTCGGACATGTGTCAAGAGGAACGTGGCGGATGCTGGATCACGAGGGGTTCCGGGTCCGCGAGGCCCAGACGCTCCTCGGCTACCCTAGGACCGCTCCCACTGAGATTGAGGATGCCTTCCCGCGCCGCTACCTGCTCCTGGCGATCCGGGCCTTTGCCGCGGAGCGAATTGGCGAAGGGCAGCTCGCCGAACTCCTCGCCACCGATCGTCTGAGTGCCCGGGACAGAGTCCAAGAACTGCTGCGCGAGACCGGCGCGGATGATGTGCAGGCACTTGCCGGCCTCCTGTCGCGGAGTTTCTCGTGACGACCGGGCCACCGGGGTTTTCGCGGCTTCCGCCGGCCCTCAGGCGGCCAGCGGTCCTGGATGCCTGTTCGCTTCTGAACCTCTGTGCGGCAGACCCACTCCTTGACGACCTAGCCGGACTCGGCGCTCGATTCCACATTGTCCCGCAGGTGCGCCAGGAGGTCCTGTTTCTGCGAGGGGATGGTCCGGGCGCGCCCGCCCGCGTGCGGGTAGACATCGAGACTGCGGTGCAGAGGGGCACTCTGACCCAAGTCGGCCTCAGTTCGCAGACCGAAACCGATCTCTTTCTCTCTCTCGTTGGAGATGGACTCCACGACGGGGAAGCGGCGTCCGCTGCGGTGGCGGCATCCAAAGGCTTCTCCCTTCTCACGGATGAGGCCCCGGCCCGGAGAGTCATGGCCACCCGCAAGTACGAACACCTGCTCCTCACGTCGGCCGACGTGCTAAAGGTCTGGGTGGCCAGCATGGGCGTCGATGCCGATACCCTCCGGGAGATGATTCGGCGGATCGAGCATCGCGCATCCTTCACCATACAGCGAAACCACCACTTGAAGCCCTGGTGGGATCAGGCCGCGGGACGTGCGTAGGCTGTCTCATGCGGTCTGGGCGGTTCGGCCCGGCCGACCGTCGCCAGGCCGGCGAGGGATAGGCTCTCCGCAGGGAATGAGACGCAACTCATTCCTCGTCTGACTTGTATATCTCCCAGATCAGGTTGTGGTCAGTGAAGCGAATTGTACGCCGCTCCCGGCAAAGCCTTGATCCTTGACAAGAGCACACGTCCTGGACTATGATCCTCATTAGGGACCACCGTGGCTGTCAAGGAGGCTCTCAGCGTGGAGCGTAGATTTCGAGCGAAGGTCACGGGCAAGGGTCAGGTTCAGGTGCCGAAACCCGTGCGTGAGGCTCTCGGAGTCAAGACAGGCGACGAACTGGTTTTCCGCGTTGCCGAGGCGGGCGCCGTCTATGTCACGAGCGAGCCCAAGATCACCCTCTCCGACTTGGCTGGTTGCCTCAAGACAAAGGTCAAGTACGTCGGCCTCCAAGCGGAGGAAGACACGGGTCCGGACTGGGCGGCGGAGCGAGAGCGGAAAAGGCTGCAGGAGTATCGAACGGGCGAGGCCGAGGAGGCCCGGAAGAAGTGACGCCTACGGCCGTGAGCGGTTGGCTGGACGCGAACGTCCTGATCCGCCACCTCGTTGGGGAGCCGCCGGCCCTCGCGCGTCAGGCCGGGGCTCTACTTGAGAGAACTCGCGGGGGAGGGCTGACCCTCCGCGTCCACTCCCTGACCATTTCCGAAACCGTGTGGGCTCTGGAGCGAAGGTATGGGGTGCCTCGGACGGAGATCGCCCGCGCGGTGGGAGGCGTTCTTCAGGCCGAGGGCATCGAGTGCGAGGAGGCCGACATCCTTAGTGACGCTCTGGCCGACTACGCGACCCTGGGCGTGGACTTCGTCGACGCCGTCCTGGCCAGAGCGGCCCAGGGCAGCGACACACCACTCTGCTACACTTTCGACACCCGCCATTTCACCCGCCTCGGAAACCCGAATCGCCGTCCGGGGTAGACCGCATCGCCGACCGGGGTAGACTACACGCGCCAGACCACCTGAACCTCGGGAGGCGCCCGTGTCCAAGAAAGGTCCACGTAGCGAAGCCTTCCACCTCATGACCACCAGCCTCAGCGAGGAGATTGTCTCCCACTACCTGGAGCTGGCCCACTACGTGCGTGACAAGGAACTGGCCCGGCGCCGGGAGATCGAGCGGGCCAAGGCGGCGGCCAAGCGTCAGAAGGAGGCCGAGGCGGCCGCCCGGCTTGCGGCGGCCCTGAAAGCCCTTGGGATCGAGCCTGAGCCGGAACCGGACGGGGCGAAGCGGGAGGCCAAGAGGAAAGAGGCCATGAAGAAGACGGCCGGGAAGGTGGCGGCGACCAGGATCTTGGCGGAGGTTGCCGAGCCCGCCGTGGCGACCGAGACTCCGCCGGTGGTTGCCGAGCCCGCCGTGGCCATCCGGGTTTCGCCGGCCCCTGCCCCATGCGAGGCGGCCCCTGCCCCGGGCGACGACACCGCCCCGGCGAGCGCGGCCTCTTCAGAGGAACCGGCCGCAGGCAACGGCGCCCCTCCAATCGAACTGCCCCCGGCTAACGACACCGCCCCGGAGGAACTGGCCCCGGAGGGGACCCCTAAGCCCTCTCGCCGGGCTAAGCCTGTCACCCGGGAAGACATCCTGAAGCTCGTTATCGCCGATGAACTGGGCTATCTTGAGCGGGTCCGCGCCGACGGCTGGGGCGGCCTGACGACGGCCCAGAGCGGGCGCGTCGGGGGCATGATGACCAGGAGGATGAAGAGGATGGGGAAGGAGATGCGGGCGTAGAGGCCCACCCGTCGGAGCCAACTTGTCTTTGTGTTATTATGGCTTAGCGCCGGTACCCGGCAATAACCGCGTCGCCCTTCGCGCTCCCGACCGGTCCGCGGACAGCGCGCGAGAGGAGAAACCATCCGTGCCCGAAGTTCGTCCCCTCACGCCCGACGACATCCCGGCCTACTCGGCCATTGCCGGCTATGCCTTCAACGGCACCCCGGAACGCATTCGCATCTACCTGGAGCCGCCTTTCGCCGGTCGGATGTTGGGCGTGTTCTCGGAGGGGAAGCTGGCCGCGGCTCTGATGGAGTTCCCCTTTGAGGTTTGGCTCCTGGGCCGCCTGGTAGATGCCGTGGGGGTCGCCACCATCGCCTCGGCCCCCGAGACAAGGCGAAGCGGGCTCGTTCGCGAGCTCATGTTCGGCCATCTCCGGCGTCTTAGAGACGAGGGTGTCGGGCTGTCGCTCCTGTATCCGTTTTCATTTGCCTTCTACGAGCGGTTTGGCTGGAGTCTGGCCGCCCAGCGGGTGGAGCTCAAAATCCCGCCGGCCGAGTTCGCCGCCTACGGACGGCGCGTCGGACGCATACGTCAGCTCATCTATGCGGAGAAGGAGTTGTTCCAACCCCTCGGCGGCGAGACCGAGGAGTCGGCCATCGCCACCCTCGACCGGGTCTACGAACGGGAGGCCGCCCGCTTCAACCTGACCGCCCGCCGCACGGCCGAGTACTGGCGGAACAGAGTCCTCCGATTGGACGAGGGTCGGCGCTTCGTCTTTGTTTGGGAGGACGACGCGGGCGAGGTTCGAGGGCACGTCATTTCACGCGTGACCGAGGAGAAAGACATGGCGCCGCTCGTGGTGCGGGAAATCATCTCGACCACTCCCGACGGCTGGCGGGGTCTCTTCTTCTTCCTGAGTTGTCACGAATCGCAGCACAAGCACGTACGGTTTGTCCTCCCGGCCGGGAGCCCGCTCCTCGATCTCTTCGGAAACCCGCGCATCGAGGAGTCCAAGGTCTCGCCGGGGGTCATGGCCCGGATCGTGGACGTGAAAAGGCTGCTTGAGGCGAGGGGAGTGGGGGGCGAGGGAGGCGGGGCCGCATCCATACCGCTCCGGGGTTCCTGCCTCATCCGCGTCCATGACCAGTTGGCCCCCTGGAACGACGGGACCTTCGCCGTGCGGTGCGACGGGCGAGCGGTGACGGTCCGGGAAGTGAAGGCCGGAGACTCCGTGGCCGGTACCGTCGGTGCGGCCGGCGCCGCCGACGTCGCAGCCGCAGCCGGTGAGACCTCCGCGGCGCCCGACCTGGACATCGATATCGGCATCCTCTCCCGGGTGGCGGTGGGTGCCCGGTCCCTGGGAGACATCCTTGAATTCGGATTGGCCACGGGCCGACCCGGGCCGGGGCTCGACTTCGCCCTCAGCTTCTTCCCGGCCAGACCGATCTGGCATCCGGAGTACTACTAGGCCGAAGCACTCGCATCACGGATCGAAAGGCCGGCCTTGCTCGTTTCTTGCCAGGCCGTTTGGCCTGGGGTAGAATGTGCCCATAGCCATGACGGGGACGAAGTAGGCGGCCGGGTCTCCCAGAGACGGGGCGGATGGTGAAAGCCTCGGACCAAGACCGCCGAAGGCCACCCCGGAGCACCCGGTGAACCGGTCGCGACCAGGCCGGCCAAGCCGGGCGGAAGGGCCCGTTAGAGCCCAGGGTGTCGAGCGAGCGCTCCGACACCCCTGAGGCCGGGTCTCCTCCCGGAGGAGCCCCCGGCGAAGAGGGTGGTACCGCGACGCAAAACGTCGCCCCTTGTTCCGGCGGAAGCCGGCGGCAAGGGGTTTTTGATTCTTGGCTCAAGAAGCCTGATGTCGCCTGCTACGCGCGGCGACGAAAGCGTCTCAGAGAGGGGTTCACTCATGCAAAGCCTCGGAGGCAACGACATCCGCGCCAGGTTCCTGGAGTACTTCCGGTCGAAGGGGCATGAGGTCGTGGCCAGCTCGTCGGTGGTGCCGGCCGGCGACCCGACTTTGCTCTTCGCCAACGCCGGGATGAACCAGTTCAAGGACACCTTCCTCGGTCGCGAGGTTCGCCCCTACCGGCGGGCCGCCACCTCCCAGAAGTGCGTCCGGGCCGGCGGCAAGCACAACGACCTGGACCAGGTCGGCCGCACCGCCCGTCACCACACCTTCTTCGAGATGCTGGGCAACTTCTCGTTCGGCGACTACTTCAAGGTCGACGCCATCCGTTTCGCCTGGGATCTGCTCACCCGCGACTTCGGCGTCCCGGCCGATAGCCTCACCCCCACCATCTACAAGGACGACGACGAGGCCTTCACCGTCTGGAACGAGAAGATCGGCCTACCCCCCGAGCGCATCGTCCGCCTGGGGGAGAAGGACAACTTCTGGTCCATGGGCGACACCGGACCCTGCGGCCCCTGCAGCGAGATCATCTACGATCGCGGCCGCGAGTTCGCCTGCGGTCCGGAGGGCGAGTGCGGCATCGGCAAGTGCGACTGCGACCGCTGGCTTGAAGTCTGGAACCTGGTTTTCATGCAGTATGACCGCGACGCCGAGGGCCGGATGACCCCGCTGCCCCGCCCCTGCGTCGACACGGGTATGGGCCTGGAGCGGATCGCGTCGGTGCTCCAGGGAGTTCCCACAAACTACGAAACCGACCTGCTCCGTCCCTTCCTCGACTGGCTGGTGGCCAAGACCGGCCGCCCCTACGGCCCGGCGGCGGCGGCTTTCCCCTTCCGGGTCATCGCCGACCACATCCGCTCCTGCGTCTTCATCATCGCCGATGGGGTTCAGCCGTCCAACGAAGGTCGCGGCTACGTCCTGCGTCGCATCCTGCGGCGGGCGGCCCGCTTCGGGCGGGTCCTCGGTTTCGACCACCCCTTTCTCCACGAGATGGTTCCCCTCGTCGCCTCCGTCATGGGCGGGGCCTACCCCGAACTTGGGGACAAGACGGCCTTCATCCAGACCGTTGTCGAGGGCGAGGAGACGCGCTTCCTGGAGACCCTGAGCGAGGGTACCCGCCGGGCCGAGGAGATGCTGGCGGCGGTGGCGACCGGATCGGGGGCCGCGGGCGCCGCTCGGCGGGCCGGAACCGCCGAGCCCGGCCGGCCAGACGGCGGAACGCTCTCCGGCCGCGACGCCTTTCTCCTATATGACACTTTCGGCTTCCCGATTGACTTAACCGAGGACATGGCCGCCGAGCGCGGCCTATCCGTAGACCGGGCCGGGTTCGAGCGGGCCATGGAGGAGCAGCGCCGGCGGGCCCGCGAAGCCCGCGAGGCGGCCGGGCCGGGCGACGAGACCGCCGCTCTGGCCGACCTCTTCGCCACCCTGCCCGGCAACACGTTTGTCGGCTACGATCGACTCGAAGTCGAAACCGCAATCGTGGCCATAGCGGCGTGCACGGGCGAGCCGGCCGCCGGCGGGCAGGCTGCCGTGGTCGCGTCCGGCGACGGCGCCCCGGGCGAAGCCGCCCCGGCCGCCCCGCGTCTTGTGTCCGAAGTGACCTCCGCCGACGGCGAGGTCTACGTCTTGCTGTCGGAGGTTCCCTTCTACCCCGAGAGCGGCGGCCAGGCGGCCGACCGGGGGTTTCTCCTGACCGGGGGGGCGCGGGCCGAGGTTTCGCGGGCCCTCCGCCTGCCCGGCGGCAAGATCGTGGCCGTCGCCACTGTCACCGAAGGGCGGCTAGCGGCCGGGACCGGCGCCATGGCCAAGGTCGACGCCGACCGCCGCCAGGCCACGTCCCGCAACCACACGGCCACCCACCTTCTCCACCGGGCCCTGCGCGATGTCCTCGGAGAGCACGCCGCCCAGGCCGGCTCCCTGGTGGCCCCCGACCGGCTTCGCTTCGACTTCTCGCACTTCGGGCCGATGACTCCGGTCCAGGTCCTTGAGGTCGAGGACCGGGTGAACCGGGCTATCCTGGAGGGCCGGCCGCTCAGCGCGGCGGTTTTGCCCTACCAGGAAGCCGTGGCCGGCGGGGCCATCGCCCTCTTTGGCGAGAAGTACGGGGCCGAGGTTCGCGTGGTAGACATCGCCGGGCTGAGCCGCGAGCTTTGCGGCGGCACGCACACCCGCCAGACCGGCGAGATTGGCCTCTTCAAGATCACGGCCGAGAGCGGCATCGGTTCCGGTCTTCGCCGTGTCGAAGCCGTGACCGGAAAAGGCGCCCTCCAACGCTTCCGGGAGGTCGAGGCCACGCTCGGCGAGGCGGCGGCCCTTCTCAAGTGCGAGCCGGGCGAGGCGCCGGAGAAGGTCCAGCGCCTGCAGGCCGAGATTCGGACCCAAGAGCGGGAGCGGGAACGTCTGGCTTCCAAGGCGGCCCTGTCGTTGGCTACGGCCATCGCCGAGAAGGCTGAAGGCATCGGCCCCTACCGCTTGGCCGCGGGTTCGCTCCCGGCCATGTCTATGGATAGCCTCCGGCAGGCCGCCGACCATGTCCGGGACAAGCTCGGGGGGGGTGGAGGAGGCCGGGGCGCCGGCTCGGATGGCGCGGCTGCCGGCTCGGATGGCGCGGCTGCGGGTCCGGATGGCGCGGCTGCGGGTCCGGATGGCGCGGCTGCGGGTCCGGAGGGCGCGGTTGTCCTGCTCGGGGCCCCGACGGAAGACGGCCAGCGGGTCAACTTCGTGGTCATGGTGGCGAAATCGCTGGCGGATAAGGGTGTCCACGCAGGGAAGGTTATCGGGGAAGTGGCCCGGGTCGCCGGTGGAGGCGGCGGAGGCCGTCCCGACATGGCCCAGGCCGGAGGGCGGGAACCCGGCAAGCTCGGGGAGGCCCTGGAGCGCGGACGGGTTGTCTTGCGGGGCCAGCTGGAGGAGATGGCCCGAGGCGGCAAGAATACCCCGGCTTGAGTCCACCCTTGGGGGTGCTGGTCTTGCCCACCGAACAAGAAAAGACCAGAATGTTTCGGGTTGCGCAAGAGGAAGAACTGCTCAAGGCTCGCGACGTCCTGCTCCGGGTCTACGAGGCCCTCCGAGAGAAGGGCTACAATCCCATATACCAGATCGTTGGCTACCTACTCTCAGGGGACCCGGCCTACATAACGAGCCACAAGTCGGCGAGGAGCCTCATCCGCAAGCTTGAGCGGGACGAACTTCTTGAGGAACTCGTCCGCAGCTACCTGGACACGGAGGCCTAGAGGCGGGGCGTGATACCCCTCAGGGATAGCGTGAGATCGAGGCGTTTCCCGTGGATCACCATCATCATCATCGCGGGAAACGTTCTCGTTTTCCTTTACGAGGTTTCTCTCAGCCGCCCGGCCCTCGTGGACTTCACCATGAAGTGGGGCTTCACGCCCGCCCTCCTCTTCGGACCCGGAGGGGGGAGCGCCGGCGCCATTTCGCCCTGGTTGACTCTGGTCACGTCAACTTTCGTTCACGGCGGCTGGGCCCACATCCTGATGAATATGCTCTTCCTCTGGATCTTCGGCGACAACATCGAGGACCGCCTGGGCGCCTCTCGCTTCGTGCTCTTCTATCTCCTGACCGGCGTGGCGGCCAATCTGACCCACGCCCTGGCCTCGCCCGGCGCGAACGTGCCTGTCGTGGGGGCGAGCGGGGCCATCGCCGGGGTCTTAGGCGCCTACTTCCTGGCTTTCCCGCGGGCGCGCATTACGTCCCTGATCATTCTGGGCATTTTCGTCACCGTGGCTCAGGTACCGGCCCTTGTCTTTCTGGTGGTCTGGTTTGGGCTTCAGCTATTCATGGGTCTCACCTCCTACGGCGTCGCCGGGCAGACGGTGGCCTGGTGGGCCCATGTCGGCGGGTTTGCGGCGGGTGTCGCCCTCTACATGGTCCTCCGGCGACGCGAAAACAGGGCCTGGACCTAGCCGCGGTCCCGAGTGGGACCCCGTGGCCCCCCGGGGCCCCCGGGACCCTCGAGGGCGACCCCGCTACCCGGACGAAGACAGAGACCCAGTGGAGGCGGCCGAGACAGTGGAGATGATCAGACTCGGCTCGCGGGGGCCGGAGGTCTCCCGTTTCTGTCTGGGCCTGCTGCCGCTGAGCCCACTGCAATCGAACTTGCCTTGGCGGCGGGCGGTCTCCCTCCTGGAGGACGCCCTGGCCGCCGGGGTCACCTTCTTCGACACCGCCGAACTCTACCGCACCTACCCGCTCGTTCGCGACGTCCTACGTCCGCCCGCGGTTGTGGCCACGAAGGCCTACGCCTACACCTACGCGGGCATGAAGGAGAGCCTCCAGCGGGCCCTCGAGGAGACGGGACGCGAGCGCATCGACATCTTTCTCCTTCACGAGCAGGAGTCGGGCCTAACTCTGGCCGGACACTCCGAAGCCTTACGGTGCTTGGTGGAGGCGAGGGAGGCCGGGCTGGTCGGGGCGGTCGGTGTCTCGACTCATGCCCCGGCGGTGGTCGCCGCCGCCGCGGACATGGAGGACATCGACATCATCCATCCCCTGGTGAACTATCGAGGTCTGGGGCTGCTCGAAGGTACCCTGGACGAGATGCTGACGGCCATCGCCAAGGCCGCCGGAGCGGGCAAGGGTGTCTACGCCATGAAGATCCTCGGCGGCGGCCACCTGGCGGCCGGCGCCGAGGAGGCTTTCGCCTTCATCAGGGGCGTTCCCGGCGTTCACGCCGTGGCCGTGGGGGTCAAGACCCGGGCCGAACTCCTCGTCGATCTGGCTCTCCTTGAGGGCCGGGCGCCGCCGCCGCGGGTCGCCCAGTCGATCCTCGTCCACCGGCGCAGGCTCTTCATCGAGTCACACTGCGAGGGCTGCGGGCGATGCCTGGGCGCTTGCCGCTACGGGGCTCTGAGCTTGGTTCCGGCCGTCCCGGGCCGCGGGGCTTCTCCGGCATCCCGCCGGGCTGTCGTCGATCAGAGCAAGTGCGTGCTTTGCGGCTACTGCGCCGCCACCTGCCGCGATTTCTACATCAAGGTCATCTGAATAGGCAGGGCAGGGGAATCCCGCCAGCCTAAGAAGAGTCCCCCATAACTGGCTTCCGTCCCCACGCCTGCTGGCCAGACGCTTGCCGGCCCAACTCACCGTTCGAACGGAGGATTCTCCTTGCCCGTGGCCGTGCCGGCACAGGTCGAGTGGCTCGTGACCGACCGCTGCGACCTCCGATGTCTTCACTGCTCAACTTGGAGGACCGGTCCGGCGCGCGAGTTCACCACCGCCGAGGCCCTGAGCCTGGCCGACACGCTGGCCAGACTCCGCGTCCCGACCGTGACCCTCTCCGGCGGCGAACCGTTGGCCCGGGCTGACCTGACGGACATCTGCGCCCGGCTCACGGGACAGGGCGTTAGGGTCCTGGTCACCACCAACGGCACCCTGGTCACGGCGGAGAAAGCCTATCGTCTGGCCGCCGCCGGGCCCTCCGTGCTTGTTAGCCTGGACGGGGCCGACGCGGCCACCCACGATCGGCTGCGCGGAACGCGGGGCGCCTTCGCCGCCGCCGTGCGGGCCATCGGCATGCTTCAGAACTACGGAGTCTTTCACGTCGGCGTCTCCGTCACCGTCTCCGGACTCAACGTAGACAAGCTCGGCGACATCGTCCGGCTGGCGTCTCTGATCGGTTCCGACTCCCTGACCCTGCGGCTCTGCATGCCCTGCGGGCGAGCCCAGAGAGACTACGAAGCCATGGCCATTACCCCGGACCGCTTCCGGCGGGTGCTCGAGGACTTCGTGCGCTGGCGGAAGGAGTTCAGAGGCCGGATGGAGATTACCACCCTGGATCCGCTGCTCGTTCTGGTCGACCCCGAACTGGCCGCGGCCAAGGCCGGGCTCGCGGGGAAGGAGTTCTCCGGGTGTGGCGCCGGCCGGACCAGGTGCTGCATCTGGCCCAACGGGAACGTGACTCCCTGTGCCTACTGCGACGAAGTGGCCGGCAGCGTCAAGCAGGAAGACTTCGCCACTATCTGGCGGACCTCGACCGTTCTTGAACCCTACCGCGATTTCTCTGCCCTAGTCCAGGGGGTTTGCACCGGTTGCGAGCACGGGCGAGCTTGCGCGGCGGGCTGCAAGTCCCGCAGCTACGGAGTCTACGGCACCCCCTGTCGACCCGACCCAATGTGCTGGGTAGCCGAGAAGCGGCGGGCCGCCGATCCCGGTCTGGCCCGGGCCGGGGCCTAGCGGCGAGCCTCGACTATCTCCACCGGCAGGCCCCACAGGGACATGATCCGCGTGCCGACGATTCCGAAGCCCGCCTGCCGCACCGCCGGCTCGACGTAGATGGGCCGGCAGTCGATGGCCTCCGGAAAACGGTCGTGGAACCACTCATAGAGCGGCACGACCAAGCCCGCCAAGGAGGCGCCTTCCGCCGGCTTGGATAGGGCCACCACAACGAGTCGCCCTCCGTCGCGAAGGACGCGACGGCACTCGCCTAGGACGACGGGAATCTCCGGGGTGTCGAAGAGTTCGAGGGTAAAGGACATGAAGATGGCGTCGAAGACACCCACGCGATAGGGGAGGCTGGCGGCGTCGCCCAGTCGGAGTTCGACCAGGCCCGCCAGACCCGCCTGCCAGAGGCGGTTCTTGGCGACCTCGAGCATGCCGTCGGAGAGGTCGAGGCCGTGCACCTGGCCGCGGGTCCCGACCGCTCTAGCCAATTCCACCAGAGCCTGGCCCGTGCCGAAACCAATCTCGAGAACGGTCTCGCCTTCGTGGACGGCGAGCCGCCGCAAGCCCGCCCGGCCCGCGGGTCGCTCGGCCCATCCGGCCAGAAGGTCGTAGCGCCGGCTCAACCGATCGTAGGCGTCTCGCGCCTGCCGCTTGGAGCGCGTTACAGGCCGCACGCCGGGTTGGATGGCATCCGGCTCCGGGGAGTTCCCGACCGTTTCAGGCGTCTTGTCGACCATGGTTTCCCCAATTCCAGGCGTCGCCGGGCTCTCCTCCGTTTCCAGCCCACGACGCCGGGGAGGAGGTTTCGTCTCCCCCGGGGATAACCTAGACAGCCGGCGCTAGGTCTCGCGCCACGATGGGAGGAAGGGGCGTGGACAAGATCGGACACATCGCGCTGGCCGAGGGCCGCACTCTCGCCGTCGATCTCGGCACCCGCCGCATCGGGCTGGCCGTCAGCGATCCGCTCGGCATCACGGCCCAGGGCCTGCCTTCGCTGGAGCGGCGACGCGACGCCGGCGCGCAAGTCCTAGAAGTCTGCCGGGAGTGGGGAGTGGGCTCGGTCGTCGTGGGTCTCCCCCTGAATATGAACGGCACCAAGGGACCCGCGGCCGTGGCGGCCGAGGCTTTTGCCGCCGCTCTGGCCGCGCGTAGTGGTCTGCCCGTCGTCGTCTGGGACGAACGTCTGTCGTCCGCGTCCGCGGAGAAAGTTCTCATCGAGGCCGGCGTTGGGCGGGACAAGCGCCGCAAACGCGGGCTCGTCGACCGCGGGGCGGCCACGATCTTCCTCCAGACCTACCTCGCTCGCCGGCGTAGCCGCACCTAGAAGCCCTGCCTACCGCGTCCAGCAGATCTCGACCTGGCCTGTCCCTCCTGCCCCGGACGCCTAGAAACTCCCTTGAGAGTGTCGTATAATATGGCTGAGCACAGTTCTGTGCACGAAAGGAAGGATACCCGTGACCGATGCTGTCGAAGGACGCGAGGTCGAAGGACGCGAGAAGGAGATTAGCCTCGCTGACTTCTACGACATCCCCGACCCCGACCTCTTCGCCAAGACCCGAGCCTTCTACGACTACGTCGACACGCAGAAGCAGGCCGGCCATTTCACTTATTGCCGGACCTTGCTTTCGTCCAGCCAATCCCGCGTGATCATCCGGGACGACCTCACGGGCAAGGCCCGCGAGATGATCATGATGGCCTCCAACAATTATCTGGGCCTGACCACCCACCCCAAGGTGGTTAAGGCCGGCATCGAGGCCCAGGAGAAGTGGGGGGCCGGGGCCGGAAGCGTGCCCCTCCTGGCCGGGACTCTGGAACTCCACCGTGAGCTCGAGCGCAAGTTGGCGGCCTTCAAGGGCTGTGAGGACGCCATCATCTTCCCGACCGGCTACTCGTCGAACGTGGGTATTATCTCGGGATTGGCCCGCGAAGGCGACCTCATTCTCAACGACGTTCTCAATCACGCCAGTATCATCGACGGTTCGCGCCTTTCCGGCGCGGAGATCAAGACTTTCCCGCACAAGAACGTCGAAGCTCTCGACCGGTACTTGTCCCGCCTGTCCCCCAAGTACAATGGGCGCCTGGTCGTGGTCGACGGCGTGTTCAGCATGGACGGTGACATCGCGCCGGTGCCCCAGATGGTCGAAGTCTGCCGCAAGCACGGGGCCCGCCTCATGATCGACGAAGCCCACGCCACGGGGGTCATCGGTGAGCACGGTCACGGGACTCCCGAACACTGGCACATCGAGGGTCAGATCGACATTGTGGCCGGCACTCTGTCCAAGGGTCTCGCCGGAGTGGGTGGCTTCGCGGCCTCGACCCGTGAGGTCGTCGAGTACCTGCGCTTCTACTCCCGCTCCTACATGTTCTCGACGGCCCTGCCACCCGCGGTCACGGCCTCCCTCATCGCCGCCCTCGACGTCATCGACAGCGAACCCGAGCTCAGGGAACGCCTGTGGCGGAATATCCGCTACCTCAAAGAAGGTCTGACCTCGCTCGGCTTCGATCTCGGGGAATCGGAGACGGCTATCTTCCCGATCATCATCGGCGACGGCTGGAAGGTCAAGGAGATGGCCCGCCTGCTCCACCAGGACGGGGTCTTCGTCAACGCCGTCTTCTACCCGGCCGTGGCCCGGCGTCTCTCCCGCATCCGGCTGAGCTTGATGGCCACCCACACCAAGGAAGACCTCGACCAGACCATCGAAGCCTGCGGTCGGGCGGGGCGGAAGCTGGGGGTTATCGGGTAGGCCGGGCTGCGGCGCCGGCCACCCGGGCCGTGCCGCATGCCACCCGCGCGAGCGTCGCCTTTTGCTCGCAGGAAGACCCGCTCCGGCAGGGAAAAATGGGGCCATGCTCCGACTGATTATCGCCCGCCACGGATGGGACCCGTTATGACCGGACTGACCAGGGTGGCCGCCGTCCAGTTTGAGCCGACGCTCTTTCGCAAGGAAGAGAACATCGCCGCCCTGCTCCGGCTGGTTGAGGAGGCGGCGAACAAAGTCGGCGGCGTCGTTCTCAACGGCGGGGCCGGCAGTGTGGGCGACAGCGTCGCGATCGGCGGAGCCCGGACCGGTCTCATTGTCCTCCCCGAGATGGCCACGACCGGCTACGTCTTCCGGAGCCGGGAGGAAATTGCCCCCTACGTCGAGCCCATCCCCGGTCCCACGACCCGCGTCTTCGGACGGCTGGCTCGCCAACGCGGCGTGAGCCTGGTGGTCGGGCTGGCCGAGGTTGATCCGTCCACGGGCGCCTTCTATAACTCCGCCGCCCTCATCGGCCCCGACGGCGAGGTGGCCGGCGTCTACCGCAAGACCCATTCTTTCTTCGCCGACACGGCCTGGGCGGCCGAGGGCGATCTCGGGCTGCCCGTCTTCACGGGCGCCTGGCCGGGTCCGCTCGGCCTTCTCATCTGCATGGACGTTGGGTTCTTCGAGACGGCCCGGGTCATGGCTCTCGACGGGGCCCGGGTTTTGGCCGTCCCGACCAACTGGCTGCGGGTGGCCCCGAACCCCGAGTGGCGGGCCCGCGCCGCCGAGAACGGAATCCATATCGTGGTCGCCGACCGGTGGGGCGAGGAACGCGGAACCCGCTTCGCCGGCGGGTCGTGCGTCATCGGCCCGCGAGGGGAAGTCCTGGCCTGCCGGGACCGGGGCGACGGTGTGATCACGGCGGAGATCGACCTTGGCCGGACGGAAGCCGGGGCGCCTCGTGATTCCACCAGTCTTGTCCGTCGCCGGCCCGAGTTCTACCACACCCTGCTGCGTCATCCCTACCGTTGGCCCGAGCACTACTGCTTCGGAGATCTAGGTTCGGGGCGGTTCTGGCTTGGCGCGGCCTCTGGTCCGGCGGATCGGATTCTTGGCCAAGCCGTGACGGCGGTGGGTCTGCCCGGCGAGCCGGGTCGGCGTCTCCTTGTCCTGCCGCCGGGTCTTGGGGCCCAGGACCTTGATCGGCTGGCCGGGGCCGCGAAGACCACCGGAGTCTATCTGGCCGCCAGTCTCGGCCCGGCGGGGATCATTCTCCTCGGGCCGGAGGGCTTCCTGGGGCGGTACCGGTCGCCCCACGTCCCGCCCCGCGTGGGCGGTGACGGCTCCGGAGGCGGGAGTGCGGGCGCTCCGGGGGACGAACCTTTTCCCGTGTTTGACTTGCCTTTCCCCGTGTTTGACTTGCCTTTCGCCCGGGTGGGCCTGCTCCATCCGCTCGACCTCCTCCTGCCCGAGCCGCCGCGAATCCTGGCCAAGCAGGGCGTCGACGTTATCCTCGTCTCGGGCCTCTGGCCGGACGGCCTGGGTGACCTCGAGTTTCTCTGGGCCGAGCGGGCGGAGACCAACGACATCTGGCTGGCCATCGCCGTGGAAGGTAAGGCGGCGGTCTACGCGGCCGACTCGCGGGGCGAGAAGGCCGTGCTCCCCGGTATTCCCGGCGCCGGGCCCGCCGAGACCGGAAGGCGGCCACCCGGTCCATTCGAAGAGGTCGGAACCGCGGCCGCCGGCGGCCTGACAGGGCTCTTGGCCGAGACTGGTCCGGGCACGTTCACCCGCCGAAAAGATCGCGTCCGGCGCCTGCGTCCTGAGCTATACTGGAAGCTGGTTGCTCCGGAGTGTCGGAGCTTAGGGCCGCGGCCCGAGTAGCGCACCTCAGGTGGCGCGCCGGGCCGGCACGAAGGGGGAGCATTGGTCTTGAATGATCCAGAGGTTTTTCTTACCAAGCGGGCTCAGGGCATCCAGCCGTCGACGACGTTGGCGGTGGACGTCCGGGCCAAGGCTCTGACGGCCGCGGGCAAGGACGTTGTCAACTTCGGGGTCGGTGAGCCCGACTTCCCGACTACGCCGGCGGCCACGGCCGCCGCCATCGAGGCCATCAAAGAGGGTTTCACCAAGTACACGCCGTCCGCCGGCATCCCGGCCCTAAGACAGGCTATCTGCGACACGTTTCTCAAAGACAACGGGCTCGAGTACCGGCCCGACCAGATCGTCGTGTCGAACGGCGCCAAGCACTCTCTCTACAACGCCTTTCAGGTTCTCTGCGAGGAAGGCGACGAAGTTCTCATTCCTTCGCCCTACTGGGTGACCTACCCCGAGCAGGTTCGGCTGTGCGGGGGCGTCCCGGTTTTCGTCGAGACTGACGAAGCCAGCGGCTACAAGCTCGACGTCCTGGCCCTGGAGGCCAAGGTTACCCCGCGTACGCGCATCCTCTGCCTCAACAGCCCGTGTAACCCGACCGGCGCCGTCCTGCCGCCCAAGACCGTGGAAGCCATCGCCGATTTCGTTCTTCGCCACGGTCTCTACCTCATCACCGACGAGGTCTACCAGAAGCTCGTCTACCACGGGGTCCGGCATCTGAGTCCGGCGGCCGTCTCGGACGAGGTCAAGAGACGGAGCGTTGTCATCAACGGCGTCTCCAAAGCCTACGCCATGACCGGCTGGCGGATCGGCTTCGCCGCCGCCGAGGGACCCATCGCCAAGGCCATGGCCGAACTCCAGGGGCACATGACCACCGGGACCGGGTCCGTGGCCCAAAGGGCCGCTCTGGCCGCCCTGCGGGATGATGCCGAGGCCGTGGCCAAGATGGTGGAGGAGTTCGAAAAGAGACGCGACTACACCGTGAAGCGGCTCAAGGCCATGCCGGGTTTCTCCACGCCCGACCCGCAGGGGGCCTTCTACGTCTTCCCGACCATCGGCAAGCTCTTTGGCCGCACGGTGGGCGGCAAGGTCATTCGGAGCGGGGACGACCTGGCCATGGCCCTCCTCGAGTCGGCCAACGTCGCGGTGGTTCCCGGGGCGGGCTTTGGCCGGCCCGACGCCATCCGCTTCTCCTACGCCACGTCCATGGAGAACATCGCCAGGGGCCTGGACCGGGTGGAAGAGGCCGTGCGGAGCGCAAGCTAGGTATCCAACGGAGATTGGTGGCCAGTGACATGCCGTCGATGCCGTCCGATCGGGACCACATCCTGAGGGACGTCCGGCGAAAGCGGATCGCCGTCGTTGGCCTGGGCGTGAGTAACCAGGCCCTCCTGCGTTTTCTTCTGGCCCACGGGGCCAGGCGCATCGCGGCCGGCGACGTCAAGACGGCCGACAAGCTTGGCCCGGCGGTCGATTGGCTGCGTTCGCTTCCCATCGACCTCCGCCTGGGTCCCGACTACCTCAAGGTCCTGGACCAGGCCGAGCTTGTCTTCCTAACCCCCGGCATCCGCAAGGACCTGCCCGAGATCGCCGCGGCCAGGGACCGCGGGGCCGTGATCTCGTCCGAGATCGGCCTTTTTCTTGACCTCTGTCGGGCCAAGACGGTGGCCGTAACCGGCAGCGCCGGGAAGACGACGACAACAACCCTTGTCGGGGACATGCTGGCCCGCTCCGGCCTGAAGGTCTTTGTCGGCGGAAACATCGGAACACCCCTCATCGAGCGGGCCCTGGACTTTGCACCGGACCAGACGGTTGTCCTGGAGCTTTCGAGCTTTCAGCTTCAGCTTGTCGATCGCAGCCCAAACGTGGGGGCGGTCCTCAACCTTGCCCCGAACCACCTCGACGTCCATCGCGACCTGGCGGAATACGTGGCGGCCAAGAAGGGCATCTACCGCTACCAGATGCCCGGCGACTGGTGTGTCTTTGGGGCCGACAACGCCGAGACCCTCAAGATGGCCGGGGAGAGGATGGCGGCGCTGATGGACCCGGCGACGGGCGGGCGCCCCGCCTTCGCCCCCGGTGGAAGCGGCCGCGCCGAAGCGGGCGGCGTGGCCCTCTTCGGTAAGGGGGAACCCCCAACCCGTCTCCAGGGTGGGGAGGTGGCCGCTCGGGGCTGGATCGACGGCGATCGACTCGTGCTGGCCCTGCCCTCGCCGGGCGGGGTCGAACGGGTGCGCCTCTGCGATGTGGCCGACGTACGCTTGCGGGGCGAGCACAACCTTCTCAACTTGCTGGCCGCCGCCCTAGTGGCGGTTCTGGCCGGCGGGCGGCTGGAGGCCTGCGCCCAGGTGGCCACGACCTTCGAGACCATCGAGCATCGCCTGGAGTTCGTGGCCGAGATCAACGGGGTCCAGTTCATCAACGACTCCATCGCTACGGCCCCCGACCGGACCGAGGTCGCCCTGGCCGCCTTCCCGGCCCCGATCCACCTTATCCTGGGCGGCTACGACAAGAAGATCCCCTTTGACGGGCTCGGGGAGAACGTGGTCGAGTGCGGGAAAGTGCGGAAGGTGATTCTCCTCGGGCAGACGGCCCCCAAGATCCGACGGGCCATCGAGGCGGCGGCGAGGCGGGGCGCCCCGGGCCGGGGGGAGGCTCCCACCGCTACCGAGGTTCTCAGCATCGCCGAGGTTGCGACCATGGCGGAGGCCGTCCGGGAGTCCCTGGACGGGGCCCCGCCCGGCACCACGGTTCTTCTCTCACCGGCCTGCGCCAGCTTCGACCTCTACCGGAACTACGAGGCCAGAGGCGCGGCGTTCAAGGAGGCGGTGGGAAGGGTGGCCTATCACATGGGAGGATGAAGCCGTCACCTCCTCCGGTGGACTGTCGGAATCCGTCAGACATCCGAGCCTGACATCCTCGGGCGAGCAACATGCACTAGGGAACCCCCGCAGCTGACCTTGAGCGTCAGGGCACGCAGTTGCTGTGTCCCGGATGAACTGGGCGAGCATGAAGTCCGGCTTGGGGGTACCAGTCGATTCCTTGGGCTTCGGTGAAGTCGGGAAGCATGGTTCGCCTCGTGATCTCCCAGGCCTCAGCGCCAGACAGAGCGTTACCCTGAACGCACGGGGCATGACGACCAGCACGACTCGTGAGACGAATTCCGTGTCCGAGGGCAAAGCTCAGACTGCCGCACGTACTTAGGTCAGCTTGGCCACAACAAGACCTGCGACAAGGGACACGATGAACCCAATGACGATCCCCCACTTGATCTGAGTCATACGGCGAACAAGATGGTCGTGAGCCGAGACCATGTCTCCCCAATAGAACACAGATCTGCTCAGCCATTTCGTCGCGTGTGCAATCGGCTCTAGTACGTTCCACGCGATGCCGACCAAGACGCCTACAATGACCCAGGGAAGCCACTTACCGGTTAGCGTGGTCTGCGTGTCGTGGTACAGAACCAGCCAGGTTACCTTGGCGTCAAGTGTCATGGCGTTCATTGCATCAGCCTGAAAAGCTGGCTGCCGGAAATCCGCTACCGTACCAGCTACCAGGACCGCTATCCCGAGAAGCATCGCTCCATAGGAGATAGCGGAATCAATTCGCTCGGGGTCGTAGCGAAGGAGACGGCCGACGGCCAACCGCTTGATTTGGGTGTCGAGGTCGTCGGCAAGAAGCACGCACCAGTCCCGCGAGTCCTGGGTGATCGTAAGACAGATGCAGTGCCCTCTCCGACACAGCGTTACCTCGGCAATGGCCCTCTCGTCTCTCGGAGTACCGCTTCCGGTCTCTATGGCTGTAGGGCAGAGCTGGATGGTGAGGCGCTCAATTGCTCTCCCTGGCGCGTTATCATCGTTGAGAACCTCATCAATGTCGGACGTTTCGTAGTATGCATCGTGCTCGCACTCCGCCCGGAACACAATCTGCGAGTTCTCGCTCAGCTTGGCGGCATGGCCCGCCATGACGCTCGCTATTTTTCGGAGCTTGGCCTCATCCAACAGGAAACGCGTTCGATACTCCTTCTTGATCCCCGCCTTCGTTGTCACCCGTGGTCCCCCAATCACAGCTGACGCTCATACGGCTCGGTCATGGCGGTAGTTCCTTCCATGATCCCCTTCCTCTTCCTTCTAGCGACGTCGCGCACTCTCACAGACGAGTCCGAGAAGACCTCCGGCATGACCTTCTTGCTGGCAGCGTCAGTGAATAGATGGCCTCAGGCGAGAGGTCGCACGCCGAGCCAAGACGGCGCAACTCGTTCGCACCGGCCGTGCGCCGCACAGTTCGTTACCTCGGGGGCGAGGCTCTGGCTGTGAGACGCGTAGTTGACGGGCACGCGCGATGCTTGCTCGGGTGGCACAGAGAGGACGCACAACATCGCTCATCACGTGGCGCACTGCCAGGACCCGGGGTCGTCAGGAAACGTGCATTGCCCGCCTCTCGTCGAGGAGGACCTGCACAACTCGGCCAGAATCCGCTCTCAGAGAGTGCATGCCACTGACCGAACTGCGCGTGAGTCGGCGCGGAACTCGAGACCTGGCAAGGGTCTCAGGCCCTAAGCATGACCCGTCCTGCACACATGCGGCTCGGCATCGCCTCATCGCTCTACTGGACGGCACGCTCCTATGCGGCTCACGCTTCGGGGAGGTACCCTCTTGCGGCCTTTCGTCCATCTCCACGTCCACACCGAGTTCAGTCTCCTCGACGGGGCGGCCCGCATCAAGCCCCTGGTGGCCAGGACCAAGGAGCTGGGCATGCCGGCCCTGGCCATTACCGACCACGGCGTAATGTACGGCGTGGTCGACTTCTACCAGGCCTGCCAGGCCGCCGGGGTCAAGCCGCTCATCGGTTGCGAGGTCTATGTCGCCCGGCGCACGCGCCACGACCGCACCCCACGCGTGGACGACGACTCCTTCCACCTCACCCTCCTGGCCGAGAGCGAGGAGGGCTACCGCAACCTCATCCGGCTCTGCTCGGCCGGCCATCTCGAAGGCTTCTACTACAAGCCCCGGGTCGACCACGAGCTCCTGGCCGCCAATTCCCGCGGGCTGATCGCCCTTTCGGGCTGCCTCTCCGGCGAGGTCGCCGAGCACTTCTACCGTGGCCGCCCGGGCGAAGCCCAGCGGGTGGCTTCTTTGTACCGGGACATCTTCGGCCAGGGCAACTTCTTCATCGAGCTCCAGGACCAGGGCATCGAAGGTCAGAGGCAGGTCAACACCCAACTCGTGACTCTGGCCAAGGAACTCGGTCTGGGTCTGGTGGCCACCAACGACGCCCACTACATCCAGCGCGAGGACGCCCTGGCTCACGACATCGTTCTCTGCATCCAGACCCTGAGCTCCGTCAACGACCCCAATCGCCTTCGTTTCGGCACGGACGAGTTCTACCTCAAGTCGGCGGACGAGATGTGGGCCAGCTTCGGTGAGATCCCCGAGAGCCTGTCGAACACGCTGGCCATCGCCGAGCGTTGCGACTTCGGCTTCAGCTTCGGACAGGTCCACCTGCCCCAGGCCCCGGCGCCGGAGGGCTACGACAACGAGTCGTTTCTCCAGAAGCTCTGCCTCGAGGGTCTGGCCCGCCGCTATCCCGATCCCGACCCGGAACTCAGGGTCGAACTCGACGCCCGGCTGGGACACGAGATGGGCGTCATCCGTGACCTGGGTTTCGCCGGCTACTTCCTCATCGTCTGGGACTTCATCGACTTCGCCCACCGCCAGGGCATCCCGGTCGGGCCGGGCCGCGGGTCGGTCACCGGTAGCCTGGTGGCCTACTGCTTGGGCATCACCAACATCGACCCCCTCCGGCACCGTCTCATCTTCGAAAGGTTCCTCAACCCGTACCGGACCGAGTTCCCCGACATCGACATCGACTTCTGCGACACCAAGAGGGACAAGGTCATCGAATACGTCGTAAAGCGCTACGGCGAGGATCGGGTGGCCCAGATCATCACTTTCGGGACCATGGCCGCCCGGGCCGCCATCCGCGATGTGGGCCGGGCTCTGGAGATGAGTTTCGGCGACGTCGATCGCATCGCCAAGCTGGTGCCCTTCGGCCAAGGGCTCACCCTGGACCGGGCTCTCGAGCACAGCCCGGACCTCCGCCAGGCGGCCGAAGCCGATCCCAAGGTCCGTCAACTCCTCGACCTGGCCCGCAAGGTCGAGGGCTTGCCCCGCCACGCCTCCGTCCACGCTGCCGGAGTGGTCATCGCCGCCCGCCCCCTGGTCGAGTTGGTCCCCCTCCAGAAAACCCCCGAGGGCTTGGTTGTCACCCAGTTCCCCATGGATGTCCTGGCCGCGCTGGGCCTTCTCAAGATGGACTTCCTCGGCCTGCGAACCCTGACGGTCATCGAGGTCGCGGTCCAGGCCATCCGGCGGAGCCGGGGCGAGGACCTCGACATCGACCGCATCCCCCTCGACGACGCGGCGGTCTTCGAGATGCTCTCGCGGGGCAACACGGCCGGAGTCTTTCAGTTCGAGACCTCGGGTCTCACGGATCTTCTCCGCCGTCTCAAGCCGGAGGTCTTCGAGGACCTCGTTGCCGCGGTGGCCCTCTTCCGGCCGGGGCCCATGGCCATGCTCGACGACTTCATCGACGGGCGCCACGGCCGCAAGGCCGTGAGCTATCCCCACCCCTCTTTGGAGGGTGTCCTGTCGGAGACCTACGGCATCATGATCTACCAGGAGCAAGTCATGCAGGTGGCCGGGCTTCTGGCCGGGTACGACATGGGCGAGGCCGACCTGTTCCGCGTGGCCTTTAAGAAGAAGAGCCCCGAAGTCATGGCCGCTCAGCGGGAGAAGTTCGTAGGCGGGGCCGAGGGAAACGGGGTCAGCCGGGAGACGGCCAGCGAGGTTTTCGAGATGGTTTCACGCTTCGCCGGTTACGGCTTCAACAAGTCGCACTCCGCGCCCTACGCCCTGGTGGCCTACCAGACGGCCTGGCTCAAAGCCCACTACCCGGTGGAGTTCATGGCCGCCAGCCTCACCAGTGTTATGGACTCATCGGATCGCGTGGCCTACTACATCGACGAGTGCCGGAAGATGGGTATTCAGATCCTCCCGCCCGACATCAACACCAGTCGGGCCGCCTTCGGGGTCGCCGGCGACCAGATTCAGTTTGGCCTCACCGCGGTGAAGAACCTTGGCGCCGGGGCCATCGAGGGCATCGAGGCCGCCCGCGACCAAGCCGGGCCATTTCGCGGTCTTTACGACTTCTGCCGCCGGGTCGACACGCGTGTCCTGAATAAGCGGGCCCTCGAGAGCCTGATCAAGGCCGGGGCCTTCGACTCCCTGGGGGGCCACCGCGGGCAGTACATCCTGGCCCTCGACCGCGATCTCGACGCCGCCCAACGCCAGCAGAAAATGGAGCGGGAGGGCCAACTCTCGCTCTTCGGCGGCGCGTTCGGGGGTGGCGCCGGAGCCGCCGGGTCCGGCAGCCCGATCGGCTTCGAAGACTCCGGGCCGCCCCTCCCGTCCTGCGACCCTCTCCCCCGGGCCAGTCTCCTGGCCATGGAGAAGGAGATCCTCGGTCTCTACGTCAGCGGCCACCCCCTGGCCGACTATCAGGACCGGCTTTCGGTCCCCGACATGATCTCCACGGCCCAGCTTCCCGAACGCACGGACGGGGAGACGGTAACTGTCGGCGGGATGATCACCGAGATCAAGAAAATTATCGACAAGAAGGGCCACCAGATGGCCTTTATCACTGTCGAGGACCTCACCGGCCCGGTCGAGGTCATCGTTTTCGCCAGCGTCTTCGAACGCTGTTCGACTTCCCTCCAACCCGAGGCCATCGTTGTCGTTCGCGGCCGCGTCAACTACAAGGATGAGGACCAGGGGCCGAAGATTCTGGCTGACACCATCGAACCCCTGGCCTCGGCTAAGGTTGAGGCCGTCTACGTTGACATTCCGGCCGAGCTGGAGAACTACGAGACCCTGGAGCGCCTCAAGGCCGTCCTCAGCCTCTGCCAGGGCAGCTCACCCGTTTACCTGCGCTTCCTCTCCTGCGGGCAGGTCATTCTCACCGACAAGGAGTGCTGGATCCGGCCGGATCCCGACACCCTGGCCATGCTGGCGGATATCATCGGGGCGAGCGGAGTCACGGTCGTGGCCATGTAGGCCCTCGATGTCGGACTCGCCCGGCGGGACTCGCCCGGCGGGGGTGGGGAGGGTGGGGCGGAACTTCCCTTGATAAACCTGGACAAGCTGCGTATAGTTACCCCCAAAGGGCAAGAGTTACTCTCAACGGACAATGTTCTGAGACGAAGGTGGAAAAGTGTCGAGCAGCAAGGGTTGGTTTGGCCGGCGGAGATCGGCGCCGCTTCTCTTGATGGTCGTCCTGTTGGCACTGGTTGTCACGACCTCGTTGATGATCGGCTGCCGGAAGGGAGATGACCCGAAAGTGACGCCAAACGGAAATGGCGGACAGAACGGCGGCGCCGGCCAGGGCGACGGAGTCGGCCTGACCTGGTTGGGACACGCGACTTTTCTGATCACCACGCCCGGGGGCATCCGCATCCTTACGGATCCCTATCCCGGGAACCTCGGCTACGGCAACCGGCGCTTTGCCGCCGACATCGTGACCGTGAGCCACGAGCACTGGGACCACAACAGTGTGGCCAGTGTCGACGGGGATCCAGATATCCTGCGGGGTCTCAACGCCGACGGGGGCTGGGCTTCGGTCACCGCGACCGTCGGCGACGCGATTGTCTCGTCGATTCCGGGCACCTGCCACGACTCAAGCGGCGGGGCCAGACGCGGTCGCAACGCTCTCTTTATGATTGAGACGGGCGGACTGCGCCTGCTCCACGCCGGGGACCTCGGCGAGACGCCATCCGCGGAAGTGCTGGCCGCGATCGGACGGGTGGACGTTCTCCTCATCCCGGTCGGCGGCCTCTTCACTGTCGACGGCCCCACCGCGGCCGAAGTGGCCAGGATCCTGGGCGCGAAGATCATTATCCCGATGCACTATCGGACCCAGGGCATCGCTGATTGGCAGATCTCGGACGAGAAGCCCTTCCTGGAAGGTCAGGACGGCGTGAAACGTGTCGGCCAGAGTCAGGTCACGGTCTGGGCCGCTGACCTGCCGTCGCGACCGGAGATCTGGGTTCTGGACCCGGCGCCCGCCGGCGGTGGTTCATAGGCCGGCGAGGGTTCGCCGTTCATCGGGAAGGAGTGTCTCCCTGACATGCCCGAGAAGTGGGTCGTCGTCCATGTCGCGTCCAACCGCCCTGTGGCGGAGATGGTTCAGGACTTGCTGGAGCAGGAAGGTATCGAGGTTCTGGTCCGCTCGCCCGGGTTGTCTCCCTTCATCGGAGTGGACCTAATGGTGGAGATTCTTGTCTCCCCGGAACAGCAAGAGAAGGCTCGCGAGGTTCTGAAAGCATTCTCCGAAGGGCTGCCCGAGGACCCCGGCGAGGGCTCGCCCGGGGGCGCCCCCGAGGACCGGCCCGCCGAGGAGGATGACGGGGAAGGTGGCGAACCCGCGAGGTGACAGGCAGACCCAAGCGCATCGGCGTCCTGACCAGCGGCGGCGACGCCCCGGGCATGAATGCGGCCATCCGGGCCGTCGTCCGTAAGGCTGTCTACGAGGGCATCTACGTTAGCGGCATCAAACGAGGCTACGCCGGACTGATCAACGGCGAGATGATACCGCTCGACGAGCGATCCGTCGCCGACATCATCCACCGGGGCGGGACGGTTCTCGGCACGGCTCGTTCCGAGAGGTTCCCGTCACCGGAAGGCTTCGCCGAGGCCTGCTCGCGCCTACGCGAGGCGCGCATCGAGGGCCTGGTGACCATCGGCGGCGGCGGCACCTTCCAGGGGGCCATGAGGCTCCACGAGGCGGGCTTCATCGCGGTCGGGGTGCCCGGCTCCATCGACAACGACATCCCGGGGACCGAGTACTCGATCGGCTTCGACACGGCTGTCGACACGGCCCTGGAGGCCATCGAGCGTCTCCGGGACACGGCCGCGGCGCACGGTCGCGTCTTTTTGGTGGAGGTTATGGGCCGCGATAGCGGCTTCATCGCTCTGGCGGCGGGGCTGGCCGGCGGGGCCGAGGCCGTGCTCATCCCCGAAATCCCGGTTGAGGCGGATCAACTGGACCAGCTCTGCCGGGGCATCCTGGCCTCTTTCACGCGGGGCAAGCGTCACAGTGTGATTGTGGTCGCCGAGGGCGCGGCATCGGCCATGGACCTCGGTCGACAGGTTGAGGAGAAGACCCACCTTGAGACGCGGGTGACCGTTCTCGGCCATGTGCAGCGTGGCGGGCGACCGACCGGTTTCGACCGCACTCTCGCCAGCCGGATGGGCGCCGCCGCCGTCGACGCGATCAGTAACCGGCAATCCGGGTGCATGACCGCCTGGCGTTGCGGCAGGGTCGAGTTGGTTCCCCTGGCCGAGGTCGTCGGTCAGCGAAAGGAGATCGACCTGACGCTCTGCGAGCTGGCCAGAGTGCTGGCCATCTAGGCGCGGGCGGGGCTCATTCCCGCCGCGTCGACCACGGGACGGGAGAGAGAGCCTTGGCCGAATCCGGCACAGCGGGCCTTCGCCGCACGAAGATCGTGGCCACTCTGGGACCGGCCAGTGACAGCCCCGAGACGATGACCCAGATGATCCTGGCCGGGATGGATGTGGCCCGCTTCAACCTCTCCCACGGATTATCGTCCGACCACCTCCGCCGGCTCGGCGCGCTGAGACAGGTTCTGAACCGGCTGCCGGGCGCGGGCGAGGGGGGGCCCCGCCTGACCGAAGGCGACCCGGAGGCGGGTCAGCCGCGGGGGTTCCTGGCCGCCCGCCGTATCGGAGTCCTCTTTGATCTCCGCGGTCCGGAGATACGCCTGGGGACGTTCGTCGCCGGGGCCGTGCCTCTCCGCGACGGCCAGACCTTCACCATCACCACCGCCGGAATCCCGGGCACGATTGATCGAGTGGGGGTGGAGTATCAGGCCTTCCCCGACTTGGTCCATCCGGGAGATCCGATCCTTCTCGACGACGGCAACCTGGTGCTGGAGGTCCTGGAGGTCCGGGGCGCCGGAAGGTCCAAGGCCACGCCCGCCGCCGGGGCCGCTGAGGTCGTCTGCCGGGTCAAGGTCGGCGGAGTCCTCGGCGACCGGAAGAAGATCAACCTCCCCGGGCGCCGCCTCGACGGACCCTATCTCTCACCCAAGGACGAGACCGATCTGGAGATGGCTGTCTTGGCCGGGGCCGACTTCGTGGCCGCTTCCTTCACCCGCCGGGCCGAAGACATCCACCGCGTCCGTGAGTTCCTGCGCGGCCGCGGCGGCTGCCAGATGATCGTGGCCAAGATCGAAAGTCAGGAGGCCCTCGAGAACCTCGACAGCATCATCGAGGCCGCCGACGCTCTCATGGTCGCTCGCGGCGACCTGGGGGTGGAGGTTCCGGCCGAGGACGTCCCGGTTATCCAGAAGGACCTCATCGCCCGGGCCGTGGCCGCCGGCAAGCCGGTCATCACCGCCACGCAGATGCTGGAGTCGATGGTTGAGCACCCCCGTCCAACGCGGGCCGAGGCCAGCGACGTGGCTAACGCCATCTTCGACGGCACGGACGCCATCATGCTCTCGGCGGAGACGGCCACCGGGCGCTACCCGGTGGAGGCCGTGGCGACTATGGCCCGCATCGCCCAGCGGGCGGAGAAGGCCTTGGGGCTTGGGGCGCCGGGCTGCGGCGAAGACCGGCGCCGGCCCGGAGGTGTGGTCACGGGAGGGCTCGGCCACCTCTGGCGTCCGGCCGAAGATGCTCCGACCGGCTCGACCTCGGTTCACGGCGTGACCGCGGCCATCAGTCTGGCCACCGTGACCGTGGCCCACCGGCTGGGCGCCGGGGCCATCGTTGCCACCACGGCCTCCGGCTACACGGCGCGGATGGTCGCCCGGCACCGCCCGGCGACACAGATCATCGCCGTCACGGCCAGTGAGACCGTAGCCCGGCAGCAGTCGCTGACCTGGGGCGTGTATTCCATTCGGGTGGACGAGGCCCAGACGACCGATGAGATGTTCCTGCGGGCGGCGGTTGCGGCCCGGCGGAGCGGGCTCGTCGAACCCGGCTCGGTCATCGTCATCACCGCCGGGGCGCCTCCCGGCGCGAGCGGAACCACTAACCTCATCAAGGTCCATACCCTTGGGCGCGTCCTGGTCCGGGGTCAGGGACTTCTCCCGGCCTCGGCCACCGGTCTCGTCCGGGTTTGCCGCACGGCCGCCGAGGGGGCCAAGGTTGAGGTGGGTGACATCCTGGTGGCCGAGGCTTTGGACGCGGCCTACTCTCCAGCCATGCGGCGGGCCGCGGCCTGGGTCGTCGAGGCCGGCGGAGAGACCTCCTTCGCCGCCGGCGAGGCCCGGACTCTCGGTCGGGTGGCCATCATTGGAGCGGGCGAGGCGACCAAACTTCTGCGCGATGGCCTGGTCGTCACTCTAGACGGGGCTAGGGGGCTGGTCTATGAGGGCAGGGCGGTAGTGCTCTAGACCCAGACCGCCGGGGCCCAAGCCGCCGGGCACCGGTCGCCGGGCCGCGGGCCAAGATGGCCCCGCCCCTAGCGCTAGCGTTCCTCGCTCCCCATGATCCTCCAACCACTCGCGTCATCGAAGATGAGGGTCACGACACAGGTCTTGCCGGTCGTCCCGATCCGATCCAGGACGACAAGGCACTTGGCTCCCGACCCGTGGACGAGGAGAACGGGCTCCACATCGCCCAGCTGGTGGTAAGCTTCCAGGGCTTCGGCCAGAACAACCTCGAAACTCGATAGGCTCGGCTGGGGCGTATCCTTCAATCCCGGGAGCCCCCGCCCATGGACTAGGTCGTCAACGCTGCCCAGTTGCCAGTCCCTTCTTGTCAGACCGAACTTGGACACCGCGTGCTCGTAGGCCCCGAGCCATCTCTCCGTGGCGAGGTTGAACGACGAGCGGGCGGACCCCCCACTCAGGATCAAGGCCGTCACGCCGACGGTCAGGCAGACCAAGCAGACTCCCACGACCAGCGCTAGCCACCGCTTCCTCATCGACCCGCCCCTCTCCCCGTTCACTCCTGTCACTTACACCCGATGAGTTCCTCTCCTGCCACAACATGCCACTCCACGCATCTCCGGCAGGGAAGCATCTTCCTTCCGAGAAAGTCTACGCCGGCCCGGTCCGGGTTCCGCATATATGGTACGGGTGCGGACCCGCCGCGATCCCGGGGCCCTCGGGAGGAGAGCAGGTTTGAACCTCAACGACCCCAAGTCCCTAAAGTCCCTCCGCGCCGACATTCCCGGCCTCGACCGCGGCGTCTATCTCAACACCGGCACCCTGGGGCCCTGCCCGCGCCCCGTCACCCGGCGGCTCTTCGAGCTCTACCAGGCCTGGCAGGAGGCCGGCCCGGGTAACCCCGACGTCTATGTCGCCATGGCCGAGTCCTCGCTCAAAGCCAAGACACCCATCGCCGACTTCTTCGGCGTGACTCCCGACGAGTTGGCCTTGACCTCCAACTCCACCGACGGTATCAACATCGTCGCCAGGGGCATAGAATGGAGGGCCGGTGACGAGGTCATCATCTCCAATGAGGAGCACCCGGCCGGTCTTCTAATCTGGCTCCATCTGCGCCAGACTAAGGGCATCCGGGTCCGCGTCGCCCGGCTTGACCACGAGAGCCGGTCGAGGATCCGGGAGGAGGTGGAGTCCCTCATCACTCCCCGCACCCGTCTGGTCGCCCTCAGCCACGTCTCCTGCATGACCGGGCTTCGCCTGCCTGCCCGCGAGATCACCGAAGCCTCCCACGCTCACGGCGTTCCGGTTCTTTTCGACGGGGCCCAGTCGGCCGGTCAGTTCCCTCTCAACCTCCCGGCCATCGGCTGCGACTTCTACGCCGTGAACGGGCACAAGTGGCTTCTCGGACCCATCGGGACCGGCGCCCTCTACGTCGCCGGGAAGGCCCTCGTCGATCTCGTCCCGGATCGGGTCGGGGGTGGTTCGGCGGAGAGCTACACCTACGCCGAGGAAGGGGAGATCCGGCTTCACCCCAGCGCCCGGCGCTTCGAGTTCGGCACCCGCTGCCACCCGCTCTGGCAGGCCTGGCCGGAGTCTTTGTCCCTTCTGGATGAGATCGGCCTGGCCGCCATCCAGGCTCGGGGGTTGGCCCTCTCGCAACCCCTTCGCCGGGAACTGGCCGGCCTCAAGGGGGTGACCCTTGTCGGCCCGGCGCCGGGCGGCGACCCGGAGCTTCTGACCGGCGCCGTCACCTGCCGCCTCGAGGGGATGGAAGGGGAGAGGCTGCGGGAGGTTCTGGTGAACCGGTTCGGCGTTGTCACCCGCTCGGTGAGCGAGCACGAGGCCACCCGGTTCACTTGCGCGTTCTTCAACACGGAAGAGGAGATCGACCAGGCCGTCCGGGCGATGCGAACCCTCGCCGGCGAGACGGCGACGTGACGGAGAAGGAGGCTGGCCGGTGAGCAAGGAACGGACGCCCATTCTCACGCACAGGCAGGTCCAGGATCTCGGCCGCTTTCGTCCCACCCCCTACCTGGTAACAAGCCTCTACCTTGACACAAGTCAGACAATGCCCGGCGGTCGTGGCCGCCCGGCGGCTCTGAAGACGCTCGTCCGGGACGTCAAGGCCGGTCTGGACGGGCGCGACCTTAGCCGCAAGCAGCGTCAGTCGGTCGAAGAGGACCTGGCCGCGCTGGAGCGCATCATCCGCGACGCGCGCGCCCGGGGCGACAGGTCTATCGCGGCCTTCGTCTCCTCAGGGGCCGACTACGAGCAGGCCCATGGCCTTCCTCACCCCCTGAAATGCCGGCTGGTGGTCGACGAGACCCCCTACGTCCGCCCCTTGGCGGCGATGCTGGCCGAGTATCCGCGCTATCTTGTCGTTCTGGCCGACCGGTCCCACGCCCGCCTTCTGGCCGTGCACGTGGCGCGCGCGCGCCAACTCGGGGAGGTGGAGTCGGACGTTCCGGGCCATGTCCGGGAGGGTGGCTACCGGGGCATGGCCGAGCGGGGGATCGAGCGCCACATCGAGGATCACGTTACCCGCCATCTCAAGAAGGTGGCCGATGCCGCCCGGGAGAGCTTCGGCGATCGCAACTTCGATCAACTGGTCCTGGGGGGACCGGCGGAGGCGGTCGCCACCCTGCGGGACTTACTGAGTTCCGATCTACGTAGCCGCCTGGCCGGGGGAATCCCGGTGGCTTTGGAGGCCACCACGGAGGAGATCGTCGCCGCGGTTCAGGTCTTGCTGGCCCAAAGCACGGCCCTGCGGGACGAGGACCTTCTGGATCGCCTCGGGCAGGGCCTGTCCTCAACGGGCTTGGCCGCGGCCGGGGTCCTCTCGACCCTCGGCGCCCTGCGGCGCGGGGCTGTCGCCACTCTCCTGGTGGCCCAGGATCACGAGATCCCGGGGACGGAGTGCAAGGGCTGCGGCTTTCTCGGCCTGGAGGGCGAGGCGGCTTGCCCGGCCTGCGGGAAGACCGGTTCCAGGGCCGTGCCGGACCTCCTCCGGGAGATGATCGACCGGGCCGGCGAGAGTGGGGCGGAGGTTTTCCACATAGGAACCGAGCCGCCCCTGGGCCGCCTCAAGAACATGGGCGGGGTGGGGGCCTTGCTGCGGTTCAGGCTGGTGTAGGGTGAGGCCGGGCGGCCGGCACAGAAGCCGCCGGGCGCAAGCGGAGGCGGCCGGCAAAGAAGCCGCCGGGCACCTGGGAGAAACGAGAAACGGGGAGGTGCGGGGGTTTGGCGGAAGTGAAGACTGGGAGCCGGACTGGACCGGACCAGGAGGATCCCGCCTGGTCGTCCGGGGCCGAGCCCTTCAAGATCAAGGTCGTGGAACCGATTCACCGCACGAGCCGGGCCGAGCGAGAGAGACTCATCGAAAAGGCCGGCTACAACCTCTTTAGTCTAAGATCCGAGTCCGTCTACATTGATCTTCTAACCGACAGCGGCACGGCGGCCATGAGTGACAGCCAGTGGGCCAGGCTCATGCTCGGGGACGAGGCCTACGCCGGGAGCCGCAGTTTCTACCGGCTCAAGGACGCCGTGGCCAACGTAATGGGTTTCCCGCTCGTGATCCCGACCCACCAGGGCCGGGCGGCGGAGAACGTTCTCTTCACCACGATGGTGAATCCCGGCGACGTGGTTCCGAACAACATGCACTTTGACACCACCCAGGCCCACGTGGAGCACCGGGGGGCCGAGGCCAGAAACCTCGTCCGGCCGGAGGCCTACGATCCCGTGGCCGACGTGCCCTTCAAGGGCGACATCGACCTCGATAGCCTGGAGGCAACCCTGGCCGGGAAGAAGACACGGGCGGGCCCGAAGACAGGGGCGAGCCCGAAGACAGGGGTGGGCTCCACCGGGGAGAGCATCCCGTTGGTTCTGATCACTGTCACCTGCAACAGCGGGGGTGGTCAGCCCGTCTCGATGGCCAACCTCCGCGAGGCGGCCGGGATCTGCCGACGTCACAAGGTTCCCCTCTTCCTGGACGCGGCCCGCTTCGCCGAGAACGCCTACTTCATCAAAATCCGCGAGCCGGGCTTCGCCGGTAAGCCCATCCGGGAGATCGTGCGGGAGATGTTCTCCTACGTCGACGGCTGCACCATGAGCGGTAAGAAGGACGGCCTGGTGAACATGGGCGGCTTCATCGCCCTGCGCAGCCGGGCCCTCTACGAGCGGGCCACTGTCTGGGCCGTGCTCTTTGAGGGTTTCCCGACCTACGGAGGCCTGGCCGGGCGGGATATGGAGGCCATGGCTCAGGGCCTGGAGGAGGTTGTCGACGAGGACTACCTGGCCTACCGCGTCGGTCACGTGGCCTACCTCGGCCGCCGGCTCAAGGAGGCCGGGGTCCCGATCATCGAGCCTGTCGGCGGCCACGCCGTCTACCTCGACGCCCTTCGCTTCCTGCCCGGTCTGCCTCGGGAGCGGTTTCCGGCCCAGGCCCTGGCGGTGGAACTCTACGTCGAGGGCGGGGTTAGGGGTGTGGAGATCGGCGCCGTCCTGGCCGGACGGGATCCCCGGACCCGGGAGAACCGCTTCCCGGAGCTGGAGATGGTCCGTCTGGCCATCCCGCGACGGGTCTACACCCGACAGCATCTGGACGTGGTCGCCGAGACCTGCCGTGGAGTCCTGGCCCGGCGAGAGACGATCGGCGGATTGGCCTTCAAGAAGGAGCCGCCTGTGCTCCGGCACTTCACGGCAACTTTCAAGCGAATTTGACCGCCCCGGGGGGAGCGAGACCGGGAGCGGGCCTGGGGGGCGCGCACCGAGTGGTACGGGAACGCAGAAGGGCCGAACCGTGGAAGATCAAGATGATCGAACCCATCAAAATGACCACCCGACCCGGACGACAGGCGGAGATCGAGAGGGCCGGGTTCAACACTTTCCTCCTCGACTCCGACAAGGTCTACATCGACCTTCTCACCGACAGCGGCACCTCGGCCATGAGCGACAATCAGTGGGCCGGGATGATGCTCGGCGACGAGGCCTACGCCGGGTCCAAGAACTGGCATCATCTCTGGGACGCCGTGGCCGAGATCTACGGGTTTAAGTACATGTGCCCAACCCATCAGGGGCGGGGCGCCGAACACCTCATTTCCCAGATCCTCATCCGGCCCGGCGACTACGTTCCGGGGAACATGTACTTCACCACCACCCGCGAGCACCAGGAGCGGGCCGGCGGGACCTTCGTGGACATTGTCATCGACATCGCCCACGACGCCCAGGCCGAGCATCCTTTCAAGGGTAACGTTGACCTCGGCAAGCTGGAGGCCCTCATCAAGAAGGTCGGGCCGGACAAGATCCCCTACGTGAGCGTGGCCGTCACCGTGAACATGGCCGGCGGACAACCGGTCTCGATGGCCAATCTCCGGGCCGTGCGCGAGCTCTGCGACCGCTACCTCCGCTCCGATGGCCAGCCCATCCGGATCCTCTTCGACGCCACCCGCTGCGTCGAGAACGCCTTCTTCATCCAGCGCCGCGAGGACGGCTACAAAGACAAGTCTCTTCGCGTTATCCTCCGCGAGATGATGTCCTACGGCGACGGCTGCACCATGAGCGGCAAGAAGGATAACCTCGTCAACATCGGCGGCTTCGCGGCCACCAACGAGAAGGATGTCTACGACAAGCTAACCCAGATGGTCGTGGTCTTCGAGGGCATGCCCACCTACGGCGGCCTGGCCGGGCGGGACATGGAAGCCATGGCCCGCGGCATCTACGAGATGGTCGACGACGACTACATGGCCTTCCGCATCGGCCAGGTCCAGTATCTGGGGCAACAGCTCATCGACGCCGGGGTGCCTATCGTGAGGCCGGTGGGCGGGCACGCCGTCTTCCTCGACGCCCGGGCCTTCCTGGACCATGTGCCCCAGAGCGAGTACCCGGCCCAGGCCCTGGCGGCGGCCCTCTACCTCGACAGCGGCGTGCGGGGCATGGAGCGGGGCAATGTCTCGGCCGGGCGCGGCAAGGACGGGAAAGAGCATTTCCCGAAGCTGGAGATGGTCCGCCTGACCATCCCCCGGCGCGTCTACACGGATAGCCACATGGACGTGGTCGCCGATTCCGTCATCGACCTCTACGAGCGGAGGAAGTCGATCAGCGGTTTCAAGATGATCTACGAGCCGCCCCAGTTGCGGTTCTTTACGGCCAGATTCGAGCCGGTGAGGCGGGAGGGGTTCTGGGGGCCCGGGGGGAGGCATTCCTGAGGGGACGGTGGGGTTTCATGAAGGCTGTCGTCGTCTACGAGTCGTTGTGGGGGAACACCGCCGCCATCGCCCGGGCCATAGCTGAAGGCCTGGGGCCGGAGGCGCGGGCGCTGTCCACGGCCGAGGCGTCGGCAGGAGTTGTAGCGGACGCGGACCTCATCGTGGCAGGGTCGCCGGTGATAGCCTTCGCGCTTCCTACAGACAAGATGCGGGAACAGCTCGGCGCGAACCCGGGTCGCGCGCCGGTTCCCCCCGATCTCTCGCACCCCTCGATGCGGTCGTGGCTCAAGGCCCTGCCGAAAGGCCACGGTCGGTCGGCTGCGTTCGAGACCCGCATCCGCGGCCCTTGGGGACACGCCGCCTCGGCCATCGTCCGGGGATTGGAGCGGGCCGGGTACCACGCGCTCGCGGAGCCGCGCGGCTTCATCGTGACAGGCGCCTACGGGCCGCTGCGTGAGGGCGAGGTGGAGCGGGCGCGGCAATGGGGGGAGGAGCTGGCCAGGCTGGCGGCTTTCCGGGACGACTAAGCCGTCTGGTTGACGGAAGCCGTTCACGGTCCGCCTGTTCGGCGTGAGGATCCCGCAACTGAAAGGATGGGGAGTAGGAATGTTCATCGCGATCAAAGACACCAAAGTGGTCGATCAGACGGCCGTCCCTCCGCAGTTCAAGACCACCGTGGAGGTCCACAACGCGACCTTGAACCCCCTGACCGTATCCTTTTCCTTCGAAGTGCGCCTGGCTGGCGTGTCGAGCCTTCATGCCTCCGGTCTGGTCCAGAATAGCACGGTTCCAGGCCACGAAACGAAGCCCTACGAGTTCCCATGGTCAGGAGAGTACCAGCGGAGCTACGAGCTGAAGGTCATCTACGGCAACCTCACGGTTCCGGGCGCCTACACATCGCCGCCGCGGCTCCGCAAGCTTCTGCCCGTCAAGCCGCCGCCGTCCCCGAGGTAGGGTTGAGGGTGGTCCGGGGCGCTACCCCGTTCGCGCGCGTAGCTGCCGCGAGAGGACATTCCCAGGCGAGGTAGAAGACGGCAAACCAAGTTGTCGGAAAGGAGGTCCGAATACCGAAACGGTTTCGACCGATCCGGGATAAACGCGAAGGGAATGGTTAACGATGCGTCAGCGCAAGGTGACGTCCATCGTCGCGCTTGTTCTTCTCAGCGTCTTGGTCCTTTCCACCTTCTCCTCAAGCGCGGCGGCCTCTTTCGCCTCTTATGTCGATCTTCCAACTCACTGGGCCCGAACCTACATCGAGCAGATGTACAACGTGGGGGCCCTGGATGATCCGCCACCCCTCTACCATCCGGACACGCCCATTACCCGAGGGAAGTTCGCCCGTTACCTCGTCCTCGGCTGGGGGCTTGAGCCCTATAGCGGCGCAACCGAATTCCTTTCCGATGTGCCGCCGGCTCACCAGTACTTCAAGTTCGTCAACGCCCTCTACGTCCGGGGGATCATGATCGGAAGCGGTGGCGTCTTCGGCGTGGGCGATCCGCTCACGCGCGAGCAGGCGGCCACTGTCTTGGTGCGCGCGGCGGGTCGTGAGGAAGCGGCCCAGCTCCGGCCGGTAGCCGACGCCGAGGCCATCGTCTCCCGCTACAGCGACCACGACTTCATTTCCCGCTGGGCTATCCCCTACGTGGCGGAAGCCTACACGGCCGGACTGTTTCTGGGAGACGCGGCCGGCACGTTCCGGCCCCGGGCCTCCATGACCAAGGCCGAGGCCTGCACCGTCTGCTACCGGACCAGGCAGGGTCAGCCCCTCCTAGACTTTGGCGACGCTCCCGACTGGGCGCCCCTGTTCAACTTCCCGTCCCTCCTGATCAGCGACGGCGCCCGCCACAAGGACTGGAAGACGGTCTGGCTCGGCGAGCGGGCCGACGGAGAGCTGGACTCCCGCCAGGTCAACGCCGACTTCTTCGACGACGGGTTCGTCCGGTTCATAGCCGGCGGGGCCGCGGCGCCGACCTTCCAGATTGAGTTCGAGGTTAGCGTGGCCAGCCGTGATCCGTCTCTTTACGGGAAGGACCCGGCCAAGAATCTCTACTTCAACCTTCTCATCGACTGGGACAAGGACATGCAGTGGGAACAGGGTGAGTGGGCCGTCCAGAACTTCCCCATCGACCCCAATACCTGGCCGGCCGGCCAGATGATGGCCACCCTACTCTCTCCGTCCTTTCTCGCCAAGGGCAATCCTTACGAGTGCTGGTACCGGTTGACCCTGACTTGGGGCGAGACGGCGCCGGCGGCCTGGATCGGCAAGGGCCTCTTCACCTACGGCGAGACTGAAGACTACGGGCCGGAAGAGCAGAAGATCGTGGTTCTCACCGAGCTCACCGCCCTCAGGGACGAGTGGCTTCGCTCCCAGGACCAGGCCAAGATGGCAGCGGCCGTCGGTCTCGGCGAGATCATCCCCTACGTTGAGGATCTCATCGCCGAAGAGCAGGCCGACGACCCGGTCCAGGTCCTGATCGACAAGAAGAAGAAGATCCTCGACCTCCTCTACGACTCGGCCGAGGCCGCTCTGGCCTGCGGCATGAGCCAGGAGGATGTTGACCGTATCTTCGAGGGACTCTGGAAGCGGATGGCCTTTGTCACCGAGGAGGAGTGCAAGCGCCACACCATCGGCATCCTGAGGGATACTCTCCGCCAGAACTTTGGTATCCCGGCCGACTCGGGCAAGAAGATCCAGGAGGCCCTGGACAAGCTGGCTGACCTGCTCTACGAGCAGGAACGCGGTGACCCGGTTCAGCTCCTTCTGGAGAAGAAAGTCCGTATCATCGCTCTCCTCCAGGAGCTTTTGACCGCCTTGCGGGCGGATAAGCAGACCGGACCCGCGGCCTCGGTCGAGCAGGCTCTGGCCTTCATGCTCTTCATCAAGGCTCTGGAGGAGCCGGTGCCTCCCCAGCCCCCGCCACCAACCTGGCCGCCGCTGGTTCCGCCCAAGCTCCCCGGACTCATCACCGGGGTTCACTCTATCTTCGAGTGCACCAATGGCCAGGTCCTGATGAAGATCCATCTGCTCACAAACTACGGGCTGGAGAACAAGGTCTACGACATCGAGATCTACTGGGGTCACCAGGTTGGCGCCGCGCCGGTGGCAGGCTTTGTGGCCGGCAGCGGACCTCAGGGCTGGACGTCGCAGACCTCGACCGTGGGCATTCGCTTCTCCGGGGACACGCCGCTGGTGCCCTGCACCCCCTACTACTTCAACTTCACCGGCCCCTGTCCGGGTGACGCGATCGTCTTCGTTCTCACCGACAAGGAGCATCGCCCGATCGGTCACTCGGTGAGCCAGAAGGTAAGGAGCGGTTTCATCCAGCTCCTGCCCGGAGAGTCCGCCAGTATCCTGAACAAGCTCGACCCGACGACGGCTCCTTCGGACATGTGGGACATTCAGTACGTGATCCAGATGTCTCATGTCGGGCAGTTGCCGACGACCGAGTCTTGGCTGCTGGCCAACATCGCCTACGGGGGCGGCATCATGCTTCTCCCGGATGGGGTCGGCAGTCTGGAGCCAGGCGGCTACTTGCCCGAGGGCGACTACACCGGAGGGGTCGGTCCCGTGAAGGCGGGCGAATTCTACGCCTTGAGAGACCACACCGGCGAGGGTTACGCCTTCCTCTACGTGGTCTCCGCCGGTCTCAACGGCTGTCTCCTCGACTGCGAGTACAACACGCACGGGATGATGGTCTGGGGACGTTTGCCCAGACTGGAGGAGTAGAGCCTAAGGCCAATGGAAGCGGGGACCCCGGCGCGCCCGCGAGGGCGCCGGGGTCCTTGCTGTCTAGACCAAGCCCGGGAAGGGGTGAATATTCCGCCCGCCCCGGACTCAGCCTAGAACCCAGGTAGGTCCTGCCAGGACGTCTCTTGGCAACCGGGGGAAGCCATCTCTTTGTACCTGGGTAGCCACGAACTCGGCCTCGAGGAGGCCGCCATCGGACGGGAATGGCTTCTCACCAATGGTCTCGGCGGGTTCGCCTCCTCGACCGTCGCCGGGCTGAACACTCGCCGCTACCATGGCTGGCTCGTGCCCCAGGTGGCCAGATGCGGCGGGCGTTTTGTGGTCCTGGCCACGGTGGAGGAAGAGATCCACCTCGGCGGCGTCTCCCGCCCAGGCTGCCGCCACCTCCAAGGGTTCGCTCTCGATCCGCTCCCGGTTTTCACCTACGGTCTGGGTGGTCTCTTCCTCGAACGACTTATGGTCATGCCGCGGGGTCAGAACCGCATCGTCGCCGTCTACCGCTTCTCAAGCCTCCTGGAGGCCGGGGCCGAGGTTGACATCGTCCTGCGGCCCCTGATCACCTTCAGGTTCTACCATCACCTGATGCGGGCCACCGACTGGCCGTTTCGGATCGAGACGGGTCCGGGCTGGGTCAGTGTCCAGCCTCACGACGACGCGCCGACCCTGGTCCTCCGCTTCGCGCCCGGCGGGGGCGTCTGGCGGGCCGAGGGTGGCTGGCGGCGCGGAGTCGAGTACGCCGAGGAGCAAAGACGGGGTCTTGACTACGTGGAGGACCTCTACTGCCCGGGACAGTTCCAGTGGCGGGGTCTTGATCCGAGAGAAGGAGTGGCTTTCAGCGCCGCCCTGGCCGAGGACGCGGAAGAGGCGACCCGGCTGAGGGAGGCGCCCTTCGGTGTCCGCGAGGCGCTCCGCTGGCGGGCGCGGGAGATCGCCCGTCTGGAGGCCGTGGCCGGAAAGGGCCGGCGGGCCGTGGCGGCCAGAGCCATCGCCGACCCTCGGTCCCCCTCGGCTAAGGCCTTCCTGTCCCGACTCCTTCTTGCCGCCGACTCCTTCGTCATCGCTAACCCCCGGACCACGGTCATCGCCGGTTTTCCCTGGTTTGAGGACTGGGGTCGCGACACCCTGATCGCTTTCACGGGTCTCTTCCTGGTCACCGGACGTTTCGAAGAAGCCTTTCGTGTCCTGGCCGGCTACGCCTCGTTCGTGCGCGAAGGGCTGGTGCCCAACCGGTTCCCCGACCAGGCTCCCGACCCGGACTACGGGGCCGCCGACGCCGGGCTCTGGTTCTTCCACGCCGTCCAGGCCTACCTGGCCTACACGGGCCACCTTGGACAGGTGCGGGACACACTCCTTGGACCGCTGCGGGAAATCGCGGAGGGCTACGCCGGGGGCACCCGCCTGGGCATCGGCATCGGACCGGACGGCCTTCTCCACGCCGGCGAGCCCGGGCGAGCCGTCACCTGGATGGACGCTAAACTCGGCGACTGGGTTGTCACCCCCCGGCGGGGCTACCCGGTGGAACTCAACGCCCTGTGGTACAACGCTCTTCGCTTTCTGGCCGAACTGGAGGAGAGACTCTCCGGCGGGGGGCGGGCGTCAGGGCCTTGGTCGGAACTCGCCGCCCGGGTCAAGTCGGCCTTCGGCGCCCGCTTCTGGAACCCAGCTCGGGGCTATCTCTACGACGTTCTGGGAGAGGCGGGCAGTGGCGCCACGGGTGGCCGCGGAACGGCCGGCGGCGACGCGAGCAGTGAAGAGACCGCGGACGCGTCGCTCCGCCCCAACCAGATCCTGGCCGTGGCCTTGCCCCACCCGGTTCTGGACCGCGCCCACTGGCGGCCGGTGGTGAGGGTCTGCCTTGAGGAACTCTACACCCCCTACGGCCTGCGGACTCTGGCCCCCTCGGACCCCGCCTACCGGGGCCTCTACCGCGGCGGGCCGGCGGAACGTGACGGGGCCTACCACCAGGGCACGGTTTGGCCGTGGCTCCTCGGTCCGTTCATCACCGCCCTGCGCCGGACCGAAGACCGTTCCCCGGCCAGCCGGCTCCTGGCCGCGCGGATGATCCTGCCCTTTGAACACCACCTTCGAGAGGCGGGCATCGGTCACATTTCGGAGGTCTTCGACGGCGATCATCCCCACCTACCCGGCGGTTGCGTCGCCCAGGCTTGGAGCCTGGCCGAGATCCTGCGGGTCTACGTCGAGGAAGTCCTCGACATCCGGCCACCCGGGGTAGGCTAACGCGGCGCGGGGACCGGGTCGCGACCGGGGCGGTCCGCCGGTCGACGGCTTCTGCGGCCCGTGGACATCTAGGTGGACATCTAGAAGGAGGAGTCCTGAGAGTGCATGTCCTAATGCTTAGTTGGGAGTACCCGCCCGCCAGTGTGGGCGGGCTGGCCAGGCACGTGAGCTACCTCTCGCGGGAGGTGGCCGGGCGCGGTCACCAGGTCGACCTTGTCACCCAGGGGGCCGGCGGGGACGTTGGGGTTGAGGAAACGCCGGTGGGGGAGGGGCTTCTTCGGGTCTGGCGCCGGGCGCCCTACGCTCTTTCCGCGCCCGATTTCATCCACTGGGTCCACCAGCTCAACTACGGTCTTCTCGAAGCCGTCCTGGAGATGACCGGGCGGCAGGCCCACCCCTTCGACATCATCCACGCCCACGACTGGCTGGTCGCCTTTGCCGCCCGGGCCTGCAAACACGCCTGCCGGACGCCTCTGGTGGCCACCATCCACGCCACCGAGGCCGGTCGCCACCACGGTATCCACAACCCGGGACAGCGCTACATCAGCGAAGTCGAATGGTGGCTCACCTATGAAGCCTGGCGGGTGATCTGCTGCAGCGAGTACATGAAAGCCGAACTGGCCGGCCAGTTTCAGTTGCCGGCCGACAAGATCCGCGTCATTCCCAACGGCGTCGATCCCGCGGACGTGGACGCCGGCGGGGACGGGGAGGCCGGCGCGAATGGGGTAGCCGGCGGGGATGGGGTAGCCGGCGGGGATGGGGAGGCCGGCGCGGCCCCCGGCGCGGACGGCCGGGACGCCTACGCCCAACCGGGCGAGGACATTGTCTGCTACGTCGGGCGCCTCGTCCGGGAGAAGGGCGTGGACACTCTCCTTGACGCCCTACCGGCCATCCTGGACCGGCGTCCGGCCACGCGCCTGGTGATCTGTGGAACCGGTCCCCACGAGGACAGCCTCCGCGAACACGCCGGCCGGATGGGTCTCGGCGATTTGGTCCATTTCACGGGCTACCTCGACGACCATCACCGCAATCTTCTCTACGGGTGGGCCTCGGTGGCCGTTGTCCCAAGCCACTACGAACCGTTCGGCTTGACGGCCCTCGAAGCCATGGCCGCCGGTCTGCCCGTGGTGGTCTCCGACACCGGGGGGCTCGGCGAGACGGTTGTCCATGGAGAGACCGGACTCAAGGCTCGCCCGGCGAACCCCGGCGAACTGGCCTCGGCCATTCTGCGCCTTCTCGGGGATCGGGTCCTGGCCCGGCGCCTGGCCGCCAGAGCCAGGTCGGAGGTCTTCGACCGCTACTCCTGGCCCAAGGTCGCGGCCGAAACCGAAGAGGTCTACGACGAGGTCGTCCGGGCGGCGCGGGAAAGTGGCTGGATCGCGGAAAGCGGACTCCCGGTCGGGGAAGACTGGGGTGAGATGAGGCGCCGGACGCGGGCCATGACCCGGGGTCTGCAGCCCATCGGGCGCTACAATCCCTCCTCGTAACGGGACGCGGCGACCAGAGCTTTGCATCCAAGAGCGGGAGAGCGGTGACCTGAGATGAAAGCGGTGGTCATGGCCGGCGGCGCGGGGACGAGACTTCGTCCCCTGACCTGCGGTCTTCCCAAGCCCATGGTGCCGGTGGGGAACCGGCCCATCCTTGACCATGTCCTCACCCTTCTCGCCCGGCACGGCTTCACCGAGGCCCTTCTCACCCTCCACCACATGCCCCGGACCATCCGCGATCACGTGGGCGACGGCGGCGCTTATGGCCTCAAAGTCAAGGGCTACGTCGAGGACGTGCCCCTGGGCACCGCCGGCAGCGTGAAAAACGTGGAAGCCGAACTCGACGGGACGTTCATCGTCATCAGCGGCGATGTTCTGACCGACTTCGACCTCACGGCCCTAATGGACTTTCACCGGCGACGGGGAGCGGCCCTGACCATCGGCTTGACTTCGGTTGATACCCCCCTCGAGTACGGGGTCGTCGTCTGCGACCGCGACGGGCGAGTCACCCGCTTCGTCGAAAAGCCGTCCTGGGGCGAGGTTATCTCCGACCAGGTCAACACGGGCATCTACGTTGTCGAGCCCGAGGTTCTCCGGCTCATCGAGGCCGGCCGGGTCTCCGACTTCAGCCGGCATCTCTTCCCCGCTCTCATGGGGGCGGGGATGCCCCTCTTCGGCTACCACGGCCACGGCTACTGGTGCGACGTGGGCAATCTCAGCCAGTACCTCCAGGCTCACGTTGACGTGCTTGAGGGCCGGACAAGCCTGGAGATCGAAGGTTCGGAGCTTTCCGAGAAGGTCTGGGTAGGCTCGGGGGTGGACATCGCCCCGGGCGTCGAACTCGTCGGCCCGCTGCTTATCGGGGCCGGCTCCTACCTCGGCCTGGGCTCAAGGCTCGAGGGCCCGGCGGTCCTTGGCCGCGAGGTCGTCATCGGCGGGCAGGCTTCGGTCAAGCGGTCGGTGATCGGCGACCACTCCTTCGTCGGGCGCCTGGCCGAGGTTCGCGGGGCCATATTGGGGCGCGGCGTGCGGCTCAACAACCGCTGCTCGGTCTTCGACGGGGCTGTCCTGGCCGACGAAGTGCGGGTCGGGGAAGAAACCACGATCAAGCCCGGGATCAAGGTCTGGCCGGGCCGGAGTGTTGCTCCGGAGACCGTTCTGGGCGACAGCCTGATGTGGGGGCAAGGCTCGGGCTATGGGGTTTTCGGCGAGGCCGGAGTGACCGGCACGGTCAACGTTGATCTCAGACCGGAGCTTGTGGCCCGTCTCGGGGCCGTTTTTGGGGCCTCGCTGCCGGCCGGGGCCACGGTTGTCGTCGGGGTGGATGCCGCGCCCGCGGCTCGGCTCCTACGGGAGGCCCTCGTTTCCGGGCTGGGGCTGTCCGGCTGCATTGTCCTGGGCCTCGGGGAGCTACCCGCAACCGCCGTTCGCTACGCGATCACAACCACGGGCGCCGCCGGCGGGGTTCACCTCGGCCTCGCGGGCGGCGATCACCTCGGCCTCACCGGCGGGGATCACCTCGGCCTGGATCGCGGCGACGGCCGCTGCCGCATTAGGTTCCTTGACTCCGACGGGTCTGACCTGGGCCGCAAGGTGACGCGCCGTCTGGAGCGGAGTCTGGGAGACGAGGACTTCCGACGGGCCGCTCCCGACCACTTGGGTCAGATCCGCTTCCTTCCGGGCCTGGGCGAGGCCTATCTGGCTCACCTTACCGAACGTGGACGGGGTCTGGCCCGGAAAGGCCTGATCGTGGTCGGCGCCTACCGCCACCCGTGGCTCGCCGCTCGGGCCGGGGAACTCTGGCGGGCTCTGGACGTGGCCCACCTGGCCGTCGAACCGTTCGCTCCCTCGTCCGCCGCCGGCGACGAAAAACCCGCTTGGCGAGACGACGTCTGCCGACGAGTTAGGGAGACCGGGGCCGCCTTCGCTTTCGAGGTTGGCCCGAGCGGAGAAGACCTGACCCTCATTGACAACCTGGGCCGCCCGCTCACGCCGGCCCAGACCTGGCTCGTTCTCTCGAGCGTGGCCATTGTCCGCGACGGAACACCCATCGTCGTGCCTTCGGACCTGCCGCGGGCCGTGGCCGCGAGACTGGCCGCGCTCGGGGCTCGGCCGGTCCCGTGCCGGTCGTCGCGCGCGGAGCTTCAGGCCCGAATGCGGGAAGCGGAGAAGGACGCCGGCCCGAGCCTCGCCAGGCAGTCGGAGATGATCGGAGACGCCCTGCTGGCGGTCATTGGGCTCCTCGACTACCTGGTCGACACGGAGGAGACCGTGGCCGAAATGGTTGACCGGTCCCCGCTCGGGGAGTGGGTCCATCTCCGGGTGGCCTGCTCCTGGGATGTGAAGGGACGAGTGATGCGCCTGCTTCTGGAGGAGGAAGCCGCGAGCGCGGAAGACCCGGAGTGCCCCGAGGCGCCGGAGGGCCTGAGGGTGGAGACTGAACGCGGGCGGGTCCTGGTCCTGCCTGACGCCGACCGCCCCGCCTTCCACGTCTACTCCGAGGCCGCGTCCATGGAGGTGGCCGAGGAATTGGCGGGGGTCTTCGCCCAGCGGGTCAGAAAGCTGGCGGGTTTGGAGGGCGATGCGGGAGGCGATACAGGGATTCCATCCCTTCGCGGCCAATCATAGTTCGGCACGTCGAGACACCACCGGCAGATCCGGCGGTTCTAAAGCGGAGGGAACGGAATGGTCAGATCTTCTCCCGGGCGCGGAACGCGGTCGCCCGGCACCTACGCCGAGCGTTTGTTCGGCGCTCTCATCTCCACCGCGGTCGGCCTCGGGTTGGCCGGCATGCTTCTCAACTTCGCCGCCTCACCCGTGCCCAAGCTAGTAACCTGGCCGGGCTCGCTTGAATTCGACGGCGCCCGGGCCCTGGCGGTGACGACGGAGTTCGTAACCACCTTCCCCACCCGCTGCGCCGGTAGTCCCGAGAAGGCCCTGTCGGCCCAGTGGCTTGTGGATCACTTTGTCGAACTCGGCTTCGACTCCCAGGTTCGGGCCTTTGGCGGCTGGATCAACGGGACCTACCACCCCGACCTGGCCAACGTGTGGGCCGTCCGGCGGGGGCGTTCCACCGACACCATCCTCGTCCACGGCCACTACGACATCCCCTCCTTCGTGACCGAGGGAGCGGCCGACGACGGCTCGTCCGTGGGGACCATTTTCGAGCTGGCCCGCATCCTGGCCGACGAAGTCCCCGAACGAACCGTGGTCTTCGCCCTCTTCGACGCGGGTGAGTACGGATCGATCGGGGCCAATGTCTTCGCCGACCGCAAACCCTTTCCCGAACCCATCGTGGCCGCCATAGGGCTAGACTTCCTGAACCCCGGCGACCTGGTGGGCGTGTCGGTAGAGTGCCTTGGAACCCAGAAAGGCTACACGCCGCCCTGGCTGCGAGCTGTGGCCGAAGAGAGCGCGGCCCTGGAGGCCGGGAAGGTCTTCGCGCCGGACACCCTAACCGAGTGGATCGAAAGGTCCGTGGCCGTGTCCCCGACCGACACGGGCATGTTCCTGCGCCACCGCGTCCCGGCCGTCAACCTGGCCGGGGTACCGACCAATCCACCCATGGAACGGGCCATCTTCCACACCTCCGGCGACACGGTCGCCAACCTCACGGCCGACTCCTTCACCAAGTGGGGCCGGACCGCGGAACGGATTGTAAGGACCCTGGTCAGCGCCACGGAGTTGCCCACAAAGGGGGCCAGGACAATGGTCTACCTGGGGCTTGGCGACGGGCAGTACTTGCCGGGCTGGGCCACCCGAGCCGGGCAACTGCTCATCTTCGCCCCCCTCTGGGGAGTCGTGGGTCTGGGGTGGCACTGGCGGCGGCGGGCCCTCGGCCCGGCCCTGGCCATCCTGCTGGGTGAGGCCAGGCGCGTCTTCGCCCTGGTCGGCTGTCTTCTCGTCGGCCTGGTGGCTATGAAACTCATGTCCTTACTCGGTCTTCTGGCTCGGTGCGAGATGTTCCCGGCCACACCGAAAGATCCTCTGCTCTATCATCCGGCCATCATTCCGCTGGCCGTGGCCCTGCTGGTCACCGGGGGCGCCCTCTACGCGGTCCGGCGCTTCACTCTCTGGTTCTCTCCACCACTGGGCATCGACTGGTCCGAGCGCTACCACGCCCTGACGAGCCTCCTGGCCCTGGTTGTCTTCCTCACCTGGTTGGAGGGCGCCGGCTACGCGGCCGTGACTTTCCTGGCTCTTCCGGCCTACCTCTGGATCTTTCTGGCCGAGCCGGTTGGGCGAGCGGCCATGGTCCGTAGGATCTTCGCGGGCCTTCTTGTCCTCGCGGGCACGGCGGCGTTCGTCGCCTTCGTGACCCTCATCGGACGGGTGCTCGTCGTCGGGCCGTCCTGGTGGTACATCATCCTGGGCGCGACCTACGGGCTTTTCAGCCTCAAGGCTTCCGTGGTGTTCTTCACTCTGGCTGTCCTCCACTGGGAGGCATTCGCCGCCGGCACGGGTCTCGGAGTGGGGTGGGCCGCCGCCCCGACGTGGTTGCCTGCCCGAAGAGGGAGGAGCTTCTAATGCCGGCAATAGTAGCAGAGAACTTGACCAAGTTCTACGGGCGAACCCGCGGCATCGAGAATGTGAACCTGGAGGTCCGCGAGGGTGAGGTCTTCGGTTTCCTGGGTCCCAACGGGGCCGGGAAGACCACGACCATCCGCATCCTTCTCGACCTCATCCGGCCCACCCGGGGCCGGGCCACGGTCCTCGGGTTGGACACGCGCAAAGACTCCATCGCCGTCAGGCGCAGGGTCGGCTACCTCCCCGGGGAGCCGGGACTCTACGACCACCTGACCGGCGAGGAGTATCTCGGCTACATGGCCGGCCTGCGGAGCGGCGCGGACCCGAGCCGGCGCAAGGACCTCGCCCAGCGCCTGGACATCGACCTCGGGCGTCGGATCAAGGCCCTGTCCCACGGCATGAAGCAGAAGGTGGCCATCATCCAGGCCTTCATGCACGAGGCCGATCTCCTCATCCTCGACGAACCCACCAGCGGGCTCGATCCGCTCATGCAGCACGCCTTCTACGAACTTGTCCGGGTGGAGAGGGCCAGGGGGCGGACGGTCTTCATGTCCTCCCACGTCCTGTCGGAAGTGGAGAAGGTCTGTGACCGGGTGGCCATCATCCGCGGCGGGACCATCGCCGTAGTAGAAGACGTGGAAACGCTCACCCGGAAGCGGGTGAAGAGGGTCCAGGTAACCTTCGCCGCGCCCGGTGCCTCATCCCCGGCCGCGTCCGAGGCTCTGACCGCGACCCTGACCCTGCCCGGGGTGCGCGACCTCAGCCTGAAGGACGGCACCGCGGTCTTCCGGGTCGAGACGACCTCCCTCGGCGGAGTAGTGAAAGCCCTGGCCGCTCTGCCCGTAACCGACCTGACCATCGAGAACCCCAGCCTGGAGGACATCTTCTTCGAGTACTTCGGCCCCGAGGCCGCCGCCGAGGTGGCCCGGGCCGACGACAGGAACGGAAGCGCCGAGATGGGAAGCCGCCGCGCCGGTCGGACCGGAGCCCGGAGGCGCGCGGCTGGCAGGAGAGGGGGGCGAGCGGGATGAGGATCTTCCGCCGGTGTCTTTGGGACGAGCGCATGACCTTGCTCAGTTGGGCCGTGATCCTGATCGCGTTCGCGCTCTTCGCCGTATCTACCTATGAGCAGTTGGGCCAGAGCCCTGGCCTGTCCACGTTGATGGAGAACCTGCCACCCTACATGCAGGCGCTTTTCGGCGGGCTCGATTGGAGTACGGCTCAGGGCTACCTCAACACCGAGCTCTTTAGCTGGCTGCCCCTGCTCATCGCCTACTACACGGGGCTTTACGGGGCTTCGGCCCTCAGCCGGGAAGTTGACAGCCACACCGCGGAAACGCTCCTGGCCCAGCCCATCCGGCGTTGGTCGGTCGTGCTGGCCAAGTTCGGGGTCATCGTCACCGGCACGTTCCTCCTCCACTTGGCCCTCTACGCGACTGTGGTCCCTCTCGTGCCCGTGTTCATCAAAGGGCAAAGCCTCGCGGCCGGCCCCAACCTCCTGGTGACCCTGTCCAGCTTTCTGACCTCCCTGGCCCTGGGCAGCTTGGCTCTCCTCATCTCGGCCATGGTGAACGACCAGCGCAAGGCCACCGTCTATGCCTCGGGGGCCATCATGCTCCTCTTCTTCGTGAACGTCATCGGTCAGATATCCAGCAAGGCCAAGTTCCTGACGAGGATTAACCCGTTCGGCCGCTACCACTCGGCCGACATCCTCAAGACCGGCGGCATCGCCTGGGGCGACGCGCTGTTCCTCGCCGGCTTCATCGCCCTCTTCCTGGCCGCGAGCGTGTGGTGGTTTGAGCGGAAGGATATTGCGTAGGGGGGAGAGGGGAGAGAGGGCGCCCCCCAGCCCACTCCTTGCGTGACTGCTCGGATACTCTCCGCCAGGACTCCCACGTTCCTGGAACGCGCTTTCAGGCAGTGGCAGGATTCGCTACGTGTGGCGGGAAATGGCATGAGCGACGGCAAGCGTGGGCCCACCTGCAACGGCAAGGTAGTGGCTATCGCCTGCGCGGAGGGTGTGGTTGAAGGTCCTGCTTGAGGAAGGCCACGGAGAGCCAGACACCTAGTTTCGAGGGCAGGCTATGCGGACCAGAGTCAGCACGGGACGCTGGTCAAATCGCTGCGGACCTTGCCCTCGGCATGGCACCGCGCAGTGAGGACGGGGGTTGTGCACGGAGGTCCGAGAAGGGAGCCGCGAGTCAGGTGACGGTGACAAAGAACGTATTCGTGCTCATGCCGTTTGATGATGAGTTTGAGGACGTGTATCTTGTGACCCGGGACGCTGCGAGTGAGGCGTCGCGGTTTCTGGGCCTCCAGATTCGCTGTCTGCGAGCTGACGAGATCGCCAGCCCGGGACGCATCACGGAACAGATAATGCGGGAGATCGAGAGCTCTGACCTGCTCATTGCCGACCTCTCTGGGAGCAATCCGAATGTGATGTACGAACTGGGCTACGGCCACGCGTTGCGAAAGGCTGCCATCATTATGAACCGGGACGTCCATGACTCTCCATTTGACGTAAAGGACTTTCGGCAAATCCTCTACGACAGGAATCGTCTTGTTAAGGACTGCCGCCCCTCCCTGGTAGCAGCGATTCGAGATGTCTTCGGCGATGCAACTGAGGAGATGCCCGAGGAACCGGTGCCAGGTCAACTCCCCGAAGGCCGGAAGGGGACCTCAGACTCGCCCGCGTCTGCCACGACACCGCTTCGCCCGGGCGACCACCTCGTTGCGGCCCTGCAATCCCTCCACCTAAGGCTTCAATACGCGAACGCTAGATCCGCCACTGACGAAGCAAGGTCCTTGGCAGAGGAGGTTAGGGTACTGCTCTCGCGGGTCACCGTCGCCTCCGGAGCTGACAAGGTCGACATGGACAACACTGCGGCCGTGGCAGGCAACTGCGCAGTTGAAATGGAGAGAGGGGAACTCTCAGATGACGCAGAGACCGTATATCGGCGAACCCTAGGGCTGTTTCCCGACTACGGAGGACTTCACCTGCAGTACTCCGACTTCCTGTTGGATGCCGGAAGACACGAGGAGGCCCGCCAGGAGCTCAGCCGTGCCAAGAGCCTGCATCGAGACGATTATGACATGCGGAGAATCCAGCGTATAGAGATGAAGCTTGCTCTCAAGACGGGAACCGGGTCGGATGAGCTTGCCACTAGCTTGAAGGATCATTTCGAGAGAAATCCTGGCGATTCCAATGCGGCCAGTACCTACCTGCTATACCTCGATAGAAGTGAAGCTCCCCTTTGGGAGTTCGAACAAGTGTGTACGAGGTGGAAAGAAGCCGTCGCGCCGAATGAACAGTGGGTGCCTGATCGCGCGCTAGCAGACCATCTTGCTGGAAAGAGGGATGAGGAGAACAGCAAGAGGGCAGTCGGAATCTATGAGTCGCTGCTCCAGTCTCCGGAGCTCACTGACAGTGACCGGTGTCCAATCCTGCACAATCTTGCCCAACTTCACGCGCGAGCTGGAAACCGCGCTCGCTGCAAGTCGTGTTGGGTCGAAGCGTACCGGATCAACCCTAACGACCGCGCAATAAGAGCTGTCTTCTCGCAGAGACTCAGTGCATGGGGAGAAATCGAAGCTGCCATGGCCGTAGCCGAAGGCAAACCACTCCCGGTCGAAAGGCACTAGACTGCTCGCTCCCTAGTCTAGCAGCTTGTGTGACCAAGGTGCAGGACTTTGCCGGGCGACCTCTTCGAGCAGACCGTGAAGGCCACCGCTGAAGCCGGGCTGGTGAAGCTGAAGCATGTCGCCGTGGATGGGACCAAGGTCAAGGCCAACGTCTCTAAGCACCGGGCCATGAGCTACGAGCGGATGCTTGCCGACGAGAAGCGTGTCCGCGAAGAAATCGACCGCTGGCTTTAGGAAGTCGAGGCCAACGACCACGCCGGGGACGAGCTCTACGGCAAGGAGAGCGGGTGGAAGCTCCCGTCCGAGGTGGCCACGCCGGAGAAACGCCGAATGAGCCGCAAGCTCAGGACCAAACGAGGCCGGAAGTGGCTTCTAAGGACCTAGTCCGGGCCAGGCAAAGCGAAGCAGCATTTTGGGATTCCCGGTTAGCTCTGGAGCACGCACTGCAGCAGGTCGCACAGTCATGCAATCCGGGAGGTGAAGAGAGGGCTCTGAGGAAGGCAGTCGTGGCACCGCTTGCGCAGGTTGAGGCCCGGATGCGTTCGCTGGCGGGGACGAAGGCCATTCGGCCATCCTCGCCGGGACTCTTGCAGCCGGTTTGTTCAGCCATCACGAGTCTCTGTTGGGAGTCGCTATCCTAGTTGCGACCCAGGTGCTTGGGCACTACCGCAACCAGAAGGAGGCCGAGGACCAGATCACGGAGAGCCGAGGGTACTTCTACTGGGATGTCACGCGGGGGCTAAGGACGCCCTGATGTGGGCTTAGTTGTGGTGCGTGGCCGTTCCACGCTTTGCGCACCCGGCCGGGTAGCTGTGCCGACCCTGCCACGCTACATTGTTGCTGCACGGAGGCCCAACCAGAGGCTCCAGGGGGCGCAGGCGGCTTGGCGCATCGTGCAGAACGCAACCCCGGTGCCGTTGAGTCGCTATCTGGTGGGCCGTGCGACTCTGGTGCCAGATCTATCCCGAGCGACTCGCCTCGTTCACCAGGACTGCGGTCGACGTCCGTCACACGGAGATGAACAAGGGGTTCCGGCACTCCTAGCGAACCTCTTGCCGGACCATTGGTTCCCAGTTGTGCCGATCCAGCCAGCGACTCGAGCGGATCTAGCCCGGCTCGCAGTCTCATAGCGGTCTCGGCGCTGGCGTTGCTCAGCGGCATCTCGTTTGGCCAGCAAGGAGTGGACGTATGCATGACAGAGGAATCCGCAAAGCGACAGGACCGGTACAAGCTATTCGTGTTGATGCCCTTCCGCGAGCAATTCGATGACATCTACTTGGTCATCAAGGATGCGGCCAAGACAGCATCCGAAGCACTTCACGTAACCATCACTTGCCTGCGCGCGGACGAGCTCGGACCGAGTAGGATCACCGAACAGATCATTGAGGCCATAAGGGATGCGGATCTACTTGTCGTGGAGCTCTCCGATGTCAACCCAAACGTAATGTACGAGCTTGGGCTCGCACACTCGCTAGGCAAGCCAGCAATCATCATTACTCAGGACGTGAGCATGAACACGTTCGACCTCCGCGCCTTCCCCATGATTCTGTACGACAGGGCTCGCTTGGTCAAAGACCTCCGTGCTTCTCTCATCGCATCAATCACCAGGGTAATCGAAGGCGATCTTCAGGGTCTTACTGGGGCGTATGGCCCGCTCCCCACAGCCGACAGGGAGCCCCCGAAGGTCGATAGAAGTCGAGTTTTCATAAGCTACAGCCATGCGGATTCGGACATCCTGAAACGCGTCTTGATCCACCTAAAGCCGCTTGAAAAGCAAGGCGTTATCGATCTCTGGGTAGACACGCGGGTCAAGGCTGGTGAGAAATGGGAGGACCGGGTAAAGGGGGCTCTTGCCTCAGCCAAAGTTGCCATCCTATTGATAAGCGCTGATTTCTTGGCCTCAGATTTCATAGTTGAGAACGAGCTCCCTCCTTTGTTGTCCGCAGCTGAACAGGAGGGCACGAAGATTATTCCGGTCATTGTGAAGCCATCGCGGTTCCTCCGAGACAAGAACCTGGCGGCGTTCCAGGCGTTGAACGACCCGGCCCGGCCGGTGATGAAGATGGACGCGGTAGAGCAGGAAGAGCTACTTGTTCGACTAGCGGAAATCGTTGAATTCTACCACAAGTAGGCCCGTGTAGCCGGGGAGGCCGACCCAGGGGGGCTTGGGTTCACACACCCGCCCCGTTTCTGCCAGGCGGGAAACGGACCCACAGGCAGTAGGCTGAGCCAGGACCCGCATTGCTTAAGTGCAGGTCGCAGAACCCCCATGAAGTGCTCCCGGGGAACGCTGGCCCAACCAGCGGCTCCAGCGGACGCAGTCGGGTCGGTGCATCGTTCGGAAGATGGCCCTGGCGCCGCTGAGCCGCAAGCTGTTAGTGTGCGCCGTGAAAGATGACTATTCCGCCTGAACCCGTCCACCCGTTCCGATCCAAAGCGTCCACCCACTCCGACTGAACCCGTCCACTGAGCCCGATCCAATTCGTCCACCCATTCCGGTGGAATCCGTCCACCTCGCGACAGCGAAGCGACGCCCGGACACCACATCGGCCCGTAGGGGTTCCTTCCGCCCGCTGGAAGCTCCCGGGACGTGAGTCTTGGGAAGGGGAACCGCTCTTGGCCAATCGGAGGGTGACGATACCGTCAATGTCTGTGATACTCCAGAAAGGGGCCACGTGTTCGGCGAAATGGGAGCCGCCCCGGTAGTCTCGGGGGGCTGAAGCAAGAGGGCACGCCGCACCCACACCAAACCTGCTAGGCTTTGGTTGACCGACCAAGAGCTGAGCAGGAGGTAGGAGATGCTCGACGTGCCCGAGATCCATTCTATCCGAACTCTCCACGCGAGAGGCTTCTCGAAACGCAAGATAGCCAGACTGCTCGGCGTGAGCCGCAAGACGGTGGACAAGTACACGGCCAAGGACTACGTCGTGAGCCCCGAACCCCGAATGCGGCTGCGAAAGCCCAGACCCGCCCCCAAGATGGACCCCTGGCTGGTCTTGAACAGTGAACGGGCACAATCGGAGACCTCGGACCCATGGAATAAGGGTTTCCGGTCTCAAAACGTAGGAAAAACACGAACGACGTAGGCACAACGCGCGGCCTGATAACCCTTGCCATGGAGGCTTGGGTATGTAGCATACAATGTACATCCGCACCGTCCGGGTCAAGAAACAGGACAAGGTCCTCGAATACGTGCAACTGGCCCACAGCCACCGGGATCCCGTGACGCGGAAACCCAGCGTCAAGGTCCTCTACAATCTCGGCCGGGCCGACCGGCTCGACATGGATGCTCTTCGCCGTCTGGTGAGGAGCATCTCGCGTTTCCTGGAGCCTGGGGAAGCGCGGGCCATCCGGGAACGCCTGGGCGAGGAGTCGCCCTTCGAGTTCCTGGGCTCAAAGCAGGTCGGGGGTGCCTGGCTCCTTGACGGGCTTTGGGAACGGCTTGGGGTCAAGAAGGTCATGAGGAACCTGCTTTCCGGGCGCGGCTACACGACCCCGGTGGAACGGCTCGTGTTCGCCATGGTCGCCAACCGGGCGCTGGCGCCCTCGAGCAAGCTGGGCATGGAGCATTGGGTGGCGAGCGAGGCGCTGATCGACGGCCTCCCCAAAGTCGAGGTCCACCAGCTCTACCGGGCCATGGACTTCCTTCTGGAGGCCGCGGAGGACATCCAGTTCGACGTCTTCTCCTCGGTGGCCGACCTCTTCAACCTCGAGGTCGACCTCGTCTTCCTTGACACCACGAGCACGTTCTTCGAGATCGAGGGCGAGGACGGCGACGAGGGACTGCGCCGGTGGGGCTTCAGCAAGGACAAGCGCCCCGACCTTGCCCAGGTGGTGGTCGGCTTCGCCGTGACGCGGGAGGGCATACCCGTGCGGTGCTGGGTCTGGCCGGGGAACACGGCCGACAAGACCGTGCTGGAAGAGGTCAAACGGGACTGTAGCGGCTGGAGACTCGGCCGGGTGGTCCTGGTGGCCGACACCGGGTTCAACTCCGCAACCGGGCGGCGGCTCCTTCAGGGGGCGGGCGGCCACTACATCCTCGGCGAGAAGCTGAGGCTGGGGACCAAGGGCCTGCCGGCCGAGGCCCTGAGCCGCGCGGGCGCCTACCGGACCCTTGAGAACGGGCTTGAGATCAAGGAAGTGGTCGTCGGTGGCGACAGCGAGGCCCGGCGGCGGTTCGTGGTCGTCAGGAACCCCGAGGAGGCCGAGAGGGATCGGCTTAAGCGGGAGGACATCGTCGCCGAGGTGGAGCGCCGGCTGGGGGAACTGAGTCAACTCGACGGCGAGCCGCACCGCAAGACGGCCTGCGAACTCAGGGCCCACAAGGTCTACGGGCGCTACGTCCGCCAGACCCGGACCGGCATGCTCCGCCTGCACAAGGCCAAGGTCCGGGCCGAGGAACTCTTCGACGGCAAGTTCCTGATCTCCAGCTCCGACGACGGGCTCTCGGCCGAGGACATCGCCCTCGGCTACAAGCAGCTCGCCGCCGTGGAGCGTGTCTTCCGCGACCTCAAGCACACGGTCGACATCCGGCCGGTCTACCATCGCTTGTCGGACAGGATTCGGGCCCACGTGCTCCTCTGCTGGCTGGCTCTCCTTCTCATCCGGGTAGCGGAGAACGAGACCGGCCAAACCTGGCGCCGGCTCACCCAAGCCCTCGGGTCACTCCAGGTGGGCATCCACGCCACGCCTTCCGGAGAGGTCTGGCAGACCAACCCCGTCACCGCCGAGGCCAAGCTCGCTTTCGATACCCTCGGGGTCAAGCCGCCACCGCGCTACTACGCGCTCCCAACACCACGCCCCAACCGCGTGTAGGCAAAACGCCCGTCGCGCCTGCGTACCCTCCAAACGCTTTCACCGCAAGGCTCTAGGTCGCTTCATTGTCACTACTCACTGTTCAAGAGCAGACGGTCAACCGGAATGGATTTGGGCCAGGCTAAAGACCTCGTGCAGTCCTGGGATCAGCGTCACCCGCAGGGCTAACCAGCGGCTCCAGCGGACGCAGTCGGCTTGGCGCACAGTGCGGAAAGTAGCCCCGGCGCCGCTGAGCCGCCAGCCGTTAGCGTGCGCCGTGAAAGGTGGCGCGTTCTTGCAGGTGTAAGTCCTGCCGAGGCAGTTGGCGGTACAGCCTCGTAGCTACGGGTGGGCGGCCTCCGGGTGACCGGGGGTCGTCAAGCCACCCGGACAAGAGTCCTCTTTGGGAGGGCCAGCAAATCTGCGGGCCGCAACGCGCGTGAACCCTGAGCAGGCCCCGAAATGCAGTCGCGAGTGCCGCAGTATCCGGAGCGGGGACAACCGCCAAGGCTCCGGATGACTCGCCGGGGTAGTGGGGGCGGCACGTAGAGACAGAACGCGTCGCAACACGGGAGGCCCACCGAGGTGAGGGAGTCGCCAACCCTCAACGGCCTCGCAGGGGTGGGCCGGGGTGGGCGTCGGAGGGGCCCACAGTACCAAGGAAGCCGGGTAATGCCGGTGGAGGGAAGGGGCCCTGGTTCTGGGTGCTGCTGTACGTCAAGGCCAAGGGTGAGCCGGACTTCCGGTTCTACCTCCTCTACGACAAGGTGTGGCGGGCGGACATCCTGGAACACGCCTACGGGCTCTGCCGGGCCAACGGCGGAGCGGCGGGTGTGGACCGGGAGACGTTCGAGGGCATCGAGTCGAGGGAGAACGGGCTGGAAGGCTGGCTTGGCATCCTGGCGACAGAGCTACGAGAGGAGAGCTACCGGCCCCAGGCAGTGAGGCGAGTGATGATCCCGAAGCCCGATGGGGGCAAGCGGCCGCTGGGGATTCCGACAATACGGGACCGAGTGGTCCAGCAAGCCGCCAGGCTCGTGGTGGAACCGATCTTTGAGGCCGACTTCGAGCCGAACGCGTATGGATACCGGCCCAAGCGAGGGGCGCTGGACGCGGTGAACGAGGTGCGGGCGTCGATCTCACGAGGCGAGAGCCACGTGGTGGACGCTGACCTCAGCGCCTACTTCGACACCATCCCGCACCCCGAACTTATGAGGTCGGTGGCCCGCCGGATCAGCGACCGGAAGATGCTGCGTCTGATCAAGATGTGGCTGAAGGCTCCGGTCGAGGAGACGGACGCGGAAGGTCGGAAGACCCTCACGGACGGCAAAGGCTCGAAAGCGGGGACCCCGCAGGGCGGGGTGCTCTCACCGCTCCTGGCGAACATCTACATCCACCGTCTTCTCAAGGCGTGGAAGAAGTTCGACCTCGAGGCCAAGCTACGGGCGCGAATCATCAACTACGCGGACGATCTCGTGATCGTGTGCCGAGGCAGGGCGGAAGAAGCCCTGGCCTGGCTTAGATGGATCACGGAGAAGCTGGGTCTGAGCCTGAACGAGGCCAAGACCCGGGTATGCGACGCCGAGCGAGAGTCGTTCGACTTCCTGGGCTACACGTTCGGCCCGATGGTGTTTCGCCGGACGGGCAAAACCTATGTCGGGGTCACTCCCTCGAAGAAGCGGGTGAAACGGTTCAAGAAGTCGCTACGGACCGAGTTGCACGTGGCCAACCACGCCCCCCTCGAAGAGGTGGTGGCGGCGGTGAACCGCAAGCTGCGGGGATGGAGCCGGTATTTCAGCATCGGTACGCTGGAACCGGCCTATCGGACGGTGGACCGCTACACCGAGGCTCTGTTCAGGC
>Ga0315274_10000517_pt1 | contig 60373 bp, 84 predicted proteins | sample YL17G02_20_MG_FD_203700 | JGI IMG/M metagenome (GOLD analysis project Ga0315274, IMG submission 203700) | Sediment microbial communities from Yellowstone Lake, YNP, Wyoming, USA - YL17G02_20 | ecosystem: Environmental > Aquatic > Freshwater > Lake > Sediment | place: USA: Wyoming | collected...
GGGTTCGTCGGACAAAGGATTCATCACCGACACGCTTGCTAATAGGATTGCCAACGTCTGTACGCATTGTGTTATTCCCGAACTACAAAACGCGATTTCTAACGAGCGGGTCGAAGCCATAATCAAGCTCTGGACCGAGAAGGAATCGTATCAATATGTGAGGGGAGACCACGGCGGTAGAATAAGCAGGGAGATAATCTTGCATCCACTTCCGATTTTAACATCCATCGCGACCGAAAACAAATACCGCGAGAATCTCGGAGAGGAAATGGAACGCAGGTTTTTCCCTTTATATACTGCGGCCAACAAGAATCTCAACACGGAGATTCATAAGGCCAAAGCCAACTTCTGGATGAAATGCGATGAGGATGTCGTTTGTATGTCGGACGCGGAGCGAACGGTTCTCCGCCACCATCTACAGGATGCGATGCAAGCAAAGAGACAGATAAGGAACCCATCTGCCGGATATATGCAAGGCGTGATACCTTCCAACTATGTCGTTTCGAATTCGATGATAGATTACTGGTTCGAACTGGTCGCGTCGATTACACAGTTTTATTATCCGGATAGAATGACTTATTTCAAAGGCGATTCCAATTACTTATTGTCTTCTCCGAGCGATAACTTCCTTGCGTGGAAGCTGGGCGGGGGAGCGATTGTCATGGCTTCTTTAAACATTCCCGCGCTCGGAAGCGAAATCATCAATCTTCTTCCCATCCGAGACAGTTTGAATCTTGACGCAAAAAAGAACGTCAATGAGATAATAGACGCGCTTCAGGGAATGGGCATCGAACTCAAGAGAAAACAGGTAGGCATGATGCTCAGAGGCTTGGAGTCTGTCAACTATGCGCGACGCGACGACCATAGTAAAGAAGAGTTCTATAAAACTCAAGATTATAATCTCGACAGAAGCGTGAACTGGAGCGAATGCATTGAAGAGACGAAGAAGTGTGTTAAAAGCAATCAAGAGGAAATCGCTAAAGACTACATTCGAGAACTATGCGACGACCCTGTGGTTGAAGACCCCTTTACGGGGAAGAAAATAAAACTTTTAGATATACCATATGAGAAACCCGCACCGCCAAGCAAAAAGAAGCTGTCGGTAGAGGAATATTTTTAGGTGATAAAATGAGTGCAATGTTTGAGAACGGTAGGCCAAAGACCCTTTCGGGTAATACATATCTGTTGATGACGGGTTGCGGGAAGCTTTATATAACAGTGAACGGAGACAAGGAAAAGAAACCTTTGGAAGTCCTCGGTAGGATGGGGAAAACGGGTGGTTGCATCGCCAGTCAGTTAGAGGGGTTAGCAAGGTTAACATCTGTGTCGTTGCAGGAGGGGGTACCCGCAGAAAAGCTCATAAGGCACCTGCGCGGTATACGTTGCCCGTCACTGTTCGAGGGCGATGGTTTGCGGGTCACGTCGTGTTCGGATGCGATAGGCAAGGCACTAGAAATGTTTGTAAACAATAAAGTGGAACCCGAGGCCGAAGCTCCGCTCTGCCCCAAATGTGGGGAGAAGATGGAAAAGAAAGGAAATAATCTGGTGTGTAAAAACTGTGCTTTCGAGAGGGCGGATTGATATGAAACTTAAGGCGACCATCATTATTAAATTCAGAAACGCGGTATGGAAAATCAGGCGCGGCTTGTCATGGGACGACACCAACCGAAGCGTTTTTTACAACGGAATATATTCCATGCGGGACTTCGCAAACGGTCCGACCAACTATAACGAAGCGTTTGAACAATTCATGGTCACGGCGCGAACAACGGTTTTTAATGAGAGACTTCCCGAACTAGACTGTGTTCTTCAATACGAGGAGAAAGAGCAGTTGGCATCGTTGCATTATTTTCTGGATAAAAAATACCAACTACATATAAGATTTTTCTCTCGGTTTGAAGTTTCGGAGATGTCCCGCATACTCCAAGAGATAGATGTTTATTCCCATGTGGAAATCAGACCGGATTACGACCCCGTAGCGCATATCAAAGGCAAGGAACTTCGTAATGGTAGATTGGAATGGGAAGTTATTTTCTCCACAATGCGTATGAGAGAATTCAGATATAGAAATCTGAGGGCCGCTTCGAAATGATGCGGCGAAACCTTTATATAGTAGAACCGACATACTATACATTGGCGTTCTAACACGCCGACAAGCAATCAGTTGAAAGCAAAGGCGTAGTGTAGACAGCAGTTACTTCACTTACCTGTGTATGCCCGAAAGGGCGTCTCTGCGGTCGCCTTACTCGCCAACGACAGATAATAATATTGCATAGGAAGATAAAAGATGCTGTAGTGTAGTGTGAAGTTACTTCATACTTGGTGTTTGATGCCTTCGGGCAGACTTCACACGCCTTTCTCAGCTTCAAGATAACAAAGGAGTAGTGTAGCATGGAGATACTTCATACCTCGAACATGATATCTAGTCCTAACGGATTAGCTAAAGCTCCATGCGTCTATCCTCTCCTTACAAAGCAATTTGGAATTGTGATTGGCGGCGGGTTCCCCCACTGATTTTTTGACCCGCCGCAAGCTTTATATACTCGACTAGCCATACTATACAATGCGCTGGCGTGTCTGAGCGGTCGAAAGAAACACACTTAGAAGGGCCAACCCCTTCGGGGTCTATACTGAGTAGAGGGACAAACTCAAAGGTCGCTCTGAGAAATGTGTTGCCGTAGGGCTAACATCGCAGATTCAAATTCTGCCGCCAGCACCCCAATTCGCGGTGATAATATGCTACCAAACGAGATAGAGGACGAGATACGAAGTCTGGCCCACAAGAGCCAGATGAAGTTCAGGATGGCGTGTATAATCCTGAGCGACGGAGATATAGTGGGAACTGGATACAACAAGCCCTTGGCCCCGGTGCTCTTGCGCGGCAAGGGATTTCGTTCGCTTCACGCCGAGATGGAAGCCATGAAGAATATGATGGGCGTATATATGGAGGGCAAGAGGAAGCTGGCTGGGGCCGAGAAGGAGATGTATGTCGTGCGGGTGCGTCCGGACGGCTCCTTCGGGAACGCCAAGCCGTGTAGCAGATGCCTCGCACATATAAAGAACCTCGGCTGGGGCATACGAAAGGTAATATACACGAACGAGCGTGGAGAATTCGAAACCATAATAGTCCCGTAATCTAATTTGGCAAAGAGGAAAGACTCTGAATCTTTCATTGTTGGTTCGAGCCCAACCGGGACTATCACAATGGGCTTGTAGCTCAGTCAGGACAGAGCAATGGACTCTTAATCCGGAGGTCGAGGGTTCGAATCCCTTCAAGCCCGCCACCATAACGCCGTCGTTCAATGGCTAGGATACGAGGCTCATAATCTCGTGATGAAAGTTCGATTCTTTCCGGCGTTACCAGTATGGTCGGCGTGGTGCAATAGTTAGCACAGCGGTCTGTGAAGCCGCCGATTTGGGTGCAATTCCCAACGCTGACACCTTGAGGTCAATAATGGAGAACATAAAGAAGGGACAATATGGTATGATATGTGAAGTGTGCGACGAGTTGGGGAGCGGCAAGTGCCCCTGCGAGCACGATGGATGGTGCCCGTACATTTGAGGAATTTCAAAATTGAGAAAAAATTCGTGGAGCAAAACAAGAGGCGAGATTCATGGGATACCCGGAACCGATACCGACATTAAAAGGCAAGGCCGCGATAGAATTTGGAGAACGGCTGGACAACTTCAAGCTGACGGACGAGCAGAAGAAGTTCTATGAGGAAGCGTTCGATATGGTGCAATGCAAGTCTGATTGCAAGGGCCACTATAAATTTGGTCAGTGTGTAGGATGCACACGATATCCGTATCAGGAGAGGACGGATAAGTACGAAAAGGGGGAGTAGCATAAAGGCAATGCGACCCGCTCCAAACGGGTTTATCGGGTTCAAGTCCCGCTTTCCCCACCAATATGGGCTTGTGGTGTAACTGGATGCACACCTGTCTTGCAAACAGGAAGTTGCGCGTTCGAATCGCGCCTAGTCCACCAAAACGCTCTCGTAATCTAACGGTTAACGAGGTAAGACTCTCAATCTTACAATTTGGGTTCGATTCCCAACGAGAGCACATATCCGATAACTATATATACCCCGAACCACATAGGATATAGGTGATAATATGTTGGCGAAGAAGGAACTCGAAGACATCAGGGACATATTGAAGATACGGCTGAACGATATAGCGGGCGGGCTGGAGTATGTGACCGAGCAGGGCGGGCCGCAGGAAATCCAGATGGAAGGAGTACAGCTCAAGGAGAGGTGCTCCGTCCTGATATCGTCCATAAATAGAGAACTAAAAACATAATGCGCTTGTGGCTCAATTGTAGAGCACCGTTCTTATAAGGCGGTGGGTGTAGGTGCAAGTCCTACCAGGCGCACTTAACGCGCACGTGGCCTAACGGGATGGCACTGCTCTGATAAGGCAGAGATTGGAGGTTCGACTCCTTCCGGGCGCACCAACATGTGTCTATAGCTCAATCCGGTAGAGCGGGTGGCTGAAGATTCCTTGGGGGATTCAGATACCTCCTGATTCCGATTCAAATTCGGATAGACACACCAACAAAATGCGGATATAATTTAGTGGTAGAAGCCAAGCCTTCCAAGCACCACAACGAAGAAAGCTTGTCGCGTGAGTTCAAATCTCACTATCCGCACCATGGCCGGGTGTCAGAGTAACTATGTCGTGGCCTGCAAAGTCACGTACGCAGGTGAGAATCCTGTCCCGGCCTCCAACGAGGCGTAGGCTAATCGGTAAACCAAGGTGCTGTAGACTCCTGATTGCCCGTTCAAATCGGGCCGCTTCGACCACATGGTTCCGTGGTGCAGACTGGTAACATAGTTGCCTGTCACGCAACTGACTTGGGTTCAAATCCCAACGGGACCGCCATAGAAAACCTTAAATAGTCTGGACGTCATATGTGATACCATGTACGATAATCCGTGGCCATATATAAATATGGGCAACCAAACAAGAGAGATGTCGTTTAGGGTGCGCTCGCTAGACGAAGAAAATAAAAGACTGAAAGGAGAAATCAGGCGCAATAAGAAAAACATGGCGAAATGCAAGCACACACAGCTCATAATTCACGGGGGCGAAACCCGCACGGAGGGGCAGATAATCAAGTGCAATAAATGTGGACGAGAATGGTATTATTGCCTCGACGGATGGGCACACTACCAACTCAAATCAAACAAGAAGGGCGCGTAGCATAATGGAGATGCAACACGCTTCGGACGTGTACCAAACGGGTTCGATTCCTGTCGCGCTCGCCAACATAGGCACGTAATCAAGCAGTTACGATGATACTCTTACAAAGTATTTTGCGAGGGTGCAACTCCTTCCGTGCCTACCAATGGGTCCGTGGGGTAGGATGGTCTATCCTCGGCGGCCTGGAATCCGACCACAGGATACCGCTGGACGCAAGTTCGAATCTTGCCGGACTCACCATATGCTCTCGTAGCCTAGCGGATACAGGTCCGGGACTCCTAATCCCGTTCACGTGCGTTCGAATCGCACCGAGAGCACCACCACGCGTGGATGGCTCAACGGTACAGCACCAGTCTCGAAAACTGGAAAGAGGAAACTCTATGCACGTTCAATTCGTGCTCCACGCGCCATGCTGGGATGCCTCAACGGTACAGGACTGTGGTGCTAACGCAGTATGTTCGCAAGGACGTACAGGTTCGAATCCTGTTCCCAGCGCCAACGTGTCACCGTGGCTCAACAGTAGAGCGCGACCGTGGTAAGGTCGTGGTTAGGGGTGCAACTCCCTTCGGTGACTCATGCCGTCGTAGTCTAAGTAGATGGGCGACTGTCTCGTAAGCAGTTATAGTGGGAGTGCAAATCTCCCCGACGGCTCCATATGCATCCGTGCCTAAGTGGAATAGGACCAGGCTGTTAACTTGGTATTCACAGGTTCAATCCCTGTCGGATGCGCCTTAATTTCGAAGACATATAATTATATATGAGGATGTTAGAATGGCAAATCAATGTACATGTAGCGCAGAAATGACAAACGGTGATTGGAGAGAGATGGGAGCGCATTTCCTTCCGACCGATAGTTCGTTGTGGTGGTGTTTGGTGTGTGGACGGTCACAATACGGCCAAACCCTCTGATTTTAAATACCGAAATCCTTATATAGTAGACGCTACATATCTTATTTGCCCCCAGCAAGTGACGGCGTTAGCTGTCGCAGGGGGCACAGGTTTAATTCATATGAAAATAGAATTCGGTGAAGAAGAAGTCGAAGAGATTAAAGGCTGGATGTTCAGACATTTGATTCATCATGCCGTATCGGAGCCGCTCTATGACAAAATCATGCACCCCGAAAAGTACCAAAAAGAAGATTTATAGTTGGGATTGCATCACTGTGTATGACCAGTGTTCGGACTGCACATTCCATTATACTATGACCACTGGTCCCGAACCACATAAATGTCCATATGGATTAAAACAGAAGTTGAGACGGATAGGGTAGGGGTAACATGAAAGAAAGCAGAGGGGCGTCGCCGGTTGTTATGACGATAATAATGGTAGCGGTAACTATCGTACTTGCGGCCATTCTATTATGTGTTGTACAGACGTTAGGAGATAGTAGCGGGATGGAATATTCTTGCGGCTGTGGCTGGACTGGAAGTTTGGGCGAGTGCCGGAGCGAGACCATTCCAGAGGTGTATCTAGGTTATAATGACCAGATATACACGGATTACTATTGTTATTATTATTGTCCAGATTGCGGGAATGTCATTTTGAGAGTTCGCATGGGGTAGATTATATTGATGGATAGGACCGGACTGACCGCCGACGTCGGACCCGTTCCTCCCGTTTTGCGAACCAGCAGGATTCGTCCCGCGCAAATATTAATCATATTTATGAGCGATATAATGGACACGCTAATATTTATGAGGAAACGCCCCGGCGAAAACCTTATATACTAGAACGGACATATATCCGTTTGCGTAGTGTAGGGAACGGTTACTTCTCTTGAAAAGAAATTGCCTCCCTTCGGGGAGGCGTCTCCGTTCCCGCCTATACTCGCACAGGTGAATGAAGTGGCTAAGTTCAACGTGAAGGTGAAGGTGGGCGACTATAGTAAGAGAGAAGATGCAACCGTGAACCATGAAGGGGGGCTGGCATTCAAGCTCTCTCCCGAGATGGAACTATATATAAGGTCTGCGTCGTGTTTGTCCGGAGAGAAAAAGTTTTATGATGTAGATAAGAACGGTGACAATGAGATTCTCAAACTCGTTGGGGAAGTTTCGAAGACCAACCCGGAGTTTCCGCTTCAGCTCGCCGCGCATTGCAGAAACGATTTGTATCTAAGAAGCGTTCCCGTCGCGCTTCTGGTGGAATCCTGCAAGCATGATTCTAAGAAGTATGTGAGGAGATATACTCCATCAATCATCAATCGCGCAGATGAACTCACGGAAGCAGTTGCGTTTTACAAGCAGAGGAACGGGGATATCGGAGACGCTACCAAGAAGGGGATGTTGTGCAACCCGCTTAAGAGAGGGCTGGCAGACAGCTTCCACAAGTTCAACGAATACCAGCTTGCCAAGTATGACCGTGACGGAGGCGTTAAGCTCAAAGACGTAATGAAGATTGTGCATCCGAAGCCGAAGAACCCGAAGGAAGCCGCGCTGTTCAAGAGGGTCGTTGAGAGGTCGCTCGTCACTCCAGAAACTTGGGAAGTCTCGCTGTCAACTAAGGGTGCGTCTAAGAAAACTTGGGAAGAGATACTTCCAAAGATGTCAATCATGGCGGTGATTAGGAACCTGAGAAATCTGCTGGAGAACGACGTGGATATCAAGCCAGTGGTGAAGATGCTCACCGACCCCAAAATCATAGCCAAGTCAAAGCAGTTTCCGTTCAGGTTCTATTCAGCGTACAAGCAAGTAAACAAACTAGATAAAAAGAACACCGGGAAAATACTCGATGCGCTGAACACAGCGGTAGAACTTTCGGTAGACAACATTCCGAAACTGAAGGGAACTACGTTCGTCGCCGTGGATTTGTCTGGAAGCATGAGTCACGGACTCTCGGACCTCTCGACCATGACTTTGAAAGAGGTAGGTTCTCTTTTCGGGGCCATGATACACAAGAAGTGTAAGGACTCGGTGGTTTCGGTTTATGGGAGCGAATTCAAGGTTGTAAACCTATCAACTAAAAACCTCGTGCTCACGAACATGGAAATAATTGTCAACACCAATGTCGGCGGGTCTACGAACGCGTGGATGTCAATCCGCTGGCTCAACAAGACTAAAACGATTGTTGATAGAATCGTCCTTCTGACTGACGAAGAAAGCTATGATTCATACGGGGACCACAGTGTTAAGGGAGAGCTAGACATTTATAGAAAGACCGTCAACCCCGATGTTTATGTGTACGTTATCAACCTCGCGGGTTACGGAACATCCGAATTCCCCGAGGGAGATAAGAACGTGTGTCTCATGGGCGGATGGTCAGATAAGGTTGTGGAGTTCATCCCGGCTTATGAAGAGAGAGAAACAATCTTGGGGAAGATAAAGAAGATAACCCCTGACACATACAAGAAGGTAATGAAGGAAAAAGTGGAGGAATAAACATGTCATTCCCACAAAGCAAACTAGAATGTTGGGCAAAGAGAATGGGCGAAACACACGGCGAATGGATTGTGGAAGTGGTCGCAGAAGCGTACCAAGCAGGGTATACCGAGGCATATCCGCACGCCGCGAAGCACACTGTCGAGAAGGTGCTTGAGATTGCAGGGGAACATATCGACAAACAAGAATACCAGAAGTTAATGACCGCGCTCCGATGCAAGGAATGTTGGGAATGAAAACGCAGGGCGAACTCCTTTCAGATATCGAAACGGAACTGCGCTTGATTCGAACTCGAACACTAGACATAATTAGAAACATAGACCGAGCAGAAGTATATATGAAAAACATAAAGGAAGGTATGAAAGATGAGAAGCTTGAGTGAAAGTTGGTTGTTCAGACACAGGCTAGAGACGTTGATTGTGACGCTGATACTGTTCTTTTCAGTATTGGGAATGTTTTTGGCGTCGTTCATCAGTGTCCCGGCGGGGCACGTGGCGATAATCACGTCGGCTCCGAACGGAAATAACATAGGTAGAATGTATGATGAAGGTTGGCATTTCGACCTCGGCTTTATGTTTTGTGATGTTGAAATTATAAGATACAACACGCAGAGCATGGAGTTCACGATTGTTGGAACGGAGGACGTATTAAGTGTTCACGGTCCTATCAACGTGAGAAGCGCGGACAACCTCGAAGTACATCTGGATATGACAATCATATACAGTCTGCCAAAGGAAAAGGTGTCCGAGATACGGCTTGAATATGGCGACTACAAGCAGACCATATTAGACCAGTATGCGCGGAGCGTTCCACGGGACATGGCATCCGAGTTCAATGCGCTAGATATGGCGGGGCCTAACCGGATACAACTTGAGGAACGAATAAGGACGGAACTGAGAACACAACTCGGTCAGTACAACATAGTGGTTGAGGACGTCCGGCTTCGAGAGATACAGCTTCCCGCAGAAGTCAATGCGGCTGTGGAGCGCAAGAAGGTTGCGGAGCAGGATTGGATTGCGGCCAACTATACCGCGTCCAGAATGATAGTCATAGCAGAGGGTCAAGCAACTGCGCTGGTTATCAATGCCACGGCACAGGCACAGGCGGTATTGATATCTGCCAACGCCACCGCCGAGGCGATTGACTACGTAATGACCTCTCTGCTCGCGGCTGACCCGAACGCTACCATCGAAGATTACCTGACGCTGATGTACATCTTCGCGTTGACCGACCCAGACGGGAATGTGTCGTACATCGTGTTCCAGGGCGACAGCGAAACCCCAATCATCCTCAACCCGGAGGCGTGAGGATGAAACTCCTTTTTCTAGCCATTTTGGCGCTCGGTCTCATTTTTATCTCATATCTTATCTGGATGAATGTCAAGTACGGATTTCTGAAAAAGAAGGATGAATAGATGCCATCTTTTAAATGTTTGGATTGTGAGAACAGATGCACCGTCCTTACTAGGGGGATATGGAAACCGGCTTCGTGCGTGTGTAAATATGACGAAGACAATCTCTTGGTGACGTGGAAGCCGGACAGCAACCGAGGCGTGGTTTATTTCCTCTTGGGGTACGGCGCGCTGATTTGCGCGGTCACGGTTATCGTATTCAAATTTGTGTTGTGATAACATGATAGTCCTAAAACTCGAAACCAAAATAGAGCGTGTTGTGGATGGCTGGCACTACCCGCCGAGGGTTATAGAGTCTGACGAAATAGTGCTGGAAGAGTGACGAACATGGTAAAAATGCTGGTGAGCATCTTTGACAAACAAGGCACTCTCATATCTAACGAGTGGATTACAACCGTCGCGGAGGGAAAAACTTTCATTGATTATTGGATAACTGAGTACGGGGCCGACCCCAACAACCTTTTAAACTATGATTTCACAATAACATTTTATCCGGACTGAGCACATGACCTATGAAAATTGGAGCGTTGTTAAAAAGTGGCGTATGCGGGGGAAGCGGAACACGCACCTGTGTATCATTTGTGAATACAAAACCATACGAACGCGATGGCTGACCGCATATGTTTCCATACCACGCACACATAAGTGGTATAGAAAGGACGAAGAAAAACTGGATGTAAATGTTCGCGGGGGGCTGACGTTCTCAGGAACAATGCTGACATGGTTTGGTAGCCGATGGTTCATCGGGTGGGATTACGCTCACATATGCGATTGCATAGATATTGACCGAGCCGATTGTGAAGAACACCAGCTCTATTGGACGGTTGAAGAAGTCGAAGCGGAAGTGCGCGAATTCGTTGAAAAATATCTTTGAGTTGATATTGTGGAAGACGACAGGCATTGTGACTGGCGCGGAAGATGCAAACGAAAACCATATGTAGACGTGTTTCCATTTAAAAAGAAGCCAGAGGCCGAACGCGAACTCCCGTGCGACACCGTAGAATTCGTGGGCGGGTGGTCATACCTGTGTTACTGGCACTTTCAATATGAGCGCATAATATATAATATCAAACATCTTTTCGGTCTCACGGATTTGTATCTCGGATACGGGTACGCAGAGACCACGGAAGAATACTTGAAACAATTGGAGGAAGAGGCGAATGACGAATAAAGGATTCTATCACAACATCCACGGGGATGCGTTACACAACCTTATGATATTCGAAGTCAAGTGCTACATATTGAAGCACGGCGGGGTTATTAAGGATACCAAGGTATTTAAAGACCGCGCTTGTAAGTGCGAGCCAGACATATTCTTCGAGATTGAAACGAGGGGCGTACGTGGTAACAAGCGTTCGAAAATCGAGGAAATATATGTGATTGAAATCGAGACCAACGCCACAACCGAAAGTATTAAAAGGAAGTACGAACAATACAAGGAGTCGTATGCGGGGCTGACGGACCTGTTGGTGTTTGACATGAACAAAGAATATAAGAAGTTCGCCGCCGAAGAGGGGCGGGGCGAAGTCGTTGATATATATAACAATGTCGCATTGTTGAGAGCGTTCATCGACGCGAGGTTGATACTTTGAAGAAAACATATTGCGACGGGTGCGGAAAGAAAATACCGGACTCAGAATTCGTATCTGAAATAAAGTACGCCGACTTTCACGGGCTGGGGACGGTGATGGAACATAAAGAACTGTGCAGAAAATGTCTGTTCCAGATAATCGAGATGTTCGATTGGGATGATATCTGATGATGGATTGGAAAGAAGTCGAGCGCAAGGTTTTCATCTTTTTCAAAGAGCATCCAGTACACGCATTCCGCGCAGACACGATTGCCGACTATCTGGGCCTTACTGAAAAAGAGGTTCGCGATGCTATCTCCCATCTTCGAGTGCTGGAGATTATCGAAGTCCGGTATCAGTATGCGACGGCGGAGCTGGTCGCGCTCGTGGACGACATGACGAAGGAGAAGTGAGTAGATGGCTGAGGAACGGAAGTCTTGGGCAAGTTGGAAACGCAAGTATCAGAAGGAAGTAATGGCCGACCTAAAGACTTGGTTCGTAGAGGAGCGGAGCATCGGTGACAGATTCAGTGTGACGTTAGACCCGTGCGGTGGATGCTCCAAATATGTGAAGCATCGCCGAGAATGTGGCTCTTCATGGGCCAAGTGTAAAGGCAAGCACTGGCAACCAAGGGAGAAGTGAGTAGATGGCTGAGGAACGGAAGGTCGACATAGAGCAGATTGAACGAGCAGTAATATGGTGGCAACAGCAAAGCTTCATTTCCGACCCGTTTCGCAGAACACACGGCCTGACATGTGGGGCGGACCACGGACATCACGTCCTCCTGTTTCCCATCCGGTCTGATGATGGGCGGATAGTTCTCAGATGCCCAAACGCGAACTGTGCTTACGAACAAACACACATTCCTCCCGTAGTTTTCAGGGCGTATGAGCGGGCTCAAAAGTCTCGCGCAGGCAACCAAGGGAGAAGTGAGTAGGCATGTTCCTGGCACAGACATTCGAGGAATGGTTGGAGCGTGAAATCAAGTCTGCCGATTCCGCCATGAAGACGAGGGCCGACGAAAAGGCGTACCAGATGGCCGCGATGTGGCACGCTCGGAAGGAAACGCTCTGTGATGTACAGTACAACCTCAAGCGTCTGACGGGTGAGTAGGCATGAGGACGGAGGAGGAGATACGGGCGCGACGAAATACCGACCACTACCATGCAGAAACCTCGGTCACTTTCCATTGCGAAATTGACGGAGACATCTGCGACCAGGAAGAGGGCACATACACGGACCAGACTCCCGACTGTCGTGATTGCGACAAACATAAAGAATGGGTACTCAACGACAAGGCCGATGTCCGCGACATGATGGCAAGGGTACAGCCGAAGCCCAAGGGATTCATCGGGCCAGGTTTGATGGACGACAAGGACGGTGGGTAGATGGCGAAGGCGACAAAGTACCGAGGCCGATAGAGGGGGCATGAAGTGAAGGCGAACTGTTGGGGTTGCGCGCACAGAGAAAACTGTTATAAGTTCGGGCAGATGAAGGAAGTGCTCACCGAAGAGGATATTGTGATAGATGGTGTCCGTTGTGATTGCTATAAGGGGGCATAGAGAGATGACAGTAGGCGAGGGGGCGAGGAGTTGTTTCACCTGTGAAGGGGGAACATATCCCAAGAACGGGCGCGGCTACAAATGGTGTGATAAGTGCATCGACTTGCGGGACGACTTCGTACTCGCGGGATGGCACAAGCGGCGCGAGGGCGGTGGTAAGGGATGCTAGACCTAAATGTGTTTCCGAACGAGCCGACGCGGACGCGTGTGCATGGACTTGCGGTTGTGACCGACGCGGAGTTTGTCGAACTCTATCAGCGTATGGGTTCGCCACGCAGTTACCCGACACGGTTTATGGGCCACGCGCTCCTCCCCGAACGCCAAGCACGGATAATCGAGGAAGCAGACGACATACTCAGAACGTATGGCGTAGGTGGTAAGGGATGAAGTGCCAGGACTGTGAGCACGAGCCCGAGTACGGAGAGAGCATATCACCGGATGGGAAGGACTGGTGCTACGACTGTGGGTTCAGCAGGTTCGAGCCGAAGAAGCGCGAGGACGATGAATTCGTGGAAAACCCATACTGCATTTGTGACGGCGATTGCCCGTACTGCGACGACGAGCCCGACACGGACCCGTGCGTGAGCCGCAGATGCAAGTGGTACCGTGGGCCAGGTGGTAAGGGATGACGAGCACAAAGAAGGGGAAGGCGAAGCCGAAGCGGAGAAGAAAGCTGTTTGTGTGGGACTTTGGACCAGACCATTATCCAGGGTTAATCGTGGCAATGGCCTACACAGAAAACGAGGCTCGGAAGGCGGTCTTGGGCGCGGAATCTCTCAATGTAGTGAGAATTGCCGTCGAAGCGAAGCCGCGAGTTTTCGACCAGACGATAGCTTTCATAAACTGGGGAGGAGGCTGACCGCGATGAATAAAAAATGTCCGAAGCCGAAGTTGGTCAAGTGCAGGGAAGGTTCGAGTGGGTTCGACTTAGTGGCCCCACCTGGTCACAGACTTGAGATTCGATACGGAGGCATCGGCCAGCCAGTCATAAGGGCGTGGGATGTCCATGTGAATGTACTGACACAAGAAGATGCCGACATAACCGAGCACCACAAGGAGGTCGATATGAACTGCCCCAAGTGCGGGAGCGAGATGCATCGTTCTCAATGTTACAATTCCGTTGCAGACGAGATGGTGCAAGGTAGCAGATGGCTATGCGGAAATGCAAATTGCGGCCACGAGGAGAAGGTGAAGCCATGAAACTATATGTGCACTTCAACAAGACCGCGCTTTGTTTGGTTGACCACATCTTCCTGAGCGAAATCAGTATGCGCAAGTATCAAGAGGCAAACCCGGACGATGATGTGTTTCAAATCGTGGAGACAGAACCATGAAGTGCCCAAAGTGTGGGAGCGAGATGTTTCCTCAAGACCCGCATTGTGTCGAACCAGAATCGTATGAATGGCGATACTGCTCGAAATGCGGTCACGAGGAGAAGGTGAAACCGTGAGCAAACATTGGATATGTAAAGCTTGCCCCAGGGATTCTTGTTCGTGCTCGACCCATCTTTGGCGACCAACATACTGTCTCTTGGATGGAACTCAAGACTGTTATTGGGAAGATGCCGAGAAGAACGACGAGGTTGAAAAAGATGAACGCTGAAAAAGTATTAGACATAGTTCTCCGCGAGATGCAAGCGTATGCGTATGGCTGGAGATGCGATTGGTCGGATTTCGACGGTAGACATCTGCGAGACCAACTCAATGACTTGGCAATCTGGGCCGAAGGAGCACTTACCGAAGAAGTCGTAGACGGAGATTATATCGAAGGTACTAAGTTCTACGAGGGAAGATAATGACGAGAACCGGAGAACTTCACAAAGAGTTACAGGAGAAAGAGAGAGCGATGACTTTGGAAGTCGCCGCGCTGAACTTGAAGAGAACGAGAGAAATCGAAGAAGCCAGAGCGCGATATCTTCAATCCGCGATAGACGAGAGATTAGCCTTCCTATGCTCTAAGTGCGGAAAATATGTATGGAAGATATGGTATGATAAAGACCTCGAACTAAAAGCCTTGAGAGATGGCGACCTATGTTTTTCATGTCACTCGGACCGAGAGGTTCAGAAGAAATGTGTGGGGTCTCGCGAGAAACTTCTGGGAGCAGTTGTAGAAGAAGCACGGTTCTGGGACGTTGGGAAACCCAACGAAATCACACTTCTGTTGAAAGACGGAAGCCGCGCAAAATACAACATAGAATATCTGGGCGATGATTGAATGGCTGACAAAACGTGGAAGGCGCATGAGAGACGGATAGCCGAGAAGCTCGCGGGCCAGCGCATACCGTGTAGCGGGAACGGCGCAATCGCGGGGGACGTGCTTCACGATGAACTGTTTATCGAATGCAAGTACACCAGCCGCAAGTTCGGGCCACGGACGTGGCTCCTGAAAGCGAAGGAGCAGAGTCCCCCCGACAAGATACCGATTGTGGTGGTGCGCGAAAAGAGCAAGCGCGACGAAGTGGTAATCATGGGGATGGATGATTTCGTAAAACTCTTTGGGAGAAAGACTTAAATACTAGGACGGACATAGGTGAGGGCGATGATTAACGATTCGAAGTGGCCGCTGAGTGAAAAGGAACAAGACACCGTGGTTATATACACGATGAAACGAATGCTTGAGAGGACGTTGGGGGCGCGAGAGGATTACACCGTTGTAATGTATACACCAGCTCTCGAAAAGCACGAGGGCGGGAGCGTGGAGTTTTCCTTCCTTTGCGACTACCTACACGAGTCCGAACTCAATAACATAATGGACCTGGCCAATTCCACCATGCAGGACGGAGACCCCCGCGTGACGGTGAGCATACATTTCATCTTCGACCCCGCGACGAGAGAAAAACTTCTGAAGGAATTCGAGGACGAAAAGATAGAGCATCCCGATTCCAAGTTTCTGGAGTTCTTCGTAGTGGACATAGAATACACATACACCAAGAACGATTGGGAGAAGATGGTGGGGTCGCCTCCGTCGCGCACTAGTGGGTGAAAGGTTGCGGTTGCTTCGCGATGATGAACCGAAGACGGATGTTCCTAAACAAAATGCAAATCTTGTTTTCAACCTCGACCAAAGCCCAAACGGGACGAAGATATATGTTTGCGTCAATGCTGGTTGCTCGAACGCTAAATGTATACGGGTTGTATACACTCAAGGAAGTTATAGCCCCCCGTCGATGTGCCCCGTCAAGGGATTTATCGGTGCAAGGTGGAGAGAGACCGATGGCCCCGTGCCCATATACTGATATTTATCAGACCGAAACGGTATCAAGGAGTGTGGATTCATTAAAATTTTGATTGGAGATTGTCGGACCGTAATGAACGACCTCGAATCAGAATCTTTTCGACTTATTATAGCCGACCCGCCGTATCGGATAGAGTCGTGGGCAGGATTTGGAGCTAAACACAATCGCACATATGATATCGAACCACCGAAATATTCAGAGTGGATACCGAGATGTTTTCAATTGTTAAAAAACGACGGGAGTATTTTTGTATTTGAACATCCACGCAACGAACGTGCGGTAGAAGACGCGTTGCTGTCTGCTGGGTTCACCATTCAACCGCACCTTGTTTGGTTCGTGTCTTTCAGAAAGAGTCACCCTGCGAAGGGTATGTATAATTCACATTGGGAACCTATAATATGGGCTACCAAATCTCCGAAGGGGTGGTACTTCGATTCCAAACCATTGCGCGGGCTTGGTTCACATTGGGGAGGAGACGTGTTTGAAGCTGGGTCGGTTAACAACAAGATGAAAATACCTGGTCAGAAACCAGTTAAACTTATCAAGAGACTCATCGACGTTCATACCGAACCGGGCGACCGCGTGTTAGACCCGTTCCTCGGTGGAGGAAGCACATTACAAGCATGTGCGGAATCTGGGCGCGATGGTGTTGGGATTGAGATTTCAGAAGACGTTGTAAAAAAGGTACTCGAATATCGGAAATGGAGCGGAGAAAACCTTAAATAGAAGAAGCGGCGTATTAGATACGGAGACGGTAGTATGGGCGCGAAGAAATCTGATATGACTCTGAGAGAAATGATTTGTCACGACATGGATGTTCGATTCAAGATTGTCGGAGAGGACTTCGACATCTTGCGAGATGAACATAGTGGCTTGAGTGTAAATATGGATGAGATAGAAAAGATGTTGCAAGTTGCGGGCACGGTCTCGAAAAACAGATACGAGACAGTGATGAAAAACATCGACCACATGTATGTATTATTCATTATGATATCAGCTACCGTCACCCTCCTCGGGGTCATGCTGTTTTTCTCATAAGGTGATTTCGTGAAAGAGATTTCGATACCATTCCGCGAAGATTTCAAAGACAAGATGCTGGACGGGACGAAGTGTAAGACCACGCGCTCGAAGAAGTACGGCGAATCTGGGGACATTTTCAAAATCTTCGGGGCCACGTTCCAACTCGTAGACGTCGAGAAGAAACCGCTCGGGCGGATATTCCTGTGGGATTACGAGGACGAAGGGTTCGAAACTATGGCGGAATTCATACAGGTGTGGAAGGAAATCCACCCGAAGGCCGAGATTGACATCGAGAAAAAGTTTTATCTACATTCTTTTAAGAGGATTGATTGAACATGAAAGGCGACCAAGAATTTCGAATGTATGCACTAGGGAAGAGGAAACATACGGACGCGGAGCTGGATGCGCTCGCGGAGAATAAGAAGCGGGCGGAGCGATTATCGCGGGGGTTCTCACCCGTTTATTTAAAGACGAAGGAACCGTTGATGGTCGCCAGCGACTTTCACATTCCTTACGACGACAAGTATCTCGAAGAGAAGATGTATGCCGTGGCAAAGGAATACGGGATAAAGACTCTGTTGGTGGTCGGGGACTATTGGGACTGTGAGGGCTACAAGAACGAAGAGAAGTATGTCACTATGACGTGGTTCGAAGCGTTTCAGGACGAGAAGGCGGCGGTCGCGGCCAACCTAACGCGGCTTCTTGAAGAATTCAAAACCGTGTACTTCTGTCGCGGGAACCACGAACTGCGCTGGATGAAGTACAACCGTGGCATGGTGGGCATAGACGAACTGTTTGCAATCACTAAAGTGACGGGAAACTATCACGTGTCTCTGGACGACTACATGTCCGTGGAACAGAACGGCGAGAAGTGGCTCCTAATCCATCCCGACAATTATTCGCCAAAGCAACTTGAGATACCGTTCTCGATATCGGACAAGGTGCAATGCAATGTGCTCGGAGCGCACGGGCATCACCTGGCAGATGGGTACAGCAGGACGGGGGAGTTCCAAGTCGTTGACAACGGCGGGCTGTTCGATGCCGACCAGATAGAATACCTACGCAGGACTACCAAGTTCCCGTCGGTGATGTCTGGGTTCAACGCGCTCATGGACGGGCGGGCGTTCAAGTTCAAGGGCAAGGGCATGAGGCGGATAATATGAACGCGGACGACAAAGAGAAGTGGCTCGAAAGGCTCCTGTGGTTGTCGGCGGGGTTCTTTCTAGGGATGTCGTTCATAGGCTTCACGATGTATTAGGTGTTCGCATGAGATGTCCAGAGTGTGACACGTTCCTCGGGGATGATGTCGAGGGTTGGCTTCGGGCGCGGCGCAAGAAATCGTGGAAGTGCCCGTTCTGTGGATGGAGCGATGAGAATTATAAACTTAAATCACCTACAAAAAACCGATGGGGAAGGAAAGTAGCATGAAAGCACCCGACATGGAAAAATTAAGAGCATTGCAATTTGAAGACGCTGTGGATGGATACTGCTTCGCATCGGTAGTAGGTTCGCACATGTGGGGAACGAACACGCTTACGAGCGATGTTGATTATTTCGTTTGTTACATGGCTCCAACCAATGATATACTCAAGGGAGTCGCGGATAGGGGGTCGCGTTGCATAAACATGGAGGCAACATCTTCGAACCCGAAGACGGATTTTTCTTTCCACGAAATTGGGCACGTCATAGACCAATTGATAAAAGGCAATGTGAATTTTCTCTGGGGAATGTTTTCTCCGATGGGGATTCAGTCGGCGATTTTCGACTATAGAGGGCTTAGTGACTTGGCGGAGAAATCGCTTTCGAAATCTTGCGCCCGGTCAATCTATGGAATGTCCAAACACAACTATGAGAAATATATCAGAGACAAGAAACTATCCGAGAAGGAGCTGGAGAAGAAGTGCAATACCGTGGTTCGGACTTTGAAGTTTGGGGAACGAATACTCAAAGGAAAAGGAATTTCGTTCGAGCCGTCAAGTAATAACACGCTGGCAACCGTAGAATATGAGATGGACAAATTTTTAGAGGCCGAAGAGAAGAGTCTCCTACCCGCAAACTGCCCCAACGAAGAGGATTTGAGATGTTGGTTGTTGTGCGAGCGTCTGAATCTGGCCGGGTACGATTTTTGATGGGCGAAAAGTTTATATACTCGAACGGGCATATCTTATCGTGGTAGAAATGACCGACGTATTCGATACCGAACTCTATAGACTTTCGAAAGCCACAAGAGAAGAAATCCGTTCGTATCCCGAAGAGAAATGGAGCCTGATGATGGCCAAGATATTCGTCTCATTAGAAAAATGTTTAGCAGACATGGAGCGGTATCTGGATTTGATGTACTCTTTGGAGGACGGAGGTTATGCCACTACGGTGGACGTCTCCGCGCTCAAGAGCGCACTTTCAAAGGTGGATAGCGTAATACAGGACGAGAAGATGCACTACGGTCTGAATCAGTTCGATACTAGGCACTTCCCCGACGTTGCGCCGATTGCGTGTAGATTCGGAAGCGGTCTAGCCATAGATATGGATAAGGAACTCGCTCTCGCGGACGGCAAGCTGGATGCGTACACCGAGCAGGAATGGAAGGATTATCTGGGGGCGGCATATGAACGATATTTCGGAAAAAAGTAACATCAACATGTTTAATACGCGGGTGTCTGAAATGGTGGATACAATATCGGTGCTCAGAAAAGAAAGACGCAATTCGGAATTTGCATTCCTCTTTGCATATACGTGGCTATTAATAATGGGCATACCAATAACCGTTGTTGGTATGACATATGATTCCGATTGGTTATATGGAATCGGTATGTGTATCATGCTGACCGCAATCGGTTTCCTCTGGGTGGGCAACATAATGCGCTGGACTCTGAATAAGTATGGATGATGAAAAACCAATCTGTACGGAATGTGGTCGACGAATGTATCTATTCAAAGTCTCAACCCCCTTCGAAGGGGAAAACAGGACTATGGAAATATGGATTTGCAGGAGATGTTATAGGGGAGATATAGTATGAGCTTGGTGAAACAGAAAGGGAATATGTACACATGGGTAACGCATTGTCACACGCACCTTGGGGGCATATGCCCGCACGAATGCGCGTATTGTTATGTTCAGAAAGGCGTAGCCAAACTATCGGGTAAGTACGCGGGGCCGCCGCGCCTAATCGAGAAGGAACTCAAGGTGAACTACGGGAAGGGTAAGACCATATTCATAGAACACATGAACGATTTCTGCGCCGAGGGAATCCCAGACGAATGGATTACTAAGATATTGAATCATTGCGGGGAATATCCGAGTAACACATACGTATTTCAGACTAAGAACCCGGAGCGATGTGTGTCACACATGTCTGAATTTCCGAGCCGTCATTGTCTCGGAACGACTATTGAAACAAATAACGGGATGTTGCTGAAAAAATATTCGAAGGCTCCCTCCCCCCTGCGTCGTGCGACGGCAATGAGCAATTTGAAAGATATGGGATTTCAAACATTCGCGACAATCGAGCCGATAATGGATTTCGAAGTCTTCGATATGGTGTATCTCATTGACATGATAGACCCGCTGTTCGTGAATATCGGCGCAGACTCCAAGCACAACAACCTGCCAGAACCGAGCGCGGAAAAGATAGAAGAACTTCTGAAAGAACTCAAGTACAGCGGCATAGAAGTTCGAGAGAAGCACAACCTAGACAGACTTCTGGGGATTGTAAAAGATGAGAACGATACGACCAGATAAAAGCGTGAAGTGGTGCAAGAACTGTGGTGCTGAAGTGAAGGATTGGAAAGAGGCGGGGCAAATGTATGAAGACATATTTTGTTCATTCGCGTGTTTCATCGCTTTCGAATACCCAGCGATAGACGATACAAACAGGGATGATTGATGTGGCGGAAGATAATCTGTGCCCGTATTGCGGTTCCCCCAACTTGGTAATAGGTATCGGTAAGGTGGATAAGAGTGACCTCAAGAAAACGAGAACGTCGGGCAAATGCGCGGATTGTGGGCAACCTCTGCCCAGAGGAACTTCAGAACCGATTGAAAAGAGAGAAGAAACCGCGCCGTCGTCACCGGGATATATACCGACGGGTCCGTTCAAGTTCAATAAAAACATTTTTTATATGTTATATTACACAAGCGATAGCACAAATCCGAAGGAAGGCGTGTAAGATGCCATGTTATATAATGAGAAAGGAAACCGAGGAATTGAAAGAGAGGGGCGAAATAACGGAAGTGGAATACTTGAAGAGGAAGAAAGAGATGGACGAACACGAGAAGATTCACATACTCTTGGAGAAGCAGAAGGAAAAAGGCAAGGTGAAGATACATGCCTAAGTGTGACCAAGATACGGTCACTATAACTTCCGGGGATTATCTGGAAGTGGAATATGTTCTGACGGGAGTAACTCAGAACACGCGCTATCAGGACGTCGATTCTTACGGCAATCCGAAACCCGTGGCCAACGCAGTAACAGTATATACGTCGTCCATCAAAAAGCTCTTTGGTACTTTGCATTCTATCCAAGATGTCGCAAAAACGGAAGATGTTACCAAGAGTAAACTCATACTGACCATATGCGGCACGGAAGGGAATGGAATCGCCGTGCACATCCCGCTCTTGGCCATAAACCACGTGGAACTCGTCAAGAAGAACGAACGCAACTCCGACCCCGCGAAGGCTGGGAAGACATACAAGCTGGTCGCCTCGCAGAAAAAGATATTCGAGGATTGAACATGAAGAGATGGAAGCAGAAGCGCGAGAAAAAGAAATTGAGAATTATCGACACCCTGGCCCGATACCCACAGCCGTCGTGCTTCGGGGGGTTCAACCCGACATCGTGCAATAAGATGTGCGCGCATTGGGGAGAGTGCTGGGACAAATCCGAGAAGGTGAAAACATGAGCGTACTCGGCGTGAAGGAAATCGAAGACATAATTGCTTTACAGGAACAGTTACTTCTCCAAGCCGTTTATTTGAAAAACTGGTCGGACGCTCACGAACACGAAACAATCATACACACACTGAAGGTAGTAATAGGGGCGAAAACATGAAAGAATCTGTAGAACACTTTGCAGAGTATTGGTGGCCGGGGTTTATCGTAAGTGAAGCGACGGAAAAGAAAATAAAAAACAGACCGAAAGACGAAAAGAAGTTCGCGATTCCAAAAGGGGTTTTCGCATATTCGTTCTTCGACGTGAAAGTGATTTCGACGGGCGGGAATGATTTTCGTTCGAGCCACACGAACGTGTCTCAGATATATGTAGAGGGTGTAAAGCTTTCGTTGGCCGACGTCGAAGAGGATTACCCCGATAGCAAAATACTGATATCGAACATGACAATAAACCACATAGATTTCGTGGTCCACACAAAGTTCGGCCAGTTCCTACCTTATCAAAAGAGCTGGGTGGTGCTTGATAATGTTAGAAGAACGAAAGAGTAAAGCCGCGAAAAGAATAAAATGTAAGTTCTGCGGAAAAGAGGCGAAGCAATCTGGGCGGATTTGTGTCTGTTATAAATGCAACGGCGTCTGGCTCGCCAAGCTCCCGAAGGGTAAGAAATGAAGTTGCCTAAACAGTTCGGACCCCCGCCGGACAATATGATGGTGTTCCCGCATTTCTATTGTCCAACATGTGTTGGTATGCGATTCCTTCGCTTAGACGCGGTAATGGAAAATGAAAGTTACGGGAGAAAATTGGAAGTCTGTTATTTTATCGTGTCTTGCCCATCGTGCAGAGAAATAATAGATGTTGTTCCGGACAGGGACGCGCTCCTGAAAAAATATGATAAGTTCTCGGCGAGTTGATGATATGGGTAAAATGAAGAAACCAAAGGTGTGCAAGCATACGGATTGCGACTTCAACGATTTCGGGCCGTGCCTAACGGAGCCGCGATTTTTCAAGAAAACATGTTTGACGTATACTAGAAAACTTCTGAACTACGAAGTTCAAGACACAGAAATGGGGAGAAGATTATGACCAAGCCCGTGATAGGGATAGACGTCGATGATGTCGTGTGCGATAAGACGCAGACGGTGCTGGACCATATGCAAATAAAGTATTACTATTGCAAGCACGACATACCAAAGAGAAGAGAAGAGATAATAAATTGGAATATGAAATTCACAGTGACAGAGGGGCGCTCGAAACGGACCATCGACCTCTATGACGAGATAATGGATGTGTACCGAGGCAAAGAGACGCTTCTCAACTTTCCTTCTGTAATAGGCGCACAGCCAGCCCTATGGTTTCTCAAATACAATTATGACATTTTATTTATAACCACAAGGCCGCCAGAATTTCGAGACGGAACATATGAATGGATTCAGAAAGCACTCTTGTTGAAGCCCGACGAGTTCGAATTGAAGCACGTTGAGAAGGATAAGAACGGGGTCGGGGCGGAACTTCTCGTAGACGACAACATAGGCAACGTCTATAAGTTCGCAAAGGACGGCAAGCCCGCGATACTGTTCGACCAGCCGTGGAACTCTGAAAAGATAATTGCGAAGAATAAGGATGCGTGGCCCGACTTCCGAAAACTTAATATACGTAGGGAATCATCTTGGTTTGTGATTTGTAACCTGATTTACGATTCCGTGATTGAATGAGACTGAAACGAACGGGATATGGTAAGAAGAACTGCCCTTACTGTGGTAGATTTATGAGCGCATATTGGGAGAGCGGCGGTTGGAATATGCCCGATGATTATCCGGGCGACACATACTGGCTCTGTTCGTGCGGATGCGTGGTTGATATAAGGTGTTATTGATGGATGATGATGTCAAGCGGTTCATAGCTCTCGTAAAGCAGGAAGCCGATAAGGACGAAGATTTCGTGGAAGACCGTGTGAAGAACAGCACATTGTACAAACTCTTGGAAAGCAAGTACGATAACATAAATGATATAATGAAACTGGCGCTTAAGAAATCCGAGTGGATTGAACGGTTGCGGGAAGAGTTCGCGGATATCGACTATACTAGAAGGGATGTCGTCGTCGCGGAGAAAGCTCGCGACGCGGAGAGGCTCATGTTCGTAGCGGCGTGGAAAAACAAACCTGTGTATGATAAATGTATGTGGAGATACGGGAAGGAAGAAGTCTTGAAAGTCGCCGGAGAGGTCTTGAATAAAACGAGGGACGAGCATGGGATTTACAGAGGAAAACAATCAACGAAATAACGTGATGCTGATATTGAACGTCATTAAGGCGCACGGTCCCTGCAACAGTTCGCAGATATCGGCGATACTCAAAGACGATTACGGGGTTTATATATCTCCGAAAGAGATGGGGCATCTAATCAAGAACAACGAATATGGAATTAGGATAGATAGATTCAAAGACGGAAGAACTAATAAGTATCGTATACGAAAGTGGGACCATGAGAGAAAAAGAAATACGACAGACATATAGATTCTTGGGGCACAAGCAATGCACGGAACTCCGGATTATCAACCCGTTCAAGTTCGGCGACGTCCAGAGCATATTCGTTTATAACGAGGATGATTTCGTTAGTATATGTAAGAAGTTCAATGGCGTGGGGAACGTCTACGTCGGGATAAATGAGCGAACGAACGGAGGGACGAAATCCGAAGATATAGTTTGTCTCAATGCGGTGGTGTTCGACATAGACCCCGTTCGGCCACGGGGGCTGGCGTCTAATGAAGAAGAACAAAAAGCCGCGTATGAGGTCGCAAAGAACCTGATTAAATATCTCACCGACTCCGGCAAAGAACCCGCGCTGGCCATGTCTGGGAACGGATACCAAGTTTGGATTAAGATGTACGTGCGGATAGACGGGACATATAAGGGCCGCCAGCTCGAACTGGTTTTGAAAGACATGCAACGATTTACAGCAGAAAAGTTCAGTACCAAAAAGGTCAAGATTGATAACATCGGAGACCTTGCGAGGGTAATCAAAGTCATAGGAACCAAGAGCATAAAGGTGGCTACCACAGAAGAGAGACCCAACCGAAATTCTAAGTGGTTGATTTACCCGCCGGTTCCGCGCCCGCATGTGGATTGGGGAAACAAACTGTTGCAGATAGCCAGCACTCGCGACCCCGCCCCGACGATGGGTCGTTTCGTATACGGAGAAAGAATATTAAACAAAAATATTATCAGGGTTATATCCCGCCTAGATGGGAAGGCCAAGCGGTTGTTTCACGGAGACTATTCGGACTACCCTTCCCGGAGCGAAGCTGAGTTCGGGTTCTTGCATATGCTAAAAGGGATGGGGTTGAACGATAAGGAATCCTATTCCGTCATGGAGTATAGCGGATTGACGAAGTGGAAGACGGCAACTGATAGGTATCGGGAGCACACGATTGGGAAGGTGTTCGAAACCACCCGCTAGGGGCCAACAGGAACGCATTAGGATGCGTAGGACGCACGAACGCCGTTTTTAGGTATCAGGATACCCCCAGAGACGGATGCCCCGTATACGCAACGAGAAGGGCTTTTAAACGCATCGTATATATATGTACGAATATCGTACCTAGTACCCGCCGAGGGGCCGGATGTAGCTCGAAGTGTAGTTTACCTTGCTGGTCGAGTCGAAATCGTATTGTATCTCAAGAGCGATGTTCTCGGTCTTATTGATGCCCCCCCGAACGGAACTGCTCGGGTCGAGGATGGCCCTGCTCATCACGCCCCCACCAACAGCGGTGTATTCCACAGAGAATCCAAATCTATGAGCAGGGGCATATTCCATATTATATACTAATGTACTTCGAGAACCGTTGGAAGTCGCGGTATCATAAACGAAGTCTAAGAATTCTAGAGGTACGATTGGCGGAGGGTCTCTTGTCATGTTCCTTACTGTCGAATATGAAATCCACGCAAACTCTTGCATCTTCAATCTATTCTTATCGTCGCCTGTAAAAATATTAATCCATGCTCCCCACGCATCAGATACAGCATCTTTGCCTTCTTGTAACATCGAGTGGATGTTAACCATTCGGTCCCATTCTGGTTTATACTCATTTACCGTTTTTCTCGCGACCGTAAAATCGGGTAGTAACTTTGTAGGAGCCATTCTATCTGCTATCTTGTTCACGTAATTCGTCGTCGCCGCGCTGGGTTTTTCCAACCAGAAACCCAATATTTCTCTCGGCGGAAGACTCGTTTTGAACGAACCATCTATCGCGTTCCAATAACATTTTTCCAAAACCGTTGGATAGGTTTCCAAACCTTCGTTGTAAATCAAATCATCATTGCGTTCGGAAACAGCGAAATTTATGTCGAAATAATTTAAAACTATAGAAAATGTTCCAATTCCCTTTTCTTCACCGTAGTCTTCCAGATAAAGAAGAACATTTATTTCAGAGTCTTTATTAATGTAGTTCTTGCAAACCGTATTGCCTCCAAAAAGTCCCCATTCATATTCCGATTTGCCGTCCGATGTTCCCGACAAACGCGTGGTTGCGGGAAGTGCCCACGCGTTTGAAGAAGTGTTGAAAAAATACATAGTGGCACTAGGTATAGAACTATTGGTTCCATCGGTCCACGAGCATCGTCCGACGATGTTGTAAGAGACTTCTTGAAGATAATTTCTGGATAATGATTCGGGAGTCAGAGGGAGCCTGAATTTGAAACATATTTGAGCGCATTTATTAAACGGAGCCGAGATTGTCATTCCGGAATACGTTGTGGGCGTGGATTGTAAATCTTTGCTCGTTATCATTTTATCTTGCGCGAGCATCTCGGGAGCGTCTTCCCAGGTCGTTGATGTCGGTGAGAAATAACCAAAGTTGTCAACCATTGTTTTGACAGAATATGCGCTGACTGGTTTATACCAATATGCGCTACAGCTTTCTATCGAGGACAACAAAGTTATTTTTTCTATCGAAATGGGCCACTCTGAAGATAGACAATTAGAACTGGTGTAAACAGTATGTTCTTCTGATGTCGTATCGAAAGTAGTGGGTCTTAACCATGAAAAGGTTTCCATGACCCTGTTTGTACTTCTATCCGAATTCGTATTCCCAAGAAGAACAATTTCTTTGACCAATCCCATTCCTCTGTTGACGGGGACGGTAGCGAATGAATGTAACATCCCGCTCTTGGAAAGATATCCGGTGCACGGAATTATGCAATATGGGCGGAAGAAAACCGATGTGGAATTTACAGTGGATGTACCAAAAGTTTTGTTGGTGGTCGCGTTGCTTCCTCCGATTCCGATGGCTACGGGATATCGTTCCGCCGTAACGGCGTAATTCGTGCTCGACCCTCCCGTTGCTCGAACATATGCTCGGCCCATAATCGCGGAGTCTTCCTCGTTTATCTTCTTGAGTTCGTCTTTGATATCGGCCATAGTCTTGGCTTCTTCAGGAGGGGAGTCCACGAAATCCAATCTCGTAATCCACGAATCCTCGGTTATCTCGTGGTTGAGCTTGACCAGCCCCAACTGCTCATAACTTCCGTCGGTATCATAAATCTTTATTCTCTTTCCGATTGGTATTATATCATAATCCGAATCATTTAAATACGTAGGAAGAGTGGTTATTTGAACAGTGACGTGTACATCTTCGAAAAGTTCTTTACGCATCTTGGAAGAGAGGTACGCGGCTTCGAGGGATTGAATCTCTCCATTAACATATATCGCCTCTTTCGATTCGGTCCCCCCGGCATCGAACCTGAAAAACAAATCCGGATTGGAGGAACCTATGACAACGTGCCCGCCCTTCTTTTTATATAATTTGTGGTCTTTGGTGTAGTTGAGAATGTTTCCTCCCAGACGGAAATCCACCCACGAAGCACTCGGCCAATTATCATATGCCGAATTTGAAAGAAGATAAAACATCGAGCCGAGGTCTCTGTTCTCCTCAACGTAGAACGTAAGCGCGTATGGTGTTATTAAATCGTTTATTCTTTCGAATTTGGTCGTTGCGCCCATACCGAGTGTTATCGGGAAATCTACCCCGTCGGGATTCATGTTGACCGGATATGTTGTATCGAGAGACATTTTGGTATCGTAAAGCAACCCATTTGGATAATTATTATAACCGTCCGTACTCCACGTTTCAGTCCACACACGCGAACCGCTGGTGTACGTCAAGACATTATTTCCTCTGAAAAGATTGGTATAGTCACAATTCCCTATCGCTATCTGGTTTGGAGACAAATATGAATCCCGAAGGGAATCCAAACCGAACGCTAAAAGGGTTGTCTTACGGTTCCCGGTGTCGTCTACAATGGTTTTTACATTTTCCACAGACCCCGTGAACAAGCGCATCCATCGGTTTCCGTTATCGAACGACCCCGACAATATAAGAGGAAACGAATTGGTATATCCGAGCATGTCGTAGACCGTTCGGTTCTTATCGTTCAAATCCATCTGCGCGGTCGGATAGCTTCCGGCTCCTACCATCACGTTCGCCTTGCTAAGATATTTCGAAACATCTTGCAACGAACCTGTTTCGTCTCTGACCAATATTTTATATTTCAAATTCTGCGCCATATCATCACCGCATCGTATCGTCGTATATCTCCACGAACTTCACGGATAGCATAGTGCTCACGTTGTTATAGCCCGCATTTTTGTAATCGGGAGCCAATTCAATCAGGTTCATGGGCAACCCGTGATTTCGGTGTCTGAAATAAAGAGGGGTTTCACGTTGCATCTTTTCGTAAAGGAAGTTCTTGTTCTTGTTGAGAACGTCGTGAATTTCTATGGTCCCCTTCGCGTTCTTTTCTCCGGAGAACTGCACTTCTTTCCCGCTTTTATAAGGTACCTTAATTTCGTTGAATTTCATATCTCTATTGTAACCGTAATCGGTAACATCCATCTCCATCCACGTCTCATTTATTTCGTCTGTTCCAAAACGAAGGAGCGCGATATCATCTATTCTCACATTAGAATAATATCTGCATTTAAACCATATCATAGTTATTAGTTCTGGGTTGGCGGAACCCCACGAAATACTGGCTTCGTATCGCTCCCATATATTGCTAACGGAGAAACTGGCTTCGGTCGAAGTGTTTCCATTGTAATCTCCTAAATAATATGATATCGGAGTGGCCGGAGCCGCTCTTGCATAAAAAGTCACGGCGTCGTAATCACTCAAATCGGTCGGGGAGGCGAAGTGCTTGTGAACCCATTTATAAGAAGTTCCGGCCACCCCGGTGTGCCAATTTGAAACTATGTCGGTTGAATTCGTATACCGTTCAAAATCATCAATCATATAATATTCGTTCACGGTACTTCTTTTGTTAATCCATCTCGGAGTGGAAATTGTAGGAGAGGCCGGAGGCTCTAGTAGTACGAGTCCGGGATATATCACCAGCGAATTTCGTCCCCGTCTCACCGTGTCGTTTTCTAGATAAACGGAATCCATGAATAACAAGGTTTCTGATACTGAGAGCATACATTTGTTGGCACCAGACAATTCCGCAGAGTTGAAACCTATGTAATGAGCATGTACCAAACCATCCGCGTTCGGGTCCAACCATCCGAGTTCGAGACAAATCCTATCCCCGCTCGATGCGGTTGCATTAGAAAATGTTATATTGGGAAAGGTTGTCTGCATCATGGTCCCATATTTCCCGACCGGATACGCTTGTACCGTAGAAGTTCCGTAAAAGAGGTCAGCCCCTTTCGTATCATCCGATTTCCATATATATGTTTTGATGACAGGAAGCATCTGAACGTTTCCAACATCTGCTCGGTCTACCCCGAAAGACGAAATGAAACTTCCGGTCATTCCGTTTAATATGTTATATTCGAGCTGGGGGCTTAACCACGCCTTCACCCAGCCGTGGTTGTTGGCTACAGATTCGGTGAATGATTGGGAAAATATGATTGGGTTATCTTTGGATTCAGTGAACATCATAAGAGGATATATATGCCACAGATTATCTCGGTCTCCGAGAGCTATGTTGAACTGTTGTTCGTTGCTATAGTACGTGGTATATCTATCGTTGGGAACTGGTTCGTATGCGGTATAGTTAGAAAGATATAATTTGGTCCCCATATCAGTTCATCTCCTGCGTCATGTATAATGTTCCCCGTCTCTGAAGTCCTTTATAAGTATCACGCATTTCGCTTTGTATGTTTGTTATATAGCCAGCGAATCCATCTCTTCCTGCACGAAGATATAATTCTCTCCCGCTTTTCTTGGCCGTATCCATGAAAGATATTTCGTCGTCCTGATAAGCGGCGTTGGTGAGAAACTTGATTTCCATCTTCTGATTATCCGGCTTGCCTATATAATTTATTCCCCCATAAAGTCCGGGGCCACCTGCATCGGAAAAGGGGGTAGCCACGCTTTCGTTCATATCTCCTGTGTTGATAGGAATCCAAGAACTTCTGTTGGAAACGGTTCTTAAATCAAAAAGAAAAACATCATCAATCCAAAATTTCGCACGGGCGTCTCCGTTGATTCCGAGCCTTAGTCCGTGAACGGACGTTATATCGAACGATGTCGTTGGAAGCATTATCTCGAAATCGTATCGTTTCCAGTTAGTATCTAACAATTTCCCAACCGATTTGGACGAGAGATTATTATACCTGTCTATAGCTTCGACTGTAAGTAGGACCGAACTTGTTTCAGCCGCCTTGGCCCATAAAGACAGACAGTTATATGCGGTTAAATCAGCATGAAATATCCCGGAATAAAATTCGTAATCTATTCCGTCATATGCGTTCGCTGTCCATCCTGACGCGGTGACATCATCATAAGTGTTACATTCTTCGAACGAACCGATTAAAGAATAATTTTTGGAAAGCGTGAGTGGTTTGAACGATGGGTTTCCTCCCGGCGAAGCAACGCTGGTTGTGTTTGGACCAGTGACGGCGAGGCTTCTGGAACCAAACGCGTATGTAGATGTTTCTATATCAATTAGTGCAGGGTCGGTCATATTAATATCCGCTCGCTATCAAAGCCCGCTCAAGCTCGTACTGCCGGACTTGGTAGATGTTTATGGTTCTGTTGTCGTTGGTGACGGTGCTGGTATTCTTGTTATTGGTAGTTCCCCCAGAGCGTCCCGATGCTTTCGCGAATAGCTGGTCTTGGTCGTTCACCTTCGCAATGTGTTCTTTCGGAACTATGAACTCGTCTTTGTGAATATATCTCATTCCGGTAGACAGAACGTGCCCTCCCTGCGCGGAACCGTATTCTTCCATAGATGCTTCCATGTCTCGGTTCGCTTGGTCCATCTGGGCTTTCATGGCTAACGTAGTGGCCGCCATTGCCGCAAGACCTAAAGCCAATACGGCCCATCCCCCACCGGGTATCATAGACTGGAACGCCATCGCGGCTATAGTTGCGAGTCCCAACGCAATGGAAATGGCTGATATGGCTCGCACGGTGCTATCACTGTTAGTAATAATCATCATAAAACCGCTCATCAAAGCCATAATACCGAGGGAGGCGGCTATCTGAGAAACTATTCCGGTTTGGATGATGGTTGCATTAACCACGCGGAGTTTGCTTCCGAGCGTAAGTGCTCCGGTGGATGTGGTTTTGAGTTTCATCCCCATAACGTCCAAGCCTGCGTTGGTATTTTGCGCGGCTAACTGAAATATGCTCAGTGAACGTGTAGACGTCCCCATCTGCGTAGATAATCCCTGCGCTTGCATACCGACGGAATTCATTCCCGCTCCGGAGGTGTTAATAGCACCATTCAAAGCGACATGTTTTTCTGCCATGATACCAGTCGTGTTTATGTTATTTTGCATAGCAGTTGTGGATTGGTTCATTGAGTTGGTGAAACCGACATTGCTCTTGGTAAGCGTGTCGAGTTCGTTTATCGCTCCAGAGGGCACCACCATAGTTGGCGGAGTCAGTGTGGTTTTACTAAATGGAAGTTGTTGTCCGGTCGCAATCGTTGGTTGCATGGCCGTGTATGGATAATTAACATCTGTCTGTTGGCGTATTACTGCGTCTATTCCTTCGGCTCTATATCCCGTGATAGCCGCTTGGGTTGTTCCAAACCGTGCTTGTGCCATCGCGTTTTTAAGTTGTTCCTTAGCAATCGTGGTATTAAGCAACGTGTTCATGGTCATTTGATTTGAAAGAGCCTCTTTCTGTAAAGTTACATATGTTCTGGCGCTTTCGACCCACATCAAAAACTGTTTGATAGGAACTATTTTACTTACCATTAGGAGCGCGCTGGCTACCATCAACAACGGAGCGGGGATTTTAGACACCCATTTGAGGATGCTCAAAAACGATTCGGCGATTATCGAAAGAGACGGATAAAATTCTTTAACGAGTCCGAGCAACTCCTTAACCATCAATATCATCTTAGGAGCACTCATTCGTATGAATTCTATACTGAACCTAACAATTTCTCTCAAATCTTCGCCGAGATTGCTGGTCACCATCAAATCTTTTATGCCTTTAAGCATACTTGATATTTCATCTAGAAATTCTTTGTCCTGCAACGGTGCGAGCAACGCGTTCTCTATCGCACCGCGCAGGTTCTCAATAGAAAACGTCATCAAATCTATACCTTCGTCTACGGCTCCCTGCGAGTTCAAAACCTCTTCGTATATAGACAACCATTCGGGCGCGGTTTCTATCAACGCGGCCAATGGTTTGAACGCTCGCACACCGCCGAGACTGGATTGCGTTATCTCTCCCAAAATCCTCGTGGCGTCGCTCCGGTCTATTGTCGAAAGGACTTCGGCGAGCTTCTTGAAGTTTATAGTTCCTTCATTTATAATACCAGTGTCGCCCAAGAATCCTTCGAATTCGTCTTCGTAAGTAATCATTCTGGCAACCAACGTCGCCAGCGTTTCAGTCGATTTGTATGCCGCCTGACTCAATGCCGCTATCGTGGTCACATATTCTGCGAACGGAACTTCGGTGACGGCAAACATCGAACCTGCGTTTTGAAGGGCGGAGGTCAGGTCTTCAACGTTCATAAGGGACGCGCTAACCGCCGCTTGCATCATATCCATCATTTGCGCCGAACTCTCGACGGTATCCCCGAACAGCGTCCATGCGGCGGTGGCTATACCAGCCGCGACGGAGAATTCGGTTTTGTTGAGGACGGCCATCTTCACCGTGGATTCGTAAAGACCGCTCATTATCTCTTGCATAGAGAATCCAGCTTTCGCGAATTCCAAAAACCCTTCGGCGAGTTCAGTCGTGGCTAGACCGTACTCGATACCCATCGCATTAATCTTGTCGGCGATTATATCTAAAGAGTTGGCGAATTCTTTTCCGCCCACGGCTCCTATCTTCCGGAGCGTGGAATCGAAATCGGCTACCACGGATGTTGCTAGTACGGCTGGCACTATCATCGCGGCCATCGCGCCGATGCCTACCATAGAACCGATACGGAGGCCGTTCATCGCGCTCTGGAGACCGATGGTTGCCAGCGTAGTTGACTCCATCTGTCTGGAGACTTCTGAGAACACCCGGTTAAAGCTCGGGTCTTTCCGTGCCGCTACGCTGATTTCGTATCTGCCCATGAGAATCACTTAGTCCAAATTCTGCGTCTGAATTTTCTTCTGGAGGTTTTGCCAGTGAGACCGACGCTACCCCATGCCACTTGTCTAAGATAACCGAAGAGTGTTTTCTCCGTGAAACTACCACGCATCGCACCTTGCAAGTCGCTGGCCGCACCGACATAAGCATACATCTTTGAAGGTGGGGCGAAGAACAAACTCAAACCAAGAACAGTGTGTGGAGCTAATGTCGGCGTCATTCGTTCCCCGAACGGTTCGTAGCTCAAGAGAGACATCGGCCCCATCTCGGCTTCCATCACATTGGGGTCGCACACGGGCATCATAATATTGGCCGCCGTCGGGACACCGCTCTGCATACCTTTCTTTATACCATTGAAAAAGAACGGACGCGGCGTACTCCACCACTTAAATCTGGTTGCCATCCATCTTCTGGTCGATTGAACGGCCACCGTTTTCATTTGGAATCTCTGATTGCCGGAAGTGTTTCCCTGCGAAACTCCTTCATGCACAAACAGATATGGGAACTCTTTGTTCCTTCTAAAAGAAGGGGCCACCCCGGTATTTCCGCTCTGGGGTATTTCCCACGACACGGTTACGCCGTTGGCTCCACCGCTTCTGTTCGGTTCCACCCCGCCCTTATCTTCGACCATATCCTTCAGTTGACCAGAATCGTCCAGCGCCTTCGAATGTCCCTTGATGGCTTTGGTCGCAGAACTAAGACCGCCGCTGTATTCTATCTGGGCGTTTCTATAAGATTTGCGAACGGCTTCTTTAATCTGGTTTCCATAAGCAAGCATGGCGGCCTGGGCGCGAGCATCGAACTGCGCTTGCATCGCGTTCAGAGGTTTGGAAACATTCTCGGTTATCCTATACTCCACTCGTAATCCGCCGTCGCCTTTGTGGCTATTGATTTGCCCCATCGTCGCCATCGTTGACACCGACTTGTCTCTTATATTTCTCTAGCTCGTCAAGATAGGCGGAATAAAGCATGGTACAGTTCGGGTTCTCTTTGCGAAGGTCCGGGGTAATCTGTGCCCCCTCGGTTAATACATTATGTCGCTCAAGAGCTTTGAGCATCACCATGATTTCCCGCCGCGTATGTTTCTTTATTTCTCTGAGAGACATTCCGCGCTCCAGCAGAGGACCATATACTCGCGGTAGAGTAACGTCCTCATCCAGAGCGACTAAAAACGCTTCTCGAAGTTCTTAGAGAGTTCGAATATCTCGTTCATCAACTGAACTCTCACGCGGCTCGGCAGTTTGTCCCAGATGTCTTTGGTAATCATGTTATCTGCGAAACAACCGTCCTGTTTCCCAGCCGCCGTTAATCTGGCGAGGATCTCAAGTTCCAAGAGCTTCAGGTTGTAATCGTTTCTCTCAAGCGGGGACATGTCGTCGTATGTTTTCCCGTCGCTCAAGATATTAGCTTCTGTGCTCTCAACGGATGCTTCTTTCCACGCGAGCCTTATGGTCTTTCCTCTATATAGGGATTCCACAAAATGCACCGCGTTCGTTTCCACTAGCAATTCATCTATACTGTTCCACATTTCTTTCTTCTCATCCATATCATTCACCACTTCTAAAAATTTAAAAATAAAAGGTTTGATTATTGTGTGATATCCATAGTTGCCGTCATACCAGACGAGCTAGGAGCCACAGACGCCGACCAGATTCCACCCTTGATTGTTAACGCCTGTACGGTAACAGAGGTTGGTCCGAGCGTTTCTTTGTATCCATCGCCAGCAATGGTTCCATGATATCCTACGTAGAATGATTCTCCATCCCAGACATACACCCTGAATCCGGTGTCGTCGGGATATGTATCCAGTCCGTCGAACAATGCTGGTGCACTTCCGGTCACACCGAATCTTGCGGCGTCAACCAGCTTCGCAAACAGCTTGTCCTCTCCCTTTTTAGTGAGCGTGATTTCCCAGGTCTTCCTGATTGGGTTGTCGAGGTCTCTCGATTGCCCGAACACTTTGAACGGGTCGTCCTCCCAGGCCCAGGTAGGGTCGATGCCTTCTAGGTTCTTTATCTCGCTTGATGTATCAAGAACCGAGTCAACTTCTCCCAACATAGCAATTCCTTTAGTAGCCGAATTCGGTCCATAACCAGATGTCGTAGTTGCTACCGGACTTCCAGTACATAGAATCGAACCCGTCACATTTTCCGTGGTTATTAAAACCCTGTAGTTCTTTCCTGTCTTAAATGACATTGTTTACCACCTTTTCAGTAGTTACCAGCAACTTTTCGTCGTTGGTTATAGTCGCGGTAGTTCCGCGAAAGAGTATTCCTCATACGTATTATATGGCGACTTTGTGATTTATATTCACATATCCATCGTTATGCGTTGTGTCTTACTGAATACTATCTCGACTTTCATCTTGCAACCTTCGGAATATTGGGATTCCCCATACAACTCCGGTCCTACCTCTCCCGTCGGAATGTCTATTATGAGACACGGCATGAATAGCGCGGTTGTTGTGGGTCTTACCTTATATACTCTGAACCCTTCGAACTCCCCGCCGGGGAGGGTCTCGGCTACCAGATGGTTATATAGTTCTTCGCGGATTCTCATATACGGGTCGATTCCGTGTTCTTTCGAGTACCACGGGACGATGTTCCAAACGCCCCGGAACCGTCCGACGCATTTGTTAATGGTGTTATATATGAACGAGTTGCTGGTTCCGATTGCGGTCCTTATCTGGTATTGAAGGTCTTTTGCGGTCGCTCCCGTTCCTGCCAGAATTTGATAAACGGCGGTCTTTCTTCTTTCGATGGAGGTTCTTATGGAATATCTGGTTCGGAGTCTGTTCGCTGTTATGTTCGTAATTCTATACAATGCGGCCTTGGAGGAAGATATTTTATTCCTCAGTGTATATATTAATCCCAACTCGGATTCCCCCGTCAGGTTCCTTAATCTGTAGAGGACGCTTTTTGTCTTTCTGGCATATACATATATTGCATACCGTAACTTGACACGCGCACGTGCGTAATTCCGCAATGAATATTGATAAGCGTCCGTGGTCTTAATCCTGTTTCGGATAGAGTAAATGATGTCCAGCGCGTTTGACGCAACAGCTTCGCGTATCTTGTAGAGGACCGTTCTTTGACGAACTATCTCATTCCGTATTCTGTATATGACCCGGCGTTGCGATTTCACAAACGCATATATGCTATACCGTGCTTTGAACGCGGCCCGTGCCCTGTTCCTTATAGTGTATGCGGTTTGAACCACGGCTCTCGCCAACGCCCCGTGAAGATAATATCTAACCGTAACCTTTCTAGAAGCGAATTTGAACATGGTCCAAACGAGTTTGGTTTTGGCCCTTGCAAAGTTGAACATCTTATATTGTAGTTTCTTTGTGTTACCAAGCCTTAATCTGATGTTATAGACAAACCGCTTCGTGTTTGCTCCCACAGGGGTTCGTATCTTGTACAGAACCGTTCGCGTTCTTGCGAGGAGATTCTTGATATTGTATCTTATCGTTTTCTTGGAGGTCAGTTTATTGTATATTGACCATCTCAGATAAGACGCGGCCCGCACACGCGCAACCATGCTCCAAAGGATAGTATCCGAACTAGCCGTCACGAAGTTCCGCAGATTGTATTTGATAGTCTTGTCCCGGCTTATCCACGCGAAGAGATTATATTTGAATGTTTTTCTAGATGATATTCCTCTCAAGATTCCATATCTCAGTCTCTTCGTAGCAGACAGACGAGATAGTATGGAATATTTCAAGCCCTTTGTTTTATATAGTGATAATCTGATATCATAAAGAACCTTCTTCGATATTCCAATTCTGGCCACGAGTTGATACATCAATCTCTTCGAGGCGGTTGCATACCCGCGCATATTCCACGTGAAGTCTATTAAGACAGCGTTTGGTTCGTCGTGCCGGACATCTTCAAGTTGCATCGGGAGAAGGAATCCTCCCAGCGGATATCGGTTTCTCGTTATCCAGTTTCGCATGACGTACGGGAACATGAACGATTCGCCGACCGCGTGTCTGATTGCATACGAAGCCTTCAGCCCAAGGGCGTGAACGAATGTTCTGATATTGTATATCGGGTCGAGTGTGAGTTTGACAAACTCCATCATTTTATATGGAACAATTAGAACCGGAGAATCGGTAGCTCCGCCCAAACGGGATGGCAACACGAAATCCCCGATGTACTCAATCTCTCTGAGAACCATCTTGTTTATATTGTAAAGTAATTTCTTTTCTACCCGCATGGTTCCGTACATTGCATACAATATTTTCTTGGTGGTCGCGGCATATTGCAATATCCTATACGATATCGTCTTAGTTTGTATACCAGTCATGGTTCGAAGCTGGTAGTTGAATCTATCAAATACTCCGTATGGTTCGTTCTCCGAAGGAGATTCGAGTTGCGCGGGCAATAAGAATCCACCCAGCGGCCTTCTGAAATCATGGGCTACTTCGCGTATTCCATATACCAGACGCTTGGTTATTATAAGAGCGCCGACTATGTTGTACCACACCGCCCGCTTAGAATACACGCCTTCTCTTAAAGAATATATCGCCTTCAAAGTGTTCTTGGCAAGACCGGCGAGATTGTATACAACGGTTTTCTGGTTTCTAGCCAGATTCTTGATTGCGTACATCCATCTATCCGTCGTACCGATTAGGTTCAAAATGTTATAAACGGCTAGTCTGTTTTTTCCAATTGCGAAGCGTATCGAATACACAAAAGAATCCGTCGATGGAACGAGTAGATTTCTCAAATCATAAACCGCACGGGTTTCTACGGAATACGGTTCGTTTGCAGACACCATTTCTAATTGCGATGGTAACAAGAACCCTCCGAGGGGTCGGCGGAAGTCGTGCACGAGTTCGCGAATGCCATAAACGAATCGTCGTGTTGCCGACAGGATTCCAAATATGTCATATAATGTGTTGTGTCTGGAATAAATAAATCCGCGAATTGAATAGATGACTCTCGAAGATTTGTTTATGAAACCATATATGTTATAAACCACGGTCCTTCTATTCCCCGCACGGTTTAAAATATTGTATAACACGCGGTCGCTCGTACCAATAAGACATCGTATATTGTATATCGAAAGAGATACTCTATCAATGGCAAGCCTGATTTGGTACACCAATTTCTTTCCGGAAGGCGTTAACACGTTTCTGACGTCGTACATTATTCGGCTGTTAGTAGAATATGGTTCGTTCACTGGCGCACTCTCAAGCTGTGATGGAAGAAGGAATGCTCCGACGGGATTTCTGAAATCGCTAACCATTTCTCTTACCGAATATACGAACGATTTTGTTTTTAACAATAACCCTACGATGTTGTATTCTAGTCTCTTTCCAGCGACCGTCCAGTTACGAACACTGTATAACAATTTCTTCGTTGACAACGCGAAATTAGACACGTTATATAATATCGCTTTTTTGTTCGAAGATAGGTTTCTCAATTGATATATCACACGGTCGGATGTTCCGATAATTGTTCTTATGTTGTATACCGCCAGTTTGGTCTTTCCGATTGTAGAACGTATCGAATAAATCAAACCGAGTGCTTTGATAGATAGACCCAATACATTATACGAAATCAGTTTACCATTTCTGGTAGTATTCATTATCGTATATATCCATCTAACAGCAGAATCAATTCTGTTCAATATTCTATACGACGCTAGTTTCGTAATCCCGATTTTGAAAAGAACAGAATATATTGTTTTCTTCGTGGATGCCGCCGTTACGGTTCTCAAATCGTAATTCGTCCTCAACCAAACATTGTATGGTTCATTCTCGGGCACCGTTTCTAGTTGCGTTGGGAGAAGGAACATTCCCAACGGCTTTCTGAAATCGTGCGCGAATTCGCGAACCGAATAAACAATTTTATTCGTTCTAATTAATGTTTCTATTATATTGTATATGATGAAATCGGTAGATGCCACAAACCCACGGACGTTGTATATGGTCTTTCTGGTCTGCGAAGCCAATCCCTTTATATTGAATATGAATCGTTTTTGGTTGAAAGTGGCATTTCGTAATCCATATATCAATAGGTCGGTGGTTCCTATCATTCCTCGTAGCGAGTATATTAATAATTCCGTTTTTCTTATGGTAGCGAGTATTGAATAGATACTTCTTTTAGACGATGTTATCCTATTTAATATCGCGTAAACGTGTCTGTCGGATGCCGAAACAATATTTCTAATGTCGTATATCCATCTATCTGCGGAACCAATCAAGTTTAATATTCTATATGACGTAAGTTTTGAACTTCCTATTTTAAGAAGTATGGAATATATGGTTCTTTTCGTAGCCGCAACAGTTGTGTTTCTCAGGTCATAATTCAGTCTTGTCCACACATTGAACGGTTCGGTTTCCATCGGAGCCTCAAGTTGCGACGGTAAAAGAAACGTTCCGAGAGGCATCCTAAAGTCACGCACTAACGAACGTATCTCGTACACAATCTTTTTAGTTTTTAATAGTGTTCCGATAATGTTCCACGAAAGATGCTTGGGGGACAGTACAGAATTCTTTAGATTGTATATCATCCTCTTCGTTGTTTGCGCAAATCCGGACATGTTGTAAATGTAACGGTCGTAAGTTATGACATAATTTTTGATTGCGTATATGATTTTTCTCGCGTTCCCCGCAGTGTTTCTAAGATGATATATAATCGAATCCTGCGCGGCTACAAAGTTCTTTGTGTCGTAAACAAATCTCTTTGAAACGATTAGTCTGTTCATAATATTGTGAATGTATCTATCAGAAGCGCCCACTCTATTTAGAACAGCGTATATATATTTGTCCGTCGTTCCTATCGTGCCAAGCATTTCGTAAACGAGTTTTTTGCCCGAATCCGTCTTATTAAACACCACATAAACAAACGTTCTCGACCGAGACGTTAGATTTATTATGTTGTACACAACCCGTTTCGCATTTCTGGCGTAGTTGAAAATGGCGTAATCCATCCTCTTTGTCGTTTTGGAATAATTCGACATCTTATATAACAGAGTATCTGAAACAACTACTTTGTTGAACAATGTGTAAATTACGTTCTTTTTCTGATTGATTATGTTTATGATACCGTATACCAACAACCGAGTGTTCTTGGAATAATTGAAAACATTGTATGTTAGTCTTTTTGTGTAGGAAGAATAGTTACGTATCGTATAAATATATCCGTCCGTTGTTGAGATTTTGTTGTTTATATAATATACAAACTGATTCCATGCGCAATATGGTTCGGTTTCGCTCGGCGTCTCTAATTGTGACGGAAGGAGGAAAGAACCGATTGGTCTTCTAAAGTCGAACACCATCGAACGCATTTGATACAAAACGATTTTTGAAACGATTACTTTTCCAATCACGTTATAGACAAATCTGTCGTAAGAGGTTATCTTGTTAATAATGTCGTATATCATTCTATCATAAGAAGTCACGATATTTTTAACAGAGTAAATATATCTGTCAGTCGCAGAAACCTTATTCAGAATGGAATACATGTGTTTGTCTTGTATTCCTACCAGTGCCCGAATGTTATATACGTATTCATCGGTGGTGTTTATCAGTGCGCGAACGCTGTAAATAAACCTCTTCGAAGCATTGACGGACCCGTAAACATTATAGACATACTCATCCGTTGAAAACACACGGTTCATAATATTATATAAATGCGTATCAAACGTTCCAATAGACGTTCGGATACCGTATATAAGTTTGTCGCTGGTTCCGACCGCGGCTATTATCTTATATAAAGTCGTTCTGGTTCCGGAAACCATGTTTATGATATTATACAAACTCTTTTTAGACGCCGTTATTTTGTTGATTACATTGTATACATATCGGTCTGAAGCAGACACATAATTCTTAACGTTGTACCAAACCGTGTCCTGCGAAACAATAGCATTCCTTACGAAATACACATACTTGTCGGTAGTGCCTATCTTATTGAACATGGTATAGACGATTCTGTCGTACATGGATATTATATTTTTTATCGAATAAATATGCTTCTTGGAGGCCGCAATTAGATTTTTCAACTCATATATCAATTTCTTTCGCTCGCCGACAGCTCCGAGGATTTGATAGGATGTGAACTTGAACGGGCATTCATCATTCGAAGCGGTTTCTAGTTCGAATGGAAATACCAAGTTCGAGATTCCCAATCGCACGTTCGACACACTACGGCAAATTTTGTAGATGACTATCTTTTCGTAATGTATCTTTCCTTCGATATTATAAATAATCGCACGGTTCGAACATACCTTGTTTATAATATTGAATATGATTTTTTTCTGAGATGAAATCCTGTTCAGAACATTATAAATCGATTTTTTCTGGGACGCAATCTTGTTTATGATATTATAAATCGATTTCTTCTGAGACGAGATATTGTTCAGAATATTGTAAATCGATTTCTTGTATGACGAAACGTTGAGAATATACGGATTGTAACATGCCTCCGATTTCAAACTGAACGGAGTAGCTACTGCTGTAACGAACGCTATCCCGGTTCTCTGCGCTCCGGCGAGGGATTCCGAAGCGTGCCACGACGCGACCTCGCGCACATTGACATCAGAACTGGCGTCGTAGATGCTAGTTACCCCGGTGAAATTCCCGATGGAGTGCTGACCGACCGAATAAACATACTGGTCAGCGGTTGTGTAGAATATGGTTATCTGGTCTCCAGACGTCCGCGTGCACGACAGATATGATGTTGCCGCTGGGGATTCCACGGCAGTGTATGCTGTTCCAAGACCGCTGGTGTAATTCCATCTGACCGACTTTATGTTGGTACCATCGTGATAGACGATGTACACGTTGCTATTTGTGGTGTCAACAGCCGCACAGAACGCGTTTATACTGATGAGCGTGGATGTTATAGACGTTGGGCTGGCATCCCACGAAGTTCCGTTGTACTTGGATATGTATAGATTAGTTCCATCCGACCACACGAAAGCCATGTTTCCAGACGCTAGTGGATATATCCCTCCGGAGTCCGTTGAAGCGACCTGCGAAGAATAGACGTCAACTGGCGTCCCCCACGTAGAACCATCGGTGGCCGTTGCTCTGACGGCGTAAGGTCTATATACCGAAGTCGTCGTTGCGTTAAACACCACCCACGGATAACCCGCCGTGTCCTTACAAGTGTTCGGCCTGCTCCTGTATGTAAGAACCGTCGGAAGAGTATACGCCGTGCCCCACGTGATTGTTCCGTCCGAGTTACAGGTTCCGCGTCTCCAGGTATTTCCAGTGTTTGTAGAGTTGGTATAAACGAAATAAACATATGTACCCTCCCACCAGATTGCGTCTTTGTATCCTCTGTTAACAGCAACCGCCGTGGTAGCCGCGCTCCACGTCGAACCATCGGTGCACGACCTGAAGATGGCGTTGGTTCCATCACAATACAAAACCCAATAGCGTCCGTTCGTGTACCATAGCTGTCGCTGGACGCTACCGTAACCGACAGGGTTGAAATCGGAAACCAACGATGCAATTTCGACAACCATTCACATCACAACTTATTCAAAAACAAGACGTGCTTCTTAGTGAACATTATCTTGAATGTAATAACCCCGCTCTCTCCGTAGTCGTCGCTGAACATCTTCTCGGACCCGCCGAGATTCATATCGAGAACAATACACGGGAAATGCAGAGTCTTATTTTTAGGCTGATTGATATATATGAAAAACCCTTCAAATTCACCACCCGGCGCGGTTTGATTCTCTAGGTGTTCAACCATTTCGGCAAACAGGCGGCGATAAGGGTCAGTCGAATGATATGATTGTATGGTATATACGGTAGCAATAGATGAATACACCGTCGTCATGTCTCATTCCTCCCAATCTTCCCCACCCTTGAACGTGAATTGTATTGTAACAGTAGAACCATATAGTGTTTGATTGGGTTTAATCGGCCCCCATGTTATTCCAGTGACTTGCGATTCCATCATCTTGATAGTGGGCGATTCAAAGTCGCGTAACACATTAACGAGTTTGTCGCGGTAGTATCTCGCGAGCCTGTCGCGCATGAGCAATATCTGTATTGAATATATATCGTATTCTAAACGGAATGATGTTGCGATGGTTTCATATATGATACCCATTTTGTAAAGTACGGTAGCAGAGGCCGAAACCGTTCCTATTATATTCCAAAGCGCCTTGGTGGATGAATGTGTTAGGTTGTATATCCTGTACGAAAGAAGTACATTGTCAATCACTATATTACGGATGTTGTAGATTATGTCGCGGTCTCTGACAACGTAGTTGCGTATTCTATATACGACAGTATTTAAAACATTCACTTTATTGTAGATGTTATATATGGTCTTAGAGGTTCTTCCTGTCTTATTTATCATATTGTATATAACCGTTCGTGTTCTTGACACAGACGAATAAATGTTATATGACAACAATTTAGGAGAGCGCACATAGTTCTTTAGATTGTAGATGAATTTCTTAGATACCACAGGACGCCCGATGATGTTATAATACAATTTAGAGAGCCCGGTCACAACTATTGCTGTCAATATGGTGTAACGTATTTCGAACGATTCCAGAACGGATGCGCGGATGGAATAAATAACTTTGTCGTAGGACGCGATTATATTTTTGATGTTATATAGTAATCGCTTTGACGACGCCGCGTAGTTCTTGATGTTATATGAAAGCAAGAACGCTTCCCCGACTGAAAGGCGGATGGAATATATCAGTCTCTTATTGTTTCCGAGCGCGCCTCTAATTTCGTATATGTATCTATCTACGGACGCAACGATGTTTCTAATATTGTATAACATCCATTTAGTAGTTGCGGTCTTATTGAATATGAAGTATATGGCTTTCTTCGAAGACGAAACTTCATTGATTATAGAATAAACGACGCGTTTTGTGGATACCAATCTTCCGATGATATTATAAATTGCCGATTTGTTTGCAACTACGAATCCTCGAACGGTATATATCACTCTGTCGGAGGTTCCAATCGCGGTTCGAATCTCGTAAACATATTTGTCGTATGACGGATTCAATCTGTTGAGTATGAAATATACACATCTATTAGTCGAGACAATGGTTCCGAGTAGGTTGTAAACCATTCTTCTGGTGACTTGTATGACCCCTCCAACGGTGTAAACAAGTAGCTTAGTCGATGCAATCTTGTTGATGATGTTGTACACAGTTCTGTCATATGAAATCACATAATTTTTCATGTTATAATATAACAAATCCGTCGCGGCGATTCGGTTCAGAACACCATATATAATCTTGTCGGTTGTCGAGACTGTTCCAAGTATCGAATATATTTCTTTTTTGACTGATGTTATGATGTTGCGTATGTTATATAGGTGTCTACTGCTACCAGACACCAGACCACGGACGTTCCATATCCCGCGCTTGGTTATTCCTACGATTGAACGAATGTTGTATAGAGAAGAAAAGGTATTTGTTATCTGGGCAAGCGCGGCTTCTATCGTCCACACGAGCTTTTTATTAGAGGATATTGCGGTTTTAATATCGTATATCATTTTATCGTATGAAGACGCGACTAGGTTTCGTATCTGATAAACCGGAGATAGCCCCCACAAATTTGACACTATGTTTCTCGTGTTATATATTATTCTCTTCGTGTTTCCGGAATAGTTTTTTAGATTGAAGATTATTTGTTTTACAGCCACTATCGAACCGGAAACATTATACACGTACTTATTTATTTTCGAGACGATTCCGATTACGTTGTACGATAGCAGTTTGGTTCGGGAAATCAAACCAATGTTGTTGTATATTAACTTCTTAGATGAAAAGACGTTGTTGATAACATTGTATATAATCAAACGAGTTCTGGTAATCTTATTTATCACATTATAGATTACGGTCTTTGGTAAGTATATCTTATTGAATATGTTATATCGCAAAGAATCGGAAGAACCGATGGCACTCCTTATCTCGTAAACGAATCGTTTCTGGGACAACACGGCCCCGACGACATAATAAATAACCGTGTGCGTTTCGAATATCCTGTTCAAAATATTGTATAATGCTGATTTCGTTTTGACTATCTTGTTCAAGACGTTGTATCGTAACGAATTCGTCGTTCCTATGATGTTCCTGACGCTATAGATAATCTTCTTTGCGGAACCAACGTTGCCGCCGATTGAATACCAGAGATAATCAAAAGAAGTAATCTTATTAAAGACGTTGTAGATGAATCTTTTGTTGATTGCGATTTTATTTAGAACGGTATATATAACATTCTTTGACGCGACAATCGAATTCTTGACGTTATAAACTGTTTTTGTCACTTGGGCAACCGTGGTGTATATGTTATACGATACCAGCTTTGTAGAAGTAACCACCAACGCTCCCGGCGCTTCTATTGTGTATACTATCATTTTTGTAGCGCCAATCCTGTTGTAAATAGCATACGGGATTGTTCCACCAACGAACGAGTATTCTTCGTTATAATTGTATCTGCTTCCAGCGTCGGCGTCGGAACTTCCTGCTCTACCACCGACAACGTACACCTTTCCGTTGAGTAAGACGGTTGTTGGGTACTGTCGAGCATAAGTCAGTGAAACAACTTCTCTCCAAGCATTCGTCAAGATATTGTATTCGAAAACTTTTTTGGTTTTCAGGTTCCCGCCATATTCACCAGCAAACATGAACACCTTGTTTCCGGTAGCTATAAGATTGAGAGGAGTCCAAATCGTCTCCGTGGGAATCAAACTTGTGAGTTCGGTATAGGTATTCGTTTCGGGGTTGTAACTCCAGAAATTGGGAGTATAGAGAGAACCGGCCGCAATTCTTATTAAATATATCAAACCATTCACGGAGACCTGCGTTGCGGCCCACGAGTTCTGCGGAAGGTCGGCAATGGTCGTCCAGTTGTTACCAACGGGGTCGTAATACTCGGCGTGAAGGTGTGCGTCGTACCACGCGCTTCCGAAGCAGTAGATTTTTCCATCGTGAACGCAGGTAGCTACCTTGGCGTGATTAAAAGTAGATGCCGTTCCAGTCGTCCATGAACCACCGGCGTCCATATCATAGATGTAAATAGTATTGTATGCGTTCCCGTTGCTGGAACCACCAATGACATATAATTTATTTCCGACAACCGCGCTTCCAGCGTCCCATCTATCAACCGGCAAATCTGTCGGGGTTGCGTCCCATGTATTCGCTATCGGGTCATAAGAATAATGATTGACACCACCCGGATAACCCCCAGCGACCCACATCTTCCCATTATATGCACCTCCGGCCCCGGCTTCTTCCGAAACAGTAATGGGTGTTTTTGTAACGGTTCCATTCCCACTAACAACCTTTTTGAGTATGTTGTAAACGCACTTTTTAGGACCTCTAATGAATCCTCTGTCGTTATATACGATTTTTGTAGTGCCAGTAGTCATGTCGGTATAGTACACGGTAATCCTAACCATGCCGACGTACATGGTGTTGGCTTTGGATGCGTTCGTGTAAACAATGTTCACGGCTATGTTATTAGCAGAATTGAATTCGGCGGGCGTCCACGTCGCTCCCCACGTGTCTGTAGCGCCACCAGCGGTGCACCACGCAACTCCTGTTCCCGGAGTAACAGTTTTGGCCGTGGCCGTTCGCGTTGACGATTCAAGATTGACCGTGAGATAGTCTCCGCCGTCACCATACGCGTATATTTCTACATAGATTCCTTTTATGGGGGAGGCCGTTGGTATAGAGAAGGGGGATGTGGCGAAGTCTACCGTTAACTCTTGACCGGCGGTCGTTGTGGTTGCATATGTGGTGAGTGTCCCATCATAAGCATTCGCGTAATCCGTCCAATTATTTACATCGAGTGCTGATGGAGAATCACAGTTGTACGGACCGACAGTAACCATTCAAAATCACTCTGAGACGCTCATTGTATAACCGCATGTCGAAGGAGGCCAACCACGCGCCTCCAAATCTGCAAGGAGAAGGGATGCGTTCTGACCCGTAAATATCAATGGATACGTTTCGCAATTCGATTCGAAATATGCAATTTCTTCTTCCGAAGCGGACGGGGTTAGTTCGTGTTCATTATCATATTGTATCTGACACAGTAGGTCTTCGCGATGGAACTTACAGTGGTTCGAGGCGTTGACCATGAAATCTACCAATACTTCATTGCAACAAAATCCGCACATTTGACACGTTCCGCTTACGACGAATGTGGTCGTTCCGTCCGAGACTGTAAAATAATTGCCCATGATACACCACATCTTAGCTAAAGCTATGACGAAAATGAAAGTAAAATGTTAAAGAGTTTAAAGAGTTTGTATGATAAACGGATATCCGCCTAAGCGGTTTCTCCGTCCCATGCAATCGTGGCGGAGTTACTTGCGTAGCTTGCCGCCGCCGCAGACACAGACCTTCTAATCCAGAGCGGATATGAACTCGTTGGAGTCATGTTACCGAGGGATAGAGTTCCGACCGTCCATGTTCCGATAGCCGTCGGGATTGTATCTTCGGTTGATACGCTGGACATTGTATGGTTCGCACCAGTCCTCAGACCGATAGAATCCGTAGTAATCCAGATTTCGTCGCCTGGAGCTGGGGTGTTAGATGAGACCCAAACCCTTGCGCTCGAAAGCGTCAGTGTGGTATTAGCCATGTAAAGGAAGATTCCACGGTATTCGCTTTCACCCGCGCTTGCCTCTGCCGCGCTTACGTCGTCAAAGAGGTTGTTCATGGTCGCATCAGAAATCGTATTTGCAGACCTTGTCCCGCCGAGGGAAGCCGCCGGAGTGCTGTTGGCCGCTCCACCAGAGAAACAGAAATATAGTTCGCTTGCCGCTATTGCCATTTTTAATCACCTATCCTTATGTTTTTCACATATTAACCTTTTCGGTTAGTACACGTCTCTTCACTAGTATTATATGTCGTCAAGCCACCCGCCTAGCCCCGTATTTACTAGGAATCGGCTTTTTTATAGTTACATATTTTTCTAGATGATTGTCCGAGTGTAGTCTCTCGGCCAGAGACATCTTTCGTTGGTCTAGAAGAGAATCTTGACCACATTTGTCTCGTATACAGTCTCCATGGTGTAATTCATAGCCGTCGTCATACACACCATTCTTCTCGCGGTTCTTTATCGGATGCCCGCAAGTGGCGCAAATGGGAAACCGCCTAGATTCGTCGGTCTTAACCATATTATCTCTCGAAGTACACGGAAACCGTCGGTGCTGTGGAAAACGGCCCGAAGGAAATGGTCTCTCCCACGTTCAGATGATATGAAATCCCGCTGGTGTCATAATATTCTGCTATTCCGCTGTGCGTTACAACTACACCAGCTCCCCCGCGAGCGATGAGATTGGCGTTCCTGAGTTCGCACACATAATTCGTAGACGCGACTGGTGCTGTAGCAGACGCCGCCCCGGACGGACTTGGTGATATCAGATTGTTGGTGGTGTCAAACGGAGAATCTTTCTTACCGTAAGGTACCTTTGTGGATGCGGTTGTTCCACACACGTCTCCTCGTATGAGAAGTGCCCCAACATAGGAGTTGTTATTCATCCTGATTCTGTTAGACGTTGTTGCAAATCCGGTATAAATCCCCTGTATCACTATTTCTGCTTTGGCGTCGGTGGCGCTGAACAAACCAGTTTGAGAAGTCGTGAAAGACATTGTTCCTAGACGTAGATTGTTTATGTTGCACACGTATTTATAATCGGTGGTCAAACCAGCATCCATCTGAACCAGAACTGTAGATTTGTTGACGTTTCCAATATAGTTGAAATACGAATCGTTTATATTAGCCATGGAAACTTCATCAAGGCGTATCTCCGCTGTCGGATAATGTTTTGCGCTCTGTCCATTAACATGCAAACGGTCGATGTTTAACATTTCGGCCTGTCTAATCCAAAACATAGCATCTTCGTTGGCCGAAGACGATTCACAGAATCCGAACACGTCCACGTCAATGATGTCGACCTTCGCGGAACCAGTGATATAAGCAATGTAACCAGTGTGTAGCGTCGAATTATAAGTATCTAATCCTATTCCGCAGAGTTCGACGTATTCTTCCCTAATTAAATTAAAAACCGGATTATTCTGTGCCATGTCGTCTACACTAATCTGAAGGTCTCTTATCGTAAGTGCGTTATAATATCCAGCATCGGGTGTAGCATCTTCGAAAATATCTGCGCCAGAAGAGGCGGTGAATACCAGTTGCGTGAAACCTTCCGCCGTTCCTGTCGGAGTAGAAGAAAAAAAACCATAAAATCCATCCCACATTCTTCCGGCTCCGATTATTTTGTTATGTGCATTATTGTTCAGGGGACATATCGTGCTCATAGTATGTCTACCAGCGGGAATGAATTTGACGGCATCCGCAGAATCAATACCGATAAAATTTACTATTCCGTTCCCGTAAACCTTCGGGTCATATACTGAAATATTATTTAATCTCGGTGTATGTAGATGTGAAACGCCCATTTAAATCACCTAGTCCGTTGTTACATATGAACCCGCGTTGGGTTTGATATTATAATTGAAAATCGTGCAAGAGCTTCCGAGAGTAGCTCCGGCTGGTATCCAAACCTCAGCGAGCAATACACTCCCAGCGGGAGGATTTGGAGGCGTGGGTTCTCTGGTATATTTCCCGGTTTGTCCGGCTGGTACAACCGAAGAAGCGGTTCCCTGAGCCACGGATATGGCCGTCGTGGTGTTCATATATACGATTGCTTTCGTAGGATAAGTTGCATCGGCTGTTATAGAAAGGGACGTGAAAGATGCGGTTATGCGGGACTTCAGCAAACTGTTACTTTCGTAAACCGCGCTCCCGGTGGAAACTGATAATGCCAGGGCCGCCGCATATCCGCTCACGTTCAACCCGGCAATAACTCCCACTCCTTCGATGGCTCGTTTTATAGCATTTATATCATGGTCGAATAGATAATAACCATCTGCGTAATCTGCCATTTTAAACACCTTGTATTCTTCAATATAATTATACAGCGTCCTTTTTCTTGAATTCCACGCTCATATCTAGAGCAAAACCATAAAGAGTCTGATTTATTTCCTGCGGCTCCTGCACAGACGCTTCGACTTTGACCTCTCCTATGTTTATATAGTCGCTTTGGTACACCATGTCGTCAACAATCTGTCTCATGTACCACAGATAGTGTTCTGCCAGCGCCTTTTTGTTTATGCGAAGAGACTCGACGTCCAGATACTTATTTGATTTGAATGCGAGGTCTATGGTCACGAATACTCGTTCTATCCATTCGTTGCCAAACAGCTCCGCAGATATCTCTGATTCGGGTTCTCGGTCTACTATGATGCACGGGAAATATAATGGTGTTATGTCGGGCGGGAGGTCGTATAATCTAAATCCAGTGAACGCCCCATTATAACCTGTCTCAAGAGATATTCTAGCCAGTATCGCCCCGAATATCTTACCAACGGTGTCGTCTATATTATCTGGACAAAATATGAAATCTCCGGTCAACATAAAAGAGCAACCGGAAAGGACGGTTATCTTCCCGCCTTTATAATAAAAGTTTTCAACTGTAGTGTTCTCAGATATCGTAACGTCTTGTCCCTCGTCTAGAGTGTAATCAACCATTCGGATTTATCCTGAGAGCGCGTAGACCAGCGACTTGAGACTCTGCTTCCAAACCTGCAACGAACTCATCGAAGTTGTTGTATAGGTCTACCCACTGTTTCTTAACTACTTCGTTGTCATAGTTTTCCTGCACGAACTTCATACCCTTCATAGCCATAGATTTGGCTTCTCCGGAGTTGTCTTTTACATATTGCAGGGTCTTGGCTAGTTCTATTCTATCAACCTTGCACCAAGTTCCTCCGGTGTGATGCGTTTCGTACTCCGTGTACGGAACTGCAAACCCGCGAACGTTTTTCAGGAGTTTCTTCCCGTCCACTTCTACTTCGTCGCAGAAGAATTCTTTCGGAGTTGTATACGCGGGGGCTACTGTCGGGATTCCACACGCGAGAGATTCGATAAGAGGTATTCCAAATCCTTCTCCGCCGGTCGAAAGAGCGTGAACGTCCATAGTGCAATAAAGCTTTCGCATCGCACTCTCTGGAACGTGTATATCTCCGAAACCTTTCGAAGATTTGTCGGTGAACATCACGTTGCTCAGAAGATTTTTATCTTTCAATATCACTGGTAAGTCCCATCCGGTGCTGTCTCTCGGGACGCAATGCATTAGAAGTATGCTTCTAGGATTGTTTTTAACGAACATCTCGAAAGAATCCACCAAACGATTCACCATCTTGCGATATTGATTATGGGCCACCATACCTACGACAAACGCATCTTCTGGTATTCCCATCTCTTTTCTATATTGTAATTTTTCTTCGTGAGTGCACGGTACGAAGGTTTTGGTATTTATACCATGTGGAACATATTTTATATTCTTGTGCCCCTTGCTCTTGCAAAGTTCGAACGAATTCTTGGAAGGAACAACGGATATGTCCGATGCCGCAATACTCTCGTTCCAGAAACCGACCATGTTTTCTGTATCGAACACATAATGTCCGAGCCATTTCCACGGGTGTTTCTTAGGAACTCCTCTGAGATATTGGTAACACCAGATGTCTCCCAGAGTATGAACATAATCTGGTTTATAATGTTGGATATAGTACGGCATGATATCGTCTCCCCACTGAGCGTTGCCGAGGGGGAGCATATGCATACCTTCGATACTTTTCCCACTTTGTAATGTTATTCCAGAACCAATCGGAACCTTGAACGGCTCTCCGCGATAATCGCGATGGGCTATCAATACCTCATATCCGGCTTCTTTCAAAGCTGTGGCCTGTAGCCATAGTTGGTTCGCAAACCCCGTCACTCCTGTCACTCCATGCGACAGCATCAATACTTTCTTCGCCACGTCAAACACCTCTTACTTTATGACGAATCTCATCGTCTTCGTAGGAATCACAATCTCTCCGTGTGACCCTTCGAAATGTAATATAGAACTCGCGGTATCCACCCAATATTCGTCTCCATATGCAGTGGAACATTTCCCGTCCTCTTCCCACCACGCGAGTTTGAATTTAAAATCCTTGCCGTTCTTCTCTCTCTTTGTTCCGTCTTCACTTCCCATCAAATCACCTAATCACTCATTGTTGCTACATCAAGCGGCCCGTAGGGCGTATATGCTTCTCCGAGGATTGCCTCCTTCGGTAGCAATAATTCTCCTTTCATGGATATTCCGTACATGTCGAGCATGTATTTGTGCGCGGTCATCCAATGCTTGTTTTCAATCTGATAGCTCTCGGGGTCGATGTGTAACTTATCATATTCGGAATCTGCTATAGAAAGAGCCAGTTCCGCTAGTATAACATCATCCATAACCCCTCCGGATGAAATCGTGCCCGCAGAGTAACTAACCGTTACGCTGGTGGAACACAAAGAATTCATCCGCATGAGAGCCTGTGGAATATAAGTGGATGTAAGGTCGTCATAAGAAATATAATTGTCTTGTTCGGAATACGTGGAGTTGGATTCGTATCCGCCGTGGTCGTAGAACATCAACGCTATGTCTCTCGTCATCCCTTCACCTTCAATCTACGATATCTCACTCGTCTAATTCCTCTAAAAAATCTTCCATTTCCTCGGTTGTAACCGTGTCTTTATCCCACATCTTGTGGAGTTTCTTAAACGCTTTATTAAAGACAACCATGTTCTTGTCATCTGGTTTGGCGGTTGCCATGTCGTCTAATTTTTCTCCTACAAAATCAAAGATAAGTTCGCTTTGGACTTCGCTCACGCCCTTGGACACCGAGAGTTTTCTGAGGTACGCTACTAGAACCGGAACGACTATTACTAATACGCTTGCTATCATGTCTGTAATTGTTGGGTCCATTGTCATTCCTCGATATAAAATGTTTTGAAAGGGGTTTAATTAAAAGGTTTAATCAATCAAGTGTTTAACCTACGGTATTGATGATTGAACACATGGCTTTCGGGTCGGTCAAAGCGAAGTTGAAGGTTCTCGCAATTTGGATATGCGTGGACCTGTTAACATCCGTGTAATACTGTCTGGTATTCACGGGTTCCGCTTCGAACAACACTCCGGCCATCTTGAAGTCACCGACGATGGCGTAATCCCTCTTCACCATATTGGTGGAGTAGACGTTCAAACCTTCGACTTCGGTAACTCTGGTTTCGGGTCCGGAAAGCGACTTGCCTTCCTTGTAATCGTAACCCTTCTCCGCGAGCCAGTCTCTTAGGTCGAAATAGCTCTGCTTTGACATGAGTATGCCGCTTGCCTTATAGTTATATCCGGCAATATCCTCAATCTTCTCAACCGCGTCTAGAATGTCCTTGATTGGTCTTACAGCCGAAGCCGTTGGACCAACAGACCACTCTGCGCCGGATGAAATAGTTACGCTGTTGATGCTCGTCGGGGTTGCAGACCACGTTTCCGTGAGCTTCTCTCCGAGGATAGCATTAACCTTTGATGCGAAAGAGTTGGCCAGCTTCTTCTGGGTCTTGAGAATAACGTTCTCCATTTCGACGTACTTCTGCGCTTCGTCGGGAACGTCCATCTCAAGAGCCATCTGATAAAGCCCCAGGTTGTATTCCTTTGGCTCCCCGAAGGTCGAGTGAGCGAAGGTTGCACCGGGAGTTCTGTAGCTAGGTGCTCTCAGGTATTCATCAATCGGATTTGACATCGCTGTGTCGTTTGGCGTCTCAATGTCCACGTACTGCTCTTTGTAATAAACAACCGACAGCCCATTTACAGACTGTTTGGTGAGCATCTTTTCCCAGAGTAGGTCGGAATCGACAAGCTGTCTGATATTCTTGTCTACCCAGGTCGTGTAAAGAAATTCGCTTCTTGGCATTACTTGTTCAGGCATTTAAATCACCTTAAAATGGGTCATACCCCACGAGCACCGGAATTACAGAGCCAGATGCTATCGAACCACTCGCAGTAGACGATGCCAGCACGAGTGTTCCGTTTGAGGTCGTATCCTTAAACCATAGACCCTCACCATACTTTCCACCGGACGCAGAAAGCTGTACGTAACCTCCGACAGCCAGAGTATCCGATGCGGTGTGTACTTCGAGTTCGAGGACGTAATCTCCAAGTAGGAGAATAGTTCCCTGTCTACCATACGTTGTGTGTTCACCCTGCGGCTCGCTGATGAGCTTACCAACAATGACGTCGGTAGACGCAGTTGCTTTCTTAACAGTGAAACTTCTGGTTGTAAGAGCCACGAACATATCTTTGTCCATAGGACTTGCGAAGTAACCACCGTCTTTATATTTGTCGTTGTCCGTCCACGCACCCTCTTCGAGAGCCATTGCCGCCGCGCAAGGTGCATGCCAGAACGTATATCCAGTTAGTCTTCCCATTTAATCACCCTTTAGTATCCAAACTTCTTTGCCTTTTCGTCTATATCTTTAATCTTAACCGCTTCGATTTCGGCCTTCGTCTTGGCTTCAACCTCGGCCTGTTCCTTTGCCTTTGCCATTGCGTCCCCATCGGGTTCGGTCTTGACATCGTTTGCTTTGATTACCGCGCCCGAATCAACGACCGTAGCAGATGCCACCTTCATTTTATACGCTTTAACAGTGGTAAGCAACTTTTCCAGAGTAGCAATCGGGTCGGACTTATACTGTTCGACATCAACGCCCTCTGCCTTGATTGCTTCAAGAACAGTTAATTTCTTTTCATCCTCAAATTTCGCGAGACTGGCTTTCAAAGTCTCTAGTTCTTTGTTGAGAACCTCGATTTGAGAATCTTTTTCTTTCATCAGAGATTCGTGTTTCTTCGCACAAATAGTTTCCGGAGTCTTAATTTCGTCAACCATGTTATCACCGTTTTGCGGTTTATTCGAATTTATATTTTCCTCATTATTATTATCTAGCGGCAGGGGCTTAATCTCGACTTTGTACTTGCTCCAGTCCCAATCCGTTGGCCATACGATGGGGACCGTCCAATCATAAACGAATGTATTTGCGGGTATGGTCACAGAAGAAATCGTCGTGTTAGTATCCGTCGTAGCCGTTACAGAGTTTACGATGATTTCCGTAGTCTTTTGCTCTATTTCCACTGGTTTGTCTTGCGATTTATCATTTGCCACAATACCACACCCCTCCGAAATCGGACACGCTGGTTCGACTGGAGGAAAAATAAATGTTACTCCATCCCCCTGCGCGCTAATAACTTCATAATTTTTAATCTTTACTTTCAATGCTTCTATAGATACTCCGATGAGTTTCGGGGCGGTTTTAATCCACGCCTTGATTTCGTCAGACACCTTGAGCAACATTCGTAATTCGTTACCGATAATAAAAGAAGATAGAATTATTCCGTGGTACACTGGTTCGTGGTTTATAGATACCTTCTTGAGCGCCCAAGTGGTCTCCGCCGACTTCAAACCCTCCAAAGTCCAAGTAACCGCCGTCCCTAAAGATGTGAATGCTTTGGACCCCACCTTTGCCGCCACTATTTCAACTATATTAAAGTCGTCCAACATATCAATGTTCATGGCTTCTATAGTAGACGTTGATTGGTCCGCGAGTTCTACATCCTGTTTTTCTTCTTTTTTGGTAAGTTTAACTTGTTTGTTAGAAGCATTTAATTCCTTTTCCAAATCGGAAAGGTCTCTCATTATAAGCTCGACTAGATTGAAATCGACATCATTACCCATCCCTTCGATGGCCGGAGCCGACCCCCATCCCTTATCGTGCGCTTCGTTTACCGTGTAACCGTGTTTTTTGTAGAACCATGCCGCGCATCTGGCTTTAGCTATCTTTTCAGAAACACCTTTTTTCGTATAACCATCTACACAGGCTAAATAATCCGCTGGCATTTTATCACCCTACAAATAACTGGATAACAACGTTTATTACACCTACCACAGTCGCTCCCATAGCAGTAAAAAAGAAATTTCTGATTTGTTTATTTCTTTCGTCGAACTTTCCTTCGAGCGTTTTAATGTATTCGACCTGACGTTGTTTTGCTTCGGTTTTGGATTCTTCATGCCATCTTTCGTGTTTTTCAATCCACTTAACCATCAATTCGACACCCTTGGTGTTAGGACAAAAAGTTCTCTGGAACTGTTCGTGAGCTGGTTGGGTTTCTATCTTAACAAGTCGTTCTCTCATATCACCAATCCTCTCCAAAAGTTCGGTTTTAGACCTACTAACCTCTAGTTTTACTTCATTAAAGGAAATGGCATTTCTGCCGTCGTACTGTTCAAGAAGCGAAAATACCTTCTCAAGCGAAACATTTCCATTTCCGTTCATTTGCTTACTCTTCGGTGGCATCTTTATCTCCGGTCTCGGTCTCGTCAGTTGCGGATTTATTTGCGTCCTTGAGAGGAGTGAAGAAAGTCTTTCCTTTATCCTCGATGTCCATGTGTTCGAGTATGTATTCTCTAGATAACACACCGCCCTGATAAGCCGCTATTAGTGTTTGAAACTCCGCCTGTGTTTGTTCAGTAGAAAGAGGCGGCCTGTTGAAAACCAATTTGGTTTCCCTTCCGGTGATATGAGGTATTATTCTGGTCTCGACATAGAATTTAATCTTGGTTCTCAAATCTTCGTAGAACCGTTGCATGGCCTTTCTCTGTTCGTCTATGATAGCTTTATTGGCCCCCGTTTGGAGAAATATACCAATCGGTATTCCGAAATTCATCAAAACCACGGATAGGATTGGTTCAATCATGTCGTTCGTTGGTAGGAGTTTGGCCCCAGCCGCGCCCTGTCCGAGAAGTGTGAGTTCGTGTTTCTTGTCCATCACGAAGTTTTGTGTTGCGCTCTCCATTTCTTTGAGTCGGCCTTTCCAAAGGTCCATGACGGTTTTTCTGTCTGTATCAGAAACCCCGTCGAAATCTAGTCTGGCAACGATTGGGGCGTAAGCAATTCTCTTCAGCGCAGACATTATATCCCCGCCGACGTCCATTAACGCCGTAAGGAAAAGAAGATTGGACCTGAGAAGTGAAATCCCATAAGGGTTGCCAACTTCGTCTAGTATTGTTAAGTGAATGATGTATTCTGATTTGAGTTGTATCGACCCTTGTTTATAAACTTTTTCTCCAGTCTTCTGGTCAAATTCTACCTGAATATCATCTGTTGAAAGTACACGCGTTCGTTCGGCGGTTCCGCGTTTGGAACCTACGTCCATGAATCCGTTACCCTTTTTAACGGCTTCTCTCCAACCCATTTTGATTTTATAACGGGTATTATCTTCCGTGAAGAAATCTTCTACGACTTTCGCGCCCGGACCTTCAAAATGATAGTCGTTGGCAAAACATTCGTTCATCAAGTATTCTACAACCATGTGTGAGAACGGGTTCTGCGTGTATGTTTCTTGGTAATCTTTGTAAAACGATGGTTCTGAAAAAGCAAACAGGTCTCTGAAAGTGCTGTAAGAATACGGATTGAATGTATCCCCGAAGAATCTCGTTATAGAAGAAGCCTGAATCTGTCCATCCAATATGTCGTCTGGAGTTCTATAACTGGCCGGTCTAACCGTGGGATGAGCCTTTTCCACGGCTACCAAATCCATCATCGGGGGTGTTGGTTTCGGTGGAGCAATCATTTTGGAAGTATCTGATACTATCTCTTCTGCGCGTGTCCGTTTAAATAGATTCCAAATGTTCATAAAATAGCACCGATTTTTATTTATTCCTCAACAATATTATGTGACGTATGAAAGTTGAATTGCTGATACGTGCCAAGTCTTGCGTCCGTCTTCGTCCTTCATTTTCTTCAATTTATAGTCAATTTTGTGCTTTTTGGCTATCTTATCAAACACATCTTGATGAATTATACACCCATCGGGGGTTTCTTTGATGAAAACCCCCTTTTTAGATATGGAAAATATGGTTCTAAGAGTGCTGTTCGGAATACAACTTTTGTTTGCAATCTCCGAAAGAGGTATCCACCTACCTTTGCACGAAGCCGCATAGAAAAGAATATCCATGCAATCGTTCTCAAGAATACTAAACTTCCCACGGCCAGACATGTGTATCATACCACTCCTTTGTAATTTTCAATCCCGTACTAATATCAATCGGAACATGATTCGGGAACGCTTTTTCATATTTCTTTCTATCACATTGCAATCTCTCGACATCCCACGGCCTTTTCAGATGTTCGTCGGTCTCGATGGGCCGCGTGGTTTCCCCGTAGAGTTTTTCTATCATTGTAATCAAATCACCGACGCTGGTTTCCACTCCCGTACCGTGCGTGTAAATCTCTCCGTTGCTTTCTGGGTAGTTCATAACATTATATGCGGCCAGACACGCATCCGTCACATATGTGAAATCTCTGGTAACTGAGGTATTACCAAGATGTGTTTCTTTCTTATGTTTGTATATGCTCATTATTTTGGGAATGATTCTCGGCTGTGTGTCCCACGGACCGTAGATGTTGAAATGCCTCAAAACAGCAACATCCATATTACTTTCTCTGCAAAATGTTCTACACAGGTTCTCGGCGGCGAATTTAGATGCGGCATATGTAGATTGTGGTTTGGGCATGTGGTCCGGACCGATTGGGAGGAATTTCTGGTTCCCGTATATCTCGGACGTCGAGAAATACAAAATCTTCTTAACCCCGGCCTTCTTCGCCGCGACCAACATATTCCCTGTGAAGGTGATATTACTATTGATTACATTCAGAATCTCATTAGAATAACAAGATGGAATGAACGCTCGCGCCCCAAGATGATATATTTTATCCACTTTATGTCTCGACATGAAATCGTGCAATACCTCTGTGGTAGGATAATCGTTCATTAAATCGAAACCGATTACGTCCTTTTCCCCTCTACTTACAAGTAGTTGCATAAGATGTTGCCCAACGAACCCGCGATTACCAGTTATTAATGATGTCATCACAATCCCTCACGAATCTATCTTCACCAAATCGTGTTTTCACATAATCAACATCTACGACCGTTTCAGATGCCAATTGTTTTTCAACCGCTTTGATTACTGTTTTGGAATTTATATCGTCTACTATGGTTCCATATCGTTGCAGAATTTCGTCTGCCATTACACCAACTTTCCCGGATACTACCGGGATTCCACTGGCGAGAGCCTCTGCAAATATATAACCAAAACTTTCATATCTCGATGGGGCTAAAAGAAGATTAGCCGCATTATAATAGATTGCCAACATTTCGGTTGTCAAATCTTCGCACACGCGATAATTATCATTTTTGAGAATGCTCGTCTCGAATGGAGGTGTTACAAACATGAAATCCACATCCGGAAATTCGTTTGCGACGTCTACTACTATATCGAAGCCCTTGCGTTTATGAACTCTTCCAACGTAAAGAACCACCTGTTTGTCAAACGGAAGGCCGAGTATTTTTCTAGCAACTGAGACATCTCTGGGAAGAAACACGTTTGCGTCTATGTGTGGTTCTATCACTGTCGATTTATATCCGTCTGTTTTGAATAGTTCCTTTTCGTTAGGAGAAATCGTTATCATATTGCCTGCGTTGTCTAAACACGCTTTCTGAAATTCGAACGCTTTCGTCTTCTCTTCGTAAAATTCCGCGTCCGAATCTTTCATCGACGCGGCTTCCGCCCGAAAGTTCTCGCAACAAACTACGATGTCTCTGTCTATATTGTGTTTCGTTAATGTA
>Ga0315274_10000518_pt1 | contig 60359 bp, 47 predicted proteins | sample YL17G02_20_MG_FD_203700 | JGI IMG/M metagenome (GOLD analysis project Ga0315274, IMG submission 203700) | Sediment microbial communities from Yellowstone Lake, YNP, Wyoming, USA - YL17G02_20 | ecosystem: Environmental > Aquatic > Freshwater > Lake > Sediment | place: USA: Wyoming | collected...
CTGTTCCTTGTACTCCCAGCTTCGCCAGAGAATCGAGGAACACGATTCCGGAGCGATAACCGAATACCAGGCATTTTCAAACATCAGGATCCGGTCACCAACTCCGATCCCCAAAGCGCCGCCGGACGCCCCCTCACCGATGATCACCACAACGATCGGCACAGGAAGATGGGACATCTCGAAGAGGTTTCTTGCGATCGCCTCGGCCTGACCCCGTTCCTCGGCTCCGATCCCGGGATATGCGCCGGGCGTGTCGAGAAGCGTAATGACGGGCCGTTTGAACTTTGCCGCCAGATGCATCAATCTAAGGGCCTTCCGGTACCCCTCGGGATTAGGCATGCCGAAGTTTCTGAACACATTGGATTTCGTATCCCTCCCCTTCTGCTGCCCGAGAATCATCACCTTCTGGTCGCCGATCCGGGCAAATCCTCCGACAATCGCTTTGTCATCGGCGAACAACCGGTCGCCGTGAAGTTCGACAAAATCTTCTGTCATTAGATGAATGTAGTCGAGCGTGTAGGGCCGATCAGGATGTCTGGCAAGCTGGACCCGTTGCCATCGTGTGAGGCTGGAGAAGATGGATTCGCGAAGCTGGTCGACCTTCTTCTCGAGCGTCGTGATTTCATCGGCGATATCGAGGTTGTCGGAATACTTCCGCATTTCCTCGATCTTCTGTTCCAGCTCGATGATCGGTTTCTCAAACTCCAGTACCATTTTTGCCATACGGAGGCTCCTTTGTGCCGCACGCCAGCTTATTGACCTCGCCGCACCTGTAGAAGGGTCTTCAGAAGAATTTCGAGATCAAGGGCTAAGGATTGATTCTTCGCATAATACAGGTTGTATTGCTCCCATTCTTCGTTTGAGAGCATCCGGTCGCCCTGCAACTGGATCAAACCCGTAAGGCCGGGCTTGCCGAGGTAGAGAGTCGCCGCCACCACCCCGGTCGTTCCCTGCTCCGCCACCCGTTGCACATCCGGCGGACCCACGATGCTTCTCTTTCCTGATAGCACAGAAGGAAGCCCGAGGATAAACTCCGACCGGGAGCCGCCGGCAACAGATTTCTTGAAATATATGAAAGGATAGATCGAAATCAAAAGAACGATCGAGGTCACGACATCAAACAGACGTTTGAGCGTTCGATTCGTCGATTTCTCGATATTGTAGGTTATCTGGACGAGCGGAAGTTCGTCGAGCGAATCGATACTCCCCTTTCCAATGATGACCTCCAGCGTGCTCGGGACGAGATGAAAATTCACCGACTGTTCGCGGGTTCGTCCGATCACGGAGAGAATATCTGCATACGACAGCGTCTGCGTAGAAAAGATGACATCATTGACACGCAAGTCCTGAATAACCTTTCCGATATTGTCCGTGCTCCCGACAATCGGCAGTCCCGCAAGCTCTTCACCCACATGCTTCCTGTTGACATCGACAAACCCAAGGACATCGTAGCCATCGCTGACGCGGCTTCGCAGCCGCCGCAGCAACTCCTGCGCGGACTTGTCGGTCCCGACGATGAGGGTCCGTCGGCCAAGGATGCTCCTCCGGCCCTCCGACGAGCTCTTCCCCAACAACCTGAGCGAGAAACGCCACAGAGGCAGGAAAAGCGTGCTGAGTACGCCGGATATGATCGTCACACCGCGGCTGAAGCCATAGTCTTTGAAAAAGAACACCAGGGCTGAAATGACGACAAAGCTGACTGCCGTCGCGACCATGGACCGCGAGACCGACATACGGCGATGCGTATAGACGCCCGCGAGGTAGAGGCTCGTGGCAACGATGAGCGCCGGGACAGAATACACGATGGGGTAGGCTTCCCGCGGCAGGCGCGACACACTCCCGAACCAGATCAATTCCGCGATGAGGAGCGACAGATCAACCAGCACTATGTCGATGAGAGCAACCAGAAGTGGCCGGAGGAGGGCTTTTATCATCGCCAGGCGCGACGAGACACTGATGGCAAGGCGGACAAGAAGCGCGAAGATTCTCGAGCTGCTCAAGTGCTTTTGTACAAACAGATGCATGGCCTGATAGAACGTGCGGATCTCGTTGAGATCGCTCCGCTTGGTGCTCTCCCCTTTGTAGTGAATGATCTGGGTCGTGTGCACATAGTAGTTCTTCCACCCTGCCTGTTGAATCCTGTAGCACCAGTCGAGGTCTTCGCCGTACATGAAGAAATCTTCGTCCAGCCCCCCAACTTGCTCGTACGCTTCCCGCCGCACCATCATGAACGAGCCGCTGACAGCATCGATCTCGTAGGTTTCGTCCGGGTTGAGATAGGTGAGGTTGTATTTGCCGAAGAGTCGGGACTTCGGAAACAGCGCACTCAATCCGACCATTTTTGTGAGCGCAACCCAGGGGCGGGGAAAACTGCGCCTGCAGGCAAGTTGGAAGGAACCGTCGGGATTGAGGATCTTGCATCCGGCGAGGCCGACGTCAGGGTTCTCCGCGAAGAATTTCACCATGACACGGAGCGTGTCTTCCTGAACGATGGTATCGGGATTGATCAGGAGGAGATATTTCCCGCGGGCCCGTTTCAATCCGAGGTTGTTGGCCCTCGCAAAGCCCAGGTTGGTTTTGCTGGCGATGAGATGCACTGCAGTAAATCGGCGGCGCACCATCTCGATGCTGCCGTCGTCCGAGGCGTTATCAACAACGATAATCTCGCCGCGGATGCCTTTCATCGCCTTCTGCAACGACACGAGGGCATGATGCAGGAACTCGCGTACGTTATAGTTGACGATGATGATGGAAAGCAGGGGGGCGGTATGTTGGGCTTTTCCTGCCACTAAAGAGAATCACGCAAAGTCGCCAAGGCGCAAAGAAAATCAAACAGAAGTTTTAGCCTTCCTGCAATCCATTTACAACACGTGAGATCCCCCGCTTCATAAGAGCCTCGCCGAAGTTGATCAGAAGCCCCAATCGCTTGTCCGCGAGGCGAAGGTAGGTCAACAATTGCTTCTTGTGCATAGAGGAAACTTCTTCTACAGATTTCAACTCGACGATCACTTTCTCCCCCACCAACATGTCCGCCCTATACCCCTCCGCGAGTTTCACTGTTTCATAGACCACCGGCATGCTCACCTGGCGGACCACTTTCAGTCCACGCTTTTTCAGTTCGTATTCCAGCACAATTTCGTACACGGATTCGAGCAAACCTGGACCAAGGGCGACGTGAATCTTGTATGCCGCATCCACAATCTCCCTCGCAATCTCATTCTCGGTCATTTCTCTCTACCATTCCATCCCCGGGTCAATCCCTTGGCGTCTTTGCGCCTTCGCGTGAGACTTAATCTCTCAGTGAGCTCTTGGCCTCTTTGCGACTTTGCCTGTCCCGCTTTACGGCCTGCCTGCCGTCAGGCAGGGATCCCGTACAGCGGGACCCGCCTCGTGAAATTCTCTGAGGCGGGCGTGAGTCTACCCTTTGGTGAAAATGCTCTTGATCTTCAGCCTCCACACCATCCACACCGCCTCGTACACGATATGTCCTGACATCTTTGACACGCCAATTCTGCGATCGACAAAAACGATGGGGATCTCGTGGACGCGGTAGCCCTTTCTCCATGTCTTGAAGTTCATCTCTATCTGGAACGCATAACCATTGGAGTGAATTGCGTCGAGATCGATACTCTCGAGCACTTTCCGTCGGAAGCACTTGTATCCTCCGGTGGCATCCCGTACCGGCATACCGGTGATGATCCGGGTATAGAGGTTTGCACCGTAGCTTAGGATCAGTCGTCTCATCGGCCAGTTCACAACGTTGACTCCAGAGATATACCGGGAGCCGATCACCAGATCGTAGGACTGCGCTTTGTCGAGAAGGCGAGGAAGTTCCTGCGGATCGTGGGAGAAATCGGCATCCATTTCGAAGATGAACTCGAAACCGTTCGCAAGAGCATACTTGAAACCAGCGACGTATGCGGTCCCAAGTCCCATCTTGCCTGCTCGCTCTATCAAGTGAACGCGCGACTCGGTTTTCTGCATCTCTTTGACGAGCTTCGCCGTCCCATCTGGCGAACTATCATCGACAACGAGGACATTGAAATGTTCCCCCAGCCCGAGGATGATCGGCAACAACTGGGGGATATTGTCTGCTTCGTTGTAGGTCGGAATAACCACGAGACATCGGTTCATACGCTTCGCAAACTCTCCATTCATTCCGAACTTTGATTGCTGAATCAGCTTCCAATCGCTTCGAGAACAGCGTGGGCAATGAATTGCTGTTGCTCCTCGGTAAGCTCCGTGTGCATCGGTAACGATAGCACTTCGGCGGCGGCCCGCTCGGTCTGAGGGAATGATCCTGCCGGCCTGCCGACCGACTCGTACGCCTGTTGCACGTAAAGGGGAACCGGGTAGTAGATGGCATGCGGAATCTTCTTCTGCGCAAGCGTCGCCGCGACGAGGTCGCGGTTGGGAATCCGTAGTGTGTACTGGTGGAAGATGTGACGTGCGTAGGGCGCTTCGTACGGAGTCGTGACCGGCTTCCCTTTGAACAACTCATTGTAGAACTGCGCCGCCGACCTGCGCGCTTCGTGCCACTGCTCCAGATGCTTGAGTTTCACGTTGAGGATGGCCGCTTGAAGAGTATCCATCCTGCTGTTCACACCCAGAATTTCATGATAATACCGTTTCCGCGAGCCGTGGAGGATAATCATTCGCAGCTTTGCGGCGAGTACGTCATCGTTGGTCACTACCATTCCTGCATCACCAAACGCGCCGAGGTTCTTGCTCGGGAAGAAGCTGATACAGCCCATCGCACCGATGCCGCCAACCTTCCGTCCCCTGTATTCCGCTCCCATTGCCTGGGCGGCATCTTCGATGACTGGAATGCCGTGCTTCTTTGCCACAGCCATTATGGGGTCCATGTCCGCCGCGTGACCGTAGAGGTGGACAGGAAGGATCGCCTTTGTATTCGGAGTGATTGCAGCCGCGACAGCAGCAGGATCGATGTTGTAAGATTGCGGTTCGATATCGACATAGACCGGCTTCGCACCAAGAAGAACGATCGTTTCCGTCGTCGCGACAAAGGTGAATGGCGTCGTGATGACCTCGTCGCCGGGCCCGATTTCCAGCGCCATCATCGCAACCTGCAGCGCATCGGTGCCGGATGCGCATCCGATCGCGTGCTTCGTGCCGAGGTACTTCGCCGCAGCGGCCTCGAATTCCCCCACCTCCTTGCCGAGAATGTACATCCCTGAATCGAGAACGCGGTGTATTGCATCGTCTATTTCGGGTTTGATTTTCTTGTACTGCGACATCAAGTCGACCATCTGAATATTCAGCGGGTTCATATCACGTGTGTCCTTTTCCCATCAGCATGACGTAGAATGTATTGAAAAGTATCTTCAAATCCATGCGCCAGGACATGTTCTCGATGTAGAAGAGGTCGTACTTCAGCTTGACCTTCACGTCCTCGATGGATTCGTCGTACTTGTGTTTGACCTGCGCCCAGCCCGTGATGCCGGGGCGGACTCTCAGGCGCCGTTTGTACAGCGGCAACTCTGCGGCGAGTTTCTCCACAAAGAAAGAACGTTCAGGGCGAGGACCGACGAGACTCATATCCCCCAGAAGCACGTTGATAAATTGCGGGACTTCATCAACATGAAGTTTTCGGATGATCCTTCCGACGCGCGTGACGCGCGGATCCTTTTTTGCGGCCCAGACGGGCCCGGATTTTTTCTCGGCGTCAATAGCCATGGATCGGAACTTGAATATCCTGAAGGACTTTCCGTTTCTGCCGAGCCGCTCCTGTCGGTACAGCACCGGACCTGGTGAATCCAGCTTAATGAGAGCGGCCACGAGAATCCAGAACGGCAATCCGAGGACAAGAACAAGAAACGCAACCAGAACATCGAGTGCGCGTTTCAATGACTCCTCCCACGGCTTCATGATCTCCGGGGTCACCTCGATCAGCGGTACGCCATAGATCGAGCTTATGCGCGCCTGGCCGCTCACGATGTCGTAGAGGTCAGCCATCATTCTCAGCCCGACCTCATATCCGTTGCATTCATTGATGATATAGATGAGCTTATTGTGCTCAGAGGATTCGAGGCCGACGAGGACTTCCCGCACATCATGCTGTTTGATCAACAGCGAAAGTTGATCCAGAGTCCCGACCAGCGGTATATTTTTGTATGCCGACCGCTTAGAGCGCCTGCCGGCTTTCGATCTTCCGGCATCAACAAATCCAACGAGCTTGTAGCCCAATGCCGGATATCTGATGACCATGTCACAGAGCTCCTGCGCCTTGGCCGACCAACCGACGATCAGGGTGTTCCGTGCACCGATGCCGGCTTCCAGCAACCGCTTCTGTGCAGCCCGGAGGGCGAGCCGTCCCATACTGACGAACCCGACCATTACCATCCAGTATGCCCCGATCAGGATTCTCGTACCCGCCTGAGCGCTCGTCGATTCATCGTCGATGAAGATGAGGAAGAAAAGCACGAGCACCCCTGCCGTCACGATCCGGAACAACGTAATGAGTTCGTCCAGGCGGGACTGGGCATACCAGGAACGGTACAATCCGAAGAACGCAAACAACATCAGCCAGTAGAGATAGATTGCAAGCATCGGCAGGTACAGATCGGGCTCAATCGGGTACGCAAACCATCCGCTCCGGACCCTCAGCAGGAAGTACACATAGTACGCCAGGTTGACGGTTAAGAAATCAAGAGCGAGGAGCAGTATACGTTCAGTTCGTTTTGACATAAGGCATTACGATCAAAGCATGGTCGCCGAAGAATCAACGGGCACACTTCTATGGATGTCCCGACGTATCACGCGTTCTCCCGTTTCCGGCGAAGCACTTCGTCATAGATAGCAACGGTTTCCGTCGCCGTCTTTTCCCAGGAAAATCGCTTTAAATTCTTTTTGCCTCTCGCGCGGAGTTCATTCCTGAGAGAAACGTCGTTTGCCACGGCAACGATTTTCTCGGCGATATCGGGTACTGAAAAAGGATCAAAGTAGACGGCTGCATCGCCTGCAACCTCCGGTAACGAAGCGGCCCTGGAACAGACAACTGGAAGGCCAACTGCCATCGCCTCGAGGACGGGCAATCCGAAACCCTCATAGAACGAGGGAAACACCAAGAATTCCGCCCGCTTCAAAATGCGGAACAACTGTCCACGTTCCAGGTATCCGGACCAGATCACATCGCGTCTCTCGACAAGATCCCGGGCACGCGGGCTCCACTGTTCAGACGGAAACGGGTGACCAAGCAAAACGAGCCTCTGAGCAATTCGTCCTGCGCTCTTCGCTTCGCCGAAAGCTTCCAGCAACCGCTGCATATTCTTGTTCGGATACGTACTGCTGAACCCCACGATGAAGGGTTCTCGAATCCATTCCAAACCCGCAATCGTTTCGGGAGCAGCGTCTGATTCTGGTTCCGTCGGCGGAGAGTCCGCGGCTAAGTACGTGACAACGACGTTCTCGGCAGCGACCTTGTACGCCCGTAATATCTCCTGCCGGGAGAACTCTGATATCGTAATCACCTTGTCTGAGCGAATCACCGCTTGCTTCACCGCCAGACTCAACATGAGGCGACGAGAAGCCGGCATGAGGTTGCCGAAAGCCCGAAAATTTAAATCGTGGACCGAGACAACAGTCGGGCAGGATAAGAACACAGGCGAAGTGTACCCAAGCGAGTGAAGCAAGTCAATACGATGCTTGCGAATTTCACGTCGAAGAAGCACATGTTCAAAGACGAACCGCTTGCTCCGACTTGCCGCATTGACCGGACACACAACCGTTTTGAATCCAGGTCCATTGCCCGGCACCCACCCCGAGGATTCGCGGTTCAGAAAGAGTACGAATTCGTGACTCGGCCGGCACCGCTTCAGTCCATCGAGGAGACCTCTTACGTACGTCTCCGTTCCGCCCACGATGCCTGGAATCATAAAAAGCATATTGAGCCCGATTCTCATTGCCTACCTTCTGAAGCTCGATTGCCGTTCGAGGTGATGCCGTCCAGCAGTTCTTCGAATTGCCGGACGATCCGCGTTTGCGTGTAGTGCTTGAGAACCAACGCTCGTGCCCGTTGTGACATTTCGGCGAGCAGCGGCCGGACGGAAGCGGCCTCGAGAATTGCCTGAGCGGTCTTCTCGGGCGAGGCGGGTCGCACAAGCCACCCGACGCCCTCTTCCCGTACAATTTGCGCCAACTCAGAATCTGCATCCGCCACGGCAAGGAGCGGTTTCCCCGCGGCTAGGATGTTGTACATCCTGCTCGGCACGGAGACTCCCGCCATGCCCTCGACAAACGAGATGATGGCGATATCACATGCGTTGAGAGACTGCGCCAGAGTCGCCCGCGCCTGTGGGGGAAGGATTGTGACGTTCCTGAGATCAAGCTCCCGCACCGCCTTCCTGAGCCACGCCTCTTTTGCTCCGCTGCCGATGAACAAGAAGTGTATCCCTTGCTCCGATCGAAGGATCCGGGCGCATTGGACCAGCCCTTCAAGATCGTGAGTCCTTCCCATGTTGCCCGAGTATTGAACAACGAACTTCTCTGCAAGCCCGAGCTGTTGCAGCAGAGGATTCTTATCCCTCGCAAGCGGCATAATCTCGCCACAATCCGCCCAGTGTGTTATGATCCTGACCTGCCCGCCTTCGTGTTGAAGTTTCTTCTGGACAAGCCTCAGCATGTCTCTTCCGAGCACGACAACCCGGTCAACACTCCTGTACAACAAGCGATGCATGACATTGAGCACACGTACCACGGCAGATTCTGACCGAACCATACCTGCCGCAATCATCGCGTCAGGGTAAACATCTTCGATTCGCAAGATGAGCCTCGCCCTCCTCAGCTTGCAGGCCAGCAGGACAACGAAAGGAAGCGTCGGCGGATTCGTCACCACGAGGACGATATCCCCCCGGCGAATTCTCCATACAGCATTGAAAAAGAGCGACAGACTGATCGTGAACAAATTTGTGAGCCGAAAGATCAGCACTTCTTTGTTCAACGTCGTAGCCGCACACCGATGGATACGGACACCGTTGAGAACCTCGTGCGCCGGAGCCTTTGTGCCTCTCGCTCGGTACGTCGGCTGTGCGCAGAGCACGGAGACCTCCCGCATGTTGGCCAGTGCCTCGGCGGTTTTTGTCACATAATACCCGGTCGCTGAGTCTTCAGGATAGTACAACTCTGAGAGGACCCAGAGACGTTGTCGTTCAGATCGCGCCATAATCCTTCATAATGTTATCGCACCAGCGAATGTACATAACCCGCCACTTCTTCAATCGTCACGCAACGGAACATCAGGAGAAAAGCGACATACAGTGCCGTACCGATGATCAACGCCACAAACAAATTCAAGGGGAAGAGCACAAGGCCCGATCCCATGAGGAGCCCCGCGAGAAAGGGTTTTAGCGTCATCTTTATGATATACAGTGGGCGAATGAACTTGCACGAAGCCACAAAGTATGCCAGCAATATAAATTCGGAGAGGATGCCCACGATAGAAGGGGCTATCAGGCCCAGCACCGGAACAAGGAGTAGATTGCCGACCACCGTGAGCGCGCCCGCCAGCACATATCCCACGAGGTAGCTGCGCTGGCTGCTTGAAGCGATGAGAGCGTTTTCAAAAACCACCCGATAGATGACGAACACGACCGACCAGATCGAAAGCTGGAACACGATGACTGCCTTCTGATACTCCGGAGCGTAGAGAAATCCGATGATCCGAGAGGCAAGGATGGAGCCGCCGATTCCCATCGGGATGGCAATGAGAACAAACAACCGAAAGAGCCTCTTTAGAGAGTCGCCGAACTCCGTCGTCGACTCTTTGTACGATCGTGCGAGGAGAGGAAGAACCGCGTTCGAGGCGGCGACAACAGCAAACGCCCAAATGAACAACACGATTTTGTACGGCGCAGAAAATAGCCCAACCACTTCATCCGTCAGGAAGAATCCAAGGGCGATTGTTCCGAAGTTATAATTGATCTGCGTAATAAACGAGCCGGCAGCCAACGGAACCGCGGCGATCAGGATCTTCTTCAACCCCGAGCCGTTGATCTTTCCCAAGAACACTCCGAATTTCTTGATGTACACGATGAGGAGAACGAGGGTTGCCATGACGATGCCGGCGACGTAGAAGGCGGCGGCATAGTTCAAATGTTCATTGCCGCGGACGAACAGGAACACCAGACCAGCGAACACAATCCCCTTGAGCACCCTTCCGAGCCCGACAAATTCCATCTGTTCAATCCCCTGGAACACCCATTCAAGCAACAGAGCGGAAGGGAAAAGTGCGAGTCCGAAAATAATGATCAATGTCTGGACGTCTGATGATTTTCGAACGCTGAGAGCAAGAACAACGAGGAGGACGAAACTCCCCAGAGCGAGGAGGATGCGGAGCAACGAAATGTCGCGGACTTGCCCGGCGATGTCACCACGTTCCTGAGCTACCGACCGGGTCCCGAGAGTCTGAAGACCAAAATCAGCCAGGTAAAGAAAATACAATCCTACAACCTGAGCGAAGGCGAACTTGCCGAAACCTTCCGGCCCGAACACGGAGGCAATGTGTACGAACGCAAGTAGAATGAATACCTGACCGATCACGTTCGACAGAAACAGCGAGAGGAAGTTCTTTGTGATTTGCTTCGAGATCAAAACCTCTACCCCTTCACCGGACAGATTTGTTCTTCCCCTTGCCCTGTCCATTCGGACAGCCATGACAATGCGGCAGATGCAGTGAGCGGGAGGAATTGGTAACGCGAGGTTCCGAAAAAGAACCCCGGGGACATGCGGAACGAAACCCTCTTCAGGAGCTTTCCCCTCATCATGAGAACGCTACCTCCTGCTGCGGCCGGTTCGATGACGCGAAGGGACCGTTCGATAATACCACAAGCATCGCGACTTCAAACCAGAAGACTTCAAGATACCAGATATCAAGTGTTGAAAGCAGTAGGAGAAAGCTGACGGTACTCCACAAGTAGGCTCGGACAAGGGGGTTATGGTTAACATGGCTTTTCGCACGGCCGAGGACGCTTTTCAGAAAGAACAGGAACGGGATGATGCCGAGAATGCCCACATCCGTCAAGAATGAGAGCCATATATTCAGTGGGGTTGCCAGCACCATTCGGTCAATACCGCCATGAATCGGGTAGAGGAACGCGTAGAAGCCCGGGCCAACACCGATCAACGGCGATTGGAACACCACAAGTAGACCGACGTACACCCGGAACAGCCGATCCAGTGTCGAGACATCGCCCAACTGAAAGACACGGTCGATGCGGCCAAGGAGCAGAGCACCTACCGGGGTAAGCAGGATAACACCGAAACAGAAGAGCGCAAACACGATGATCCAAAGAAGGAATCGCGAGCCACCGAAGGTTGTCGTGAACAAGACCATCATCAGAATCGCAGCGGAGAAGATCGCCGTCAGTGAAAGATTGAAGAGGATCGCCAGGACGAAAACGCCGAGCAGCGCCAGGTGGACTTTCCTGTTCACAATAAAGGCATTCTCCAGGAAGGAAAGCACAACCTTGATGAACAAGGGGACGAGAAAGAAACCAAACGCAGAAGGTTCCTGGAAGATGGCGGCAGAGCGATAAACCCGGGAGCGCCCGAAGCCGAAGAAACTTGAGCCCATTTTGAAGGTTTCGTTTGTCCCCTCAATACCAATCAACCCTCCCCAAGAGAACACTGTGGCGGTAATGTATTGCGCGATACCAAAGAGAGCGATGACGCTTCCGATGAGGATCTGCGCCGTGAATATGCGTTTCAACGTTTTGCCATCGGCATCTGCCAGGAAGTTGACGAACAACCCATAAACAACAACGACGTAGAAGACCCGGATGAGCGTCGTGATTGCGCGTTCCTGCGGTGATCGTCCGAGCAGGGTCATCGAATGGTCTGACAATACCACAAGGAGTGTCCCGACCATGTATGCCGCCAGGAAAAAGAAGAGCGGATAACTGGAACTGTCGAGCCAGAACCGAAAGCCGCTGTGGAAAAACTGGACTACGAAGAGCAGAAGCATCACTCCCACGATCCAAAGGCCAGGCCAGTCCCTTGTCGTGAGAAGGGCAAACATATAGAATGGACTCACAAGGAGATAGAGATAGATCATCCACTCCTTCAGCGGCAGATCAAACAGCGTCGACGCGGACTGATATGTAGGACTGACTGAGGTCACGGTGCGCGCCCGATTCGATTCCTACTTGAACCAATTGCGTGGATTCAGAGACCTCCGGATTTCGCGTATTTTCTCACGATCCTGTTCCAGAGCATCCTGTTTCGCCCGCTCAAGGTAGTCGACGAAAAAGGTCAGCATTGAACCGATGATGATGCTCACAACAAAGACGATGCCGGTAATGAGAAGTCTCCTCGGTTTCGACGCTTTCTCGGGTGCGTACGCAGTGTCGAGAACCAACATCGAAGGCGTATCCCGCTGCTCTTCGATTTTTGCCTGTTCGTACAGCGGCAGTATCAGTTCCAAGATCTTTCCCTGGAGCTCCACCTGTCTGTAGAATCTGAAATACTGCACTCCAAGTTCGGGAGCTCTGTCAAATGGCGGGAAGATCTGAAATTGCCCCTTCTTGAGGTCGTCTCCGGTTTGAAGCGAAGACATCTTTTGCTTCAACGCGCCCACTTCCAGCGCCAGCCGCTCGCGGGCCTCATTGCCGGGAGTAGTCGTCCTGAAAAGAATTCCTAGCTGGATTTCCCGAAGCGCTATTTGAGACTGCACTTCCGCAGCGGCTTCGATCCCCGCCTTCAGTTGTTCAGGGATAGAGTAAATACCTGTCTTTTTCTGAAATATCTTGAGGCTGTCTTCTGCATCTTTCAGGTCCCCGAGATTCTGTAGATAACGGTGCTCAAGGAACTCCCTGTTGCTCCGCGCCTCTGCGGTTGAGATTTCGAGATAGATTTTGTTGAGCGTCTCAACGAAATAGTTCGCCATCTCTGCAACACGCAGTCGGTCGGTATCATACATCGTAATCTCAAGCGACACCTCCTCCTTGCCGAGAGCGATCGTCATATTGTCTTCGAGTTCTTTGACCGCGTCATACTTCGTCGAGGCCTTGTAGACGTGCATCAGGTCAAATCGATCGATAACGGCGTCGAGGCAGCGCCGGCTTTTCAGGATCGCTTGATACTGCAGCAATTCATCAGAGACGGGTCCCCCGAGGCCGAGGCTCCTGAGGGAGGACGTGCTGGATCGTAGTACCGAACTCAATAAACCGAGCGAATTCTTTTGCTTGGGCGGCATGATGACGGTCGTGGCTTTGTACCATCTCGACATCACAAGGAACAAAACGATCGCAGCAAGCAGCACAGAAATGAGAACGAAGCGAAAAATGAACTTTCGGTGTCTCGTAATCACGACAAGATAGTCGAGCACGTTCACAGTTCTCAAACTTGTTGGTTGGTTGTCGCGTGGCATGTCACTCATGTTCATTGGAATGAATCCTCCTTCGCTCGAATCGTCTGGGAAGGCCCCAGATCACTGTCGTTTCAGTAATCGAATCGTGTCATACTCTGCACACCATCGCTTCCCCCGGTTACCCTCGTCCCGCTCAAGACCGCAGGTCAAATTCAATTTTCGTTTCCGTTACCGAAAAACTTGAATAGCGATCAGGATCGTGGTTGCGATGGACGCAGCGAGCGCTACGATATCTCGAGTGACCTGCAACGTTTGTCGGGGATCCGGAATGTACTCTTTCGGAACCCAGATCTGATCACCCGGCTCGATGACAGTGTCACTCGGGTCAAGCCACTCGAGGGTCGCTCGCTTGATGACTTTGGCATCCCCTGAGACGGCGAGTTCCGAGTAGCCACCAACTTTCTCAATGTAGTACTTGTACCGCATGCCCGGCACGAACGGCACGTATCCCGGCTTCTGCACCTGACCGTGGACAAGAACGGTCTGATTATTGGCGGGTACATAGATAATGTCCTCGTCTCTCAGAATGACATCCTGTGTCGAATCGCGATTCTGGATCAGCTTCACGAAATCAATCACCACGGGACGACGTGAGGTTCGCATGTCCATATAGAAATATGCGCTGTCGCTTATCGTAAGCTGCTGTGAGCGTATATTCCGCAAATAGGAGATCTGGGGACCAAACAAATCCTGTCCCTGATCTTCACGGCGAAGGATAAAGGCGCCACTCAGCAAGGCATCGTCCTTGAATCCACCGACCTGCTCGAGAACCTGCGAGAGTTTTGTACTCCCGCGAAGAATCGGATACAACCCCGGCTTTCTGACTTGTCCTGCAACTGTCACCGAATAGACGCCCCTGTTGTCGGGCACCAGCGGAACAACGATCCGATCCCCTCGTTGAAGCGGGACATCCGGCAGTGAACCTTTCTGAATATTGAGCAGATTGATCTGGAGTTCGCCCGCCTTTTCTCCCTGGTCATTCACGCGCTGGATTGCGACGTGCTCAACATCCGATCCTTTCATCGCCCCCTGGGCTATCTGAATCAAAGAAAGAACGCCATCGCCTTCCACCCATTCATACTGGCCCGGTGCATTCACGGCCCCGTAGACCCCAACGGAGTTTCTGGAAAGCTGCCGTTGTGGAACAAGGACCACATCGCCGTCGACCAGGAAAGGATTGCAGCCATCGTCACCTGTCGCGTAGAACTTGGGGATGTCGACTCTTACCGTATCTCCATTCTTTCGCATCAGGACGATATTTCGCATCGAAGCCCGCTCATAGATTTCCTCGACCTGCACAACCTTCGGGGCCTTGACGTAATCATCTTTCAAACCATCTGTCGAACCTTGCATGGACGGCTGGACTGCCAGATTGGGCCGGGAAGACTCTACGTTGGCACCGAGCGATAACAGTTTTTCAACCCGGTCAACGGAGGTAACGACATACTGGCCCTGGCGAAGGACCGACCCCCGAAGGGTCACGACGATCGATCGAGGCTTCAGGAGCGTGAATGTGACATCACCAGAGACGTATTTGGTCCGCACTTTTTCCAGTACTCGATGCTTCGCTTCAGTGAGCTTCATACCAGCGACTGGAACTTCACCAACGGTGGGAACAATGATCGTCCCTTCCGGGGTCACCGTCAACGGATATGAGGCACTGAATGGCCCCCATAGTCCCAACTGAAAAACGTCGGAAGGCCCGACGATGTACCGGTCTGGATTGACCGGTCCATCCATGGGAATCGCAGCGAGCCGGGCGGAGAGATCTTCCTTCATCAAGGCACTCGCGCTTTGCTGCAGATCGAGCGCCTTCTCCCGCGTTGGCGTCGTTTCCTTCACCTGGCCCATCGCGGCGACACATCCGAGCAAAGTGATCGCCGATAGTTTCCGCACATGCAGACGAATCATGATACATTCTCCTTAGATCTTGCTGATGAGCACATCGATAATCCGTTTTGCCGCGTTGCCGTCCCAGAGATCAGGTACGCGCCCTTTTTTTCCGTTACCGCCAAATACCGCTTCGGCCCGATTAATCACCTTTTCAACATCGAGTCCGCAGAGCTCGTTTGTACCGATGTCGCAAGTAACCGGTCGCTCGGTGTTTTCACGAAGTGTCAGACAGGGCACGCCGACGTAGGTTGTCTCTTCCTGGATCCCGCCCGAATCCGTCACCACAAGCTGCGCATTGTCGAGGAGATGCAGGAAGTCAAGATACCCGATAGGTTCGGTGCGCTTGAGATTCTTAAGGGTATCAGCGCGCTGAAGCAGCCCGTGCTGAGCAAGCATCTTGGTCGTACGCGGGTGCACCGGGAATACGATGGTCGAGTGCCTCGAAATTCGCTCGAAGAGTCTCAATATTTTCCCGAGCCCTTCGGCAGTATCAACATTGCTCGGACGGTGGAGAGTTACGAGAGTGTATGACCGGGGCCTCACGCCAAGTTGATCCATGATCTTGGAGCGTTTGGCCTTCTCTCGATAGAGCACGAGAGAATCAATCATCACATTACCGACAAGATGGATCTTTTCAGCTCCGATTCCTTCTCTGCGGAGATTGTCGACTCCACTTGGCTCGGTTACGAAGAGGTACTCGGAAATTGAATCTGTAAGTATCCGGTTGATTTCTTCAGGCATTGTCCGGTCGCCGCTGCGCAAACCTGCTTCCACGTGTGCAACGGGGACCCCCATTTTCACGCTCACGAGGCTACATGCCATGGTGGAATTCACGTCACCGACCACGATCACAAGATCGGGCCGGACACGTTCAAGCACCTTCTCGAACTCCACCATAATGCGCGCCGTCTGCTCGGCATGTGTTCCCGAACCGACTCCCAGATAGAAATCGGGCTGGGGGAGCTCCAGATCGTCGAAAAACACTTTCGACATCACCTCGTCGTAATGCTGGCCGGTGTGGACGATTAGGTGCCGGAGACGCTCCGTGTGCCGCAGAAACTCCTTATGTAGCGGAGCCACCTTCATGAAATTCGGACGGGCTCCAACGACGCTGATGATGGTTTTCAATTCAATTCTCTTCCCTCATACATCCGCCGATAATACTCTTTGTATTCACCGCTGATTATTCGTTGCCACCAAGCCGTGTTCTCGCGGTACCACTCGATGGTCCGGGCGATACCGGTCTCAAACGCTACTGATGGCTGCCAGCCGAGCTCGCTCTCGATTTTGGAGCCGTCAATCGCATATCGGCGGTCGTGTCCCGGCCGATCTTTTACGAACGCGATGAGCGATTCTGGTTTTCCGAGCGCCTGCAGTATGATCTTGACGACTTCAATGTTCTTGCGTTCTGAGTTGCCCCCGATATTATAGACCTGTCCGGGAACGCCCTTGTGCAGCACCGCGTCAATCGCGGAACAATGATCCAGCACATGAATCCAGTCCCGCACATTTCCACCATCACCGTAAACCGGCAGCGGCTTGTCGGCCAGCGCATTCGCAATCATCAGAGGGATCAACTTCTCGGGGAACTGGTACGGACCATAATTGTTCGAGCAACGTGTAATCACCACCGGCAGAGCAAATGTGTGCTGATAGGCAAGACATAACAGATCGGCCGATGCTTTGCTGGCAGCATAGGGGCTGTTCGGGTGCAACGGAGACACCTCCGTAAACCGCCCTTGCGATCCCAGTGAGCCATATACCTCGTCCGTCGAAACATGGACAAATTTTGAAAGCTGATGTTCCTTCGAGACTTCCAAAAGGACCGTTGTCCCCATCACATTTGTTCGCACGAACTCGGATGCTCCGAGGATGCTCCGGTCAACATGCGATTCAGCAGCGAAATTGACTATCGCATTGATTTCATGCTTGCGAAGCAGCGAACGCACGAGGTCCACATCGCATATGTCGCCATGGACAAATGTGTATCGATCGTGCTTTTCGACGGCTCGCAGATTCTCGAGGTTGCCCGCATAGGTGAGTTTGTCGAGATTCACAACCCGGTAATCCGGGTGAGCAGCCAGCACGTGGTGCACGAAATTGCTGCCGATAAAACCTGCACCGCCCGTTACAAGAAGGTTCATGAATCGAGTTTCGATTTTAAAGTTTAGAGTTCAACATTGCAGGTCAAAGCCTACAATTCACTATTCACGGTTCACTGTTCACTGCAGTGAACGCACGTGTACTAATCCAGCTCATACTGGGAATTCGGGTCATCTTCGTGCCGGACTTCATCAATCCGCTCTTTCCGACCAACACCGCCATAGAGGCGGTTGGGGAGGTTAATGGACCACCCCGGAACGGTTCCAATATTCTTGTAGGCATGGACCACAGAAGCCGGGATGATGACCATAAGAGCTCGATCCTCGCCCGCTTCGAGAACCATTCTTTTTCCGTGCGTCGGAGAAGCGCTCCGTGTATCCCAAATGTAGATCCGGAATGTGGACGGACCGAGGAAACAGAAACGGTCGGCCTGATCGCGATGTTCGTGCGGACCCCTGACCGCGCCAGGCTCGGTCGAAGAGACATAGGCCATCACTGGCATTGAGGGCGCACCTGCTTCATCGGAACGGTACAACTCTGTCAGCCAGCCCCGTTTATCGGAATGCCGGACAAGTTCCCTGACCACGACTCCGTCAATACGTCCATCCTGAAATGTCATAGTCTCGCGATGACAAGGTTAAAAATGTACAGAACAATGCCCGAAGAAGAAAGGCAGAAAGCCTAGTTCTGAACGTAGTACATAAGGGTCGAACGACGGAACGAATTAGAGCTTGAAAGAACCGCTAAAGCAGTATCAAGAGGAAGGTCTAGGAAACCCCGGTGTTGTTGTGAATGCAGTAAGAACGTACTGAAAATTCGGCCGACTGTCAACCTGGTCCTTTGATCCCCGGCAAACGCTTACATGCGCTCAGGGGCGGAAATGCCCAGTATTTTGCACCCATTTGAGAGCACATTCTTGGCCGCCTGACAGAGCGCCAGCCGAGCCTGCGAGATGTCGCGCTCAGGAATGACAACGCGATGTTCGTGATAGAACTTATGAAACGATGTTGCCAGATCATGCAAATAGGTAGTGAGTCGTTGCGGCTCGAATCCAAAGCACGCCGACTCGACGGTCTCCGGGAACTCGAGCATGAGCTTGACGAGCGCGATCTCTTCCGGCTGCACCAGAACGTTGAGGTTCACACCTTCGCCGCGTTGCACGGAAGAGGTCAGCAATCCCTCGCTCTCGGCAAACCGGAGGATACTGGCGATGCGAGCATGAGCATACTGGACGTAGTAGACAGGATTCTTGTCAGACTGCTCGAGCGCCAGGTTCAGATCGAATTCGAGGTGCGTTGAGACGCCGCGCATCAGGAAAAAGAAACGCACAGCGTCCGAGCCAACTTCATCGATCAGCTCGTCGAGCGTGACGAAGTTCGCCGACCGTTTGGACATCTTGACTTGCTGTCCATCCCTCATCAACGTTACAAACTGATGAATGACAACTTTGACCTTCTCCGGATCGTATCCGAGTGCCCGAACACCGGCCAGAACATCAGGAATGGTAGCGATGTGATCCGCCCCGAATACATCCACCACCAGCTCGAAACCCCGGCGGAATTTTTCCCGGTGGTACGCGATATCAGGCAAACGGTACGTCGGCTCACCGGTGCTTTTGAGAATAACACGATCCTGGTCGAGACCAAGAGCGGTCGCTTTCAGCCAGACAGCGCCATCCTTGTCATACGCCAGATCCTTCCGCCGGAATTCGGCCACCACATCGTCAATGTGGCCGTTCTTGTAGAGGGAATCCTCGTTGAAGAAAACGTCAAAATGCACTCCCATACGGGCGAGCACCTTTTTGATCGATTCAAAGAGCGCCGCTTCGGCATACAATTTAGACTCCTCAATCGCCTGCTCGCGCTCCAATCCGCAGAGGCCGTCTCCCCTCTCCTGTTTCAGTTTCTCAGCGATTTCTCTGATGTAATCGCCCTGATATCCGTTCTCTGGAAAGACGTACGACGAATCGAATAACTGGCGGTACCTCGCGTACGTCGATTCTGCCAGCATCCGCATCTGGCGTCCGGCGTTATTGTAGTAGTACTCCCGCGTCACGTCGTGATTGGTCCATTCGAGCAGGTTCGCCAGCGTATCGCCGATGGCAGCTTGTCGTCCGTGACCAACGCTGAGCGGCCCCGTCGGATTAGCGCTGACGAACTCGACCTGCGTCTTCTTTCGTCCTCCAATGTCCGAACGCCCGTAAGACTCTCCCATCTCAAGGATGGCAGCGACTTGCCTGGTGAAGAACTGCCCGGTGAAGCGAACGTTGATGAATCCCGGCCCCGCAATCTCCACGTTTGAGACGCTCTCTGGATCGACTATGAGAGACGAAATGATCTCCTGCGCGATCGCGCGCGGGTTCTTTCCGAGCGACTTCGCCAGCAACATCGCCACATTTGTCGTGAGATCACCATGCGCCTCCACCCGAGGCTTATCAAATGTCAACTTCGCGGCTTGAAGGTAGTTAAGCGAAGCAAGGGCGGTTGAGATCTTCTCAGTCAGATAGCATTTCATTGCGTACCAATACTCTTATCCATTTGATTTCTTCGGACGGCGCGCCGCCGTTTTCCGGGGACGCTTCCGGGTCGACGCAGCAGCGCGCGGCGCAGGCGGGGCGTCCTCGACGGGAATCATCGCTGCATCCCCCCACAAGCGCTCAAGATTGTAGAATGATCGCACATCCCTCTTGAAAACATGGACGACAACATCGACGTAGTCGAGGATGACCCAGGACAGTGCCGTGAATCCTTCCGACTGCCAAAGTCGAACACCCATCTCGTCTGTGCCATGGTGCACCGCATCGGCGATGGCCCTTGCGTGAGTGTCGGAGTCGGCCGAGCAGAGCACGAAGAAATCAGCCGGCGCACTGAGCTTCCGAAGATCCATAAGCAGCACACCGGATGCTTTTTTCGAGAGCGCAAACTTCGCGACGTTTTTGGCCAGAGTTCTCGAGGTCAATATCAGTTCCTCCGTCTCGTTACTGAAGAGGTTTGAGAGACCGAAAGTCCTTCCCAATGACCACCGAAACATCGAGGTAGGAAGTCCGGTCAATTTCTTGCGTTACCCGCTCTTTCGGAACACCAAGTGCTTCGGCAACCTGCCTGGCGGCTGTCAGGTTTCCCGTCCGGCCGATAACACGCGTTCGTTCGACACGGGAGTCCTTGTAGTTCCCCATTTCCACGACGTCGAACCCCCGCGCCCGGAGATAGTCCGTAAAACGCTGGCTCAGCTTGGGGGTCCCCGAACCGTTCAGCACGTCAAGCTGGATCGTGTGAACCTTTCCTCCCTGCACCACATCGGGTTCGACGGGAGAGTCAAGAAACATCCGGTTCACAAATGACCAGATGAGATACAGAACCACCACGGCAAACAGCAGGACCAGGCCATTTGAGGCTGCACGCATCCAACGGAACGGCCTCCGTCTCGGCCTGGGCTTTGGAGAAATCGGCGTGGCGGTTTCTTTTCCCTGCCCTTCGGGATGTTCGCTTTCCGGCTGCTCGTCTTCTATCATGGATCGAGGGTACAAAAAAACCGAGCGCTCATCCGGCTTTGCGGATTGTCCACGCTCGGTAAGAAAGAAGCGCTACTGTTCAATGGCAAGAGCTAGTGTGTTGCTTCCTGGTATCTGTCAATTCCATCGAAAAAGTTGTTTCCGTACCTGCTGTAGCCGTACCCCATGAAGTAAGTGGCGGGAAGCTGGAAGTACTGAATCTGGAACAAGGTGTTCTTCCACGGGCGATAGTTCAACTCCGCCCGGTTGAGAAACAAACCGCTGAGGCTGCTTTGATACTGCTTGCCGAGAGTGTTGTACGGCGAAGCCATCAGACTGATATCGGCACGAACATCCAGATCATCTGAGAACTTGAACATCATGCTGTTCGTGTAAACGCCCATCGACAATCCCTGCCCGCCACCGGTCAGGTATGAGAGTGAAAAGCTGTGATGCATGCTGAAGTTGTTCGGATTGAACAGGCCGGAGAGGATTCCCCCGTCGTCCGCGCGGAGAAGAGATCCCGTGACACTTTGCCGGGGCTCGACGGTCGATTTGAACTGCGAAGAGGCTGTTGAGAACCACAACAGCACGACGATCAACCCACCACCCACCATCTTCCTCATTGCGATTCCTCCGTTCCTGTACCAATTCTGGCAGAATGATACTCAAATGTAGAGTGATTGTCAAGACTTGACGGATCGAGAGCCCATCCCTTGCGTTTCTCCGAGCCGGGATGCGAGAATACGCCTCGCCTGCTCGAGTTGATCGAACGTATTGATGCCGTGGATTTCATCCACGGAGTCGGCGACGAGCGCCGAAACGGTCCACTGGTTCTTCCAGAAGAATTCAAAAACGTCTGTGAGATAGTACTCGTGCTGAGAATTGTCAGGCGAGATATTCTGAAGGGCCTCGAAGAGCTTTCCTTTGTCAAACACATAAATACCAGAATTCATTTCCTTGATGGCCCGCTCGGCATCCGTTGCGTCCCGATGCTCTACAATCCTTTTGACGGATCCATCGGCATTTCGGATCATTCTGCCGTAACCTGTTGGATCCTGCATAATTGCAGTCAGAATTGTTGCGACGGCGCCGGTCGCCCGATGATGGCCGAGAAGCCTCTCCATCGTCCGTCTGGTCAACAACGGGACATCCCCCGAGAGGACCACGACATCGCCGCTGAAGCCCCTGAGGGCGGGTTCGGCCTGCATGACGGCGTGACCGGTGCCGAGTTGCTCGGCTTGCACTGCGCAGGCGATCGTGGGATGACTCCTGCCAAGATAGTCAATGACGAGCTGCCGCTGATGTCCGACGATGACAACAACCGGTCCGGTGTCCAGCTCGAGCGCCAGGTCCACAACGTAGTGGATCATGGGCTTCCCGTTGATCTCACAAAGCACCTTCGCCCGGGTCGGGTCCTTCATCCTTTTTCCCTGACCCGCTGCCATGATGATTGCCGCTGTGTTTCTCTTTGGGTCGTTGATCGAACTACTTGACACGGGAGCTCTCGAATTTTGGTTTGGAATGGCAAGGATATCCGATGGACGAGCCTGGCTTTTGTTGCACTCATTCTCAGTCCTGGAGCATTTTCAATACCTTGGTGAGCGTCTCCTTCAAATCCTTCCGGTGAAGGACGATATCGACGAAACCTTTTTCCTCCAGAAACTCGGCGCGCTGAAAGCCCTTCGGGAGGTCCCTGCCGATCGTCTGCTTTATCACCCGAGGTCCAGCGAAGCCGATCAGGGCACCTTGTTCGGCAATATGGACATCTCCCAGCATAGCATAGCTGGCGGTCACGCCGCCGGTCGTAGGATCCGTCATGACTGAGACGTACGGCACACCTGCGTCGGAAAGCTGCGCGAGCTTCGCACTCGTCTTGGCAAGTTGCATGAGCGAGTAAGCGGCCTCCATCATACGCGCCCCGCCGCTGGAGGAAATGATGATCAGCGCTTGCCGCTTGTCGATAGCGCGATCGATTGCACGGGCGATCTTCTCGCCGACGACCGAACCCATGCTTCCTCCGATGAACGAAAAATCCATACATGCGATCACAACCGGAATCCCGTTGATCTTCGCGGTTCCTGTCCGAACGGCATCATTGAGGCCGGTCTTGCGGATGGAATCCTTGAGACGGTCGGTGTACCGCTTCGTATCGACAAAGTTCAGCGGATCGACCGAGCGGATTTTTGCATCGGTCTCTTTGAACGTCTTCGCGTCCAGAAGAAGCTCGAAGTACTCTTTGCTCCCGATGCGAAAATGATATCCACACTTCAGACAGGTGTAGTAGTTCTGCTCGAGCTGCTTCCGGTGAATGATCTCAGAGCACCCTTCACACTTTGTCCACTGACCGTCGGGCATGTCTTTCTTCGGCCCCTCCGACGAAATGCTTTCTTTCGAACGCCTGAACCATGGCATAGGAGTCTCCTTACAGAAGAAACAGAGAGAATGAAACGAAATTACGAGGCAGCTGACTAGGAGCTCTTTGAAGAGTCCCGCCCTCGGATGATTCTCCTCTTGCGGGATCCAAAAGACAGAAAAGTAACCAAAGTTCCGTTTTCTGAATCTTGCTGCTGAGCTAAGTCTGAGAGCGAGAAGGACTTCCGAAATCAATCCTTATGGAACTTTGCACGACAAATCGCATTTGTCCATTTCTTTTCAGAAAAGAAATGGACAAAAGAAAACTTCCCGAAATCCCCGCCCCCGCCAGACCGCCACAATTCGAGGATGTCGGGCTGGCGACCGCCTGCGGTCAGGCGGGCGGGGTAACGCACGCGACAACTCTGCCTCCCGCTTGCCGAAATTCCGGTGCGGAGGATTTCTATAGGCTCAAAAGATTTGTGCAGCTGCACCGGAATTAAGCGCACGAGATTATCCTGCAGCCGCACACTGCCGACGATTTCGGTAGCTGAGGCTAGGTATGAAATTTTTGCACCGTCCTCGTCCTGCGTTCCGGAAACTGATGGCCGTGTGCGTCGGAGGTAATACCCGTGGGTTCAGATTTCGGCCAACTGATCGTCCTTTCAAGGTTTGATCATCTTTACGGCCGAAATCTTCGGCCTGCGTGTGAGCCGCATCATCACGCGGGTTTCAGTTTCCGTGTCCTTCTCTTGGTCACTTCTCTTGGACAAGCAAGAGAAGTGACAACCCGTCAGGGTTGAGTTTGTTCCCAGATCGTGCAATGTCTTGAGATCGTCGGCTAAGTGCCATCTGACCGCCTGTTCAAGATCCGTACTTGCCCGAGATCATACAAAAATCATCGTGACGGTCCACTCGTTCGAACCAGAAAATCCTTCAGGTACATCGGCTCCAATGCTGCCGTATTCGCGAATTCGCCGACGGCAGCTTTCTTTGCACCAAGCGCCGCGACCACACTACCCCGACAGTAAGCATAAACATCTTCCACCTGGACGGCCTCTCCGACAATCTCCCGCAGTTCAGCGACCCTGTCTGTCAACACCAGAGTAGAAGACTCATTGTTCAGTGTCTGAACCACGGTCCCGAGTTCCTTCACGGATAGATCCCCGGCCGGTTCCACCGTCCCGTCGATGACACGAAACTCCCGAGCATACCATTCTTCTTTCTTTGCATCGATCAGTACAACCACCGATTTCGCAGTTGTGTGCCATTGCCGGCCGCTTTCGGCAATCGCATCGAACGTCGGAACGGAAACGAGCGGCTTCTCGAGCGAGAACGCCAGACCTTTAGCAGTACTGAGGCCGATCCGCAAACCTGTGAAGGAACCCGGGCCAATCGAGACGGCGATTGCGTCCAGATCGCGCAACTCGACGCCCGCGGTGCGCGTCACCTGCTGCACGAGCGTCAGCAACTTCTCCGAGTGAATATGCGACTCCTGAATGGACTGCTCGAGCCCCAACTCTCCCGTCCGAAAAAGGCCGACAGAACAAACAGCCGTAGAAGTTTCCAAGCCGAGGATTGTCACGATGCCGAAATCGCCTTTCCTTTGGCTGCCGGTACTGCGGAAGTTTCTACGAGCTCGATCGAAATCCGCCGCTGGTCGTCCACATTGCCGTAGGAGAGCCGCACTTCATGACGCCTTGCCGGCAACAGGTCGCCCAGTTGTTCCGACCATTCGATGAGCGTGATATTGTCACCATACGCGAATTCCTCGAAGCCAAGATCGTAGATTTCTTCGACGGATTTCACGCGATAAAGGTCCAGATGGTACAGAAAGAGAGGTCGGTGGTTCCCGTCACTCGCTTCATAGCGGTTCAGGATGACGAAGCTGGGACTCGAAACGTGCTTGTTCGCCCCAAACGCCTCGCAGACCCCCTTGACGAACCTTGTTTTGCCGGTGCCAAGCTCACCTTGGAGCGCCACGACGTCGCCGCGATTCAGCCGCGTGGCGAAGGAACGTGCCAGGGCAAGCGTCCCTTCTTCTGACAATGTGATATGCTCTTCACGCATGCGCCGCAGATTTATCGTTTCGGCGTGAGTTTGACAACCGGCAGCATCATCTCTTCCATCGAGATGCCGCCGTGCTGGAAGCTGTCACGGTATTGATTCAGGTACTTATGATAATCCGTCGGATAGACGAAGTAATAATCCTCTTTCGCAAGAATGTAATTCGTCGTCACACTGGCACGCGGCAGCTTGTAGTCCTTGGGATTCTTCACAAATACGGCCTGGCGCTCATCCACGCGGAGGTTCCGCCCAAACTTGTATCTGAGGTTTGTCGATGCTTCGCGGTCACCGATGACCTTCGATCCCCTGAGGCACCGGACACTCCCGTGATCCGATGTCAGAATGATCGTCACATTCTTCTGGCCCGCCAGCGACTTCAGCATCCCAAAGAGTGACGAATGCTGGAACCAGGAGCGAGTCAGTGACCGATATGCCGCCTCGTCCGGCGCTATTTCCTTGAGGAGTGAAGAATCAGAGCGGCCATGCGCGAGCATGTCGACAAAATTGACCACAACGGATGTCAACTTCGACTTCGTGTACGAAAGGATATTCCCTTCGACCTGACGGCCGAACTCAGCGTCCAGAATCTTCACATATTTCGATTCAGGTTTCAGTGTGATACGTTTTCGTTCCAGCAACTTGTCCAGCAACTGGTGTTCGTCCCTGTTTCTGCTGTTTTCGTCGTCATCCCCCGGCTTCCAGATTTCCGGAAAACGTTGTTCCAGTTCGATCGGAAAGAGGCCGCTGAAAATAGCATTCCGCGAATATGGGGTGGCCGTTGGGAGGATGCTGAGCTGGTATGAGCGCTCGATCGAGAAATAGTCTGCCAGGAGCTGTTCCATGACCATCCATTGATCGAGCCGCAGGCAATCAATGATGAAAAGAAACACCGAAGCGTTCTTGTCGAACTCCGGAATCACAAACTGCTCAACGACCCTCGTCGAGAGAATGGGTGCGTCCGGTCCCTGCTCGATCCAGGTCCGGTAGTTCCTCTCGACAAACTTGCCAAACTCCGTATTGCACTCCCGTTTCTGATCGAGAAGTGTCTGACGAAGTCCCAGTTCGGGATGCTCATCCAGCTCCATATCCCAGCCGGTGAGCTTTGTATAGAGATCATACCATTCGCCATGGGTGAGCGGATTCATCAGGGAGAGCGAGATCTGGCGGAATTCCTCGGCGTAGTCGCGCGACACGTGTTCGCCTGCAATCTTCTTCGCCTCGAGGATCTTCTTGCATGCCATCAACACCTGGCTCGGATTGACCGGCTTCGTGAGATAGTCGCTTATTTTTCCCCCAATGGCCTCTTCCATGAGGCTTTCTGCCTCGTTCTTCGTCACCATGACGATCGGAAGGTTAGGGTCCATTTCCTTGATTTTCGAAAGGGTTTGAAGGCCTCCGATTCCCGGCATCATCTCGTCGAGAAATACCAGATCGTATCCCTTCGCGCGCGCCATTTCGACGGCATCTTCCCCGTTCGTGGCAATTTCGACACTGTAACCCTTCTCCTCCAAAAACCGGACGTGCGCCCTGAGGAGATCAATTTCGTCGTCAACCCACAATATTCTCTTTTTCGTCATCGTCATCCTGTTCGATAGTACCCATTAAACCACTGAGAATCAATCAAGTCTCGGTCGCCCCGCTGAGTGACCGGACGGTTCGCGGTGCATGACATCCTCCAGGTAATTTGTTCAACGAGCGGTAGATCAAAAAGTCGTGAACAAGGTCAGCGAGGATCCCTCCGCGGTGGTTGACGACGTTTTCGGTACTCAAGGCTGAATCGCCACGCGGACATCCAAACCTCCTTCATTGGTAGTCGATCCGGGGATGCGCGATCCGCCTTCATCGGGTTTTACCTTTGTATACTTGTAGTAGACGGACATCGTGACGCGAGAACTCAGGACATACTGGATGCGCGGCTCGAAGCTCGTGCGACTCGATCCCTCAAGGGGAGTGCCGTCTTTCCGGAATACCTCTGCTTGTAAATCGTAGAGGCGGCGCGCGTTTTTGCCGTACCCGTAAGTCATCCGGATGGTGACGTCATTGGAGAGCGACAACCCGAAGAACGGTATCTCGAATCCCTGTCGCGCGAAGTCCATACTGAAACTGATATCGGTGAGGTCATTCTGGACGATATTCCTGTTCGACGGCGTCAAGTCGTAACTCGTCGAAGTGCCGTACCGGATACTGGAACTGAAATTTCCCTTCAGCAACTGCTTGAAGGTGATGTTGATTCCGATCAAAGGTGCAAATCCGTACGTGACCTGCTGACTTTCAGTAATCTCATCGCCCGTCGGCGCGATCCGCCAGCGCATCTTGAAGCCCGAAGTGTACTGGTGATCGACCGAAATCCTCGTGGCGAAGCTGCTGACAAGCGGCAGTTTCTCGAGCCCATCCCACCGGAACGTCCAATTCGGGCGCGGCATGAGCTTGCTCAGGAATTTCTTGCCAAATGGAAGCGCCTCCATGCCGTTTTCAAAGGCCTCCGCGATCTTGGCGTCCTTGGAACGCAGGTCATTCGGATCATCGAGAAGCGAGACGTACCGCTTCTGCACCTCGTCAACGCTGGTTTTCAGAAACTTGAACATGGCGAACGATGGGAAGGAAAGGTACGACCGGCCGACGTCTCCGCTGATGACAGTGTTGTTCGCCGTTGTGAATCCGAGACTATCTGATTGAAGCGTCCGGTTCGAGTTGTAGCTCCAGTCGAGACTCCAATTGACTTCCAGGCTCGCTCCCTCCCAGAGCGGGCGGCTCGTCCTCATGGTGATCCTGTTCGTCTGGGAATAGACATCGACCAGGTTCCCATTCGGGGCTCGGATTCCGGGTAATGTGTATCCGGTGATGAAGGGAAACCTCCCCCTCGTTTTGACGATGACATCTCCATGCGGATCGGACGCGAGTCCCAGTTGATACATCATCGATGGACCGTTTTCCACGAGGGAGTTCTGGAAGAATGGGACGCGGCCGAAGAAATTTCCAAATCCCGGGCGGCCGACCACCCCGCTGTTTTGGCTCCTGCTATTCTGGGTGAATTGAAGGCTGACCTTTTCGAAATCAAAGATCGGGATCTTCAACAGAATCCTCGACACCCGGTCGAGGGACTGAAGCAGATTGAGACTGGGACGGACCAGACCTGAGTCGGTCACCATGGCATCCGGCTGAGGCTTGGCCTGAGGCCAGATTTCGCTCCCCATCATCTTAAGGTTGATGTCGAAGTTGCCGCTCAGCATCCCGGAATTGCCCGCGCCTCTCCCGAGGTCACCCGCCTGAAGGTTGTTCACCCAGTCGTACCGTGCCGAGTACCGTGCACCGATGGTGATGAACTTGTCCAGACCCAGAATTGGAGGTACAACGAGCCGCGGATTCAGGTTCACAGACTGGCCGTAGTTCAGATCCGTCCCAAAGTCGATGAGCTTGGACTTTCCGAGCATATCGGAGAGAATCTGAGAGAACGATCGCTGACGGCCGAGCTGATCGAGTTCGAATCCCAGGAGAGTGCTTTGAACATCAAGGGTGTAGTCCGTTCCAAGATTGACCAACCCGCCATCGCTCAATTGCCATGCGAAATTCATTGACCGGGTGCCGGAGAAGCTGCGCACCGTAGGTTTCGGGATCGTCTGGTTTCTCGCCTGTTCGGTCGTCTGGCCGCGCGCCAGAGTGGCGGCGATACTGAATGTCCGCGGCGAGAAGTAGATCTTCATATCCTTCCACGGTCTGAACAGGAAGAAGTTTCCGAACGGAGAAAAGGGAGAGATGTAATTTTTCTCACTGAATTGAAGGCCGTACCCCATCCTTGCATTCCATTGCCATTGGGAATAGGAAGAAGTGACGGGACTCCGTTGCGAGGACCGTGTCAACGAATAAGAGAACGACAGCTTGTTGATAGTCTCTGTCACTAACCACGAGTCGACCGGGACATTGAGCTTGATGCTTGGCAGAGCAATCGTCTCGGAGACGTTGAGTGATTGCGTGATGAGGCGGACCGAATCAGCTTTGGCCTGTACATCCTTTTCCGAGGTGCCCCGCTGCCGCTCGAGGTCCGCCGTGCGGCTCACGGCCTCATCGACGAGGATATCTGTTCCCGGCATGTACTTCGGGTTCTGCAATGCCTCAACGCGGGAGTAAGAGATGGCCAGGCTCGTCCCATTCCAGCTTTGGGGCAGCAGCCGCTCAAGTCCAAGCGAGGCCGAGATAGCCCAGTTCCTGTCTTTGTTCCGTGATCCGAACCGATCTTCCAGGGAGTGGAAGCTCGGATCCCGCTGAGTCATGTTGAAGGCCACGGTAGCAATATCCGCAATCTTGAGTGACGTGTCGAACCTGTAGGCCCAGCCAGGCGTGTTGTCAACATCCGTCAGGCGCAGTTCGTTGACCCAGACATCGGTCGTCACAACCGTTGAGCCCTTGTTTACCGGATTCTCCACGCCCACGACGATCAGCCGGACGTTCGTCAGCGTCGGTTGGCCCCGGACTCTGAACGTTGCACCGGGCGGCCCGTTGCGAACTGGTATCATCTGGCTGAGTTTGCCGACGCTGTCTCTGCCAAGCTTGATTGCGGTGATTTCGGCAAAACTGATGTCGATATTGTTGCCATCCCAGCCGGGCTGTAAAGGAGCACGGTACTCGTAGTAGTTCAATGAATCAGAACCAAACCGGACGAAGACGTCAAGGTCGTAGTTCGTGGTATCGACATAGTGGTTTCTTGTTGCAGGGCGCTCGTCACCGTGAACAAACATCCTCATCGACCGGTAGCTGAACAGATCGAGTGGCCTCGTCGGGAAACGCTTGATGGCCTGCCGGGATTCGCCGTCCTTCAATCCGCTTACGAGCAAATCGAGCGATTGCTCATTCAGCAAGATGGTCTGGTCTGGCCGGTTTGGATCCCGCTGCCGGGGCAAGGAGGAGGGCGAGTTGTAGTCTGGATTGTCTTCCAGGTTGACGACCCCGATGCGGAACGTGGTGTCATTCTTAACAAGCTCTTCCCATTGGTTGCCGATAAGGTTGAATTCCGCGATGCGGATCAACACTTCGTCCTGCGCACCCGTCAACCAGACACGAATACCTTCAACAGTACCGAACGAAGGCTCGCCGACTTTGCGCTTGAACCCATTCAACGGAATCCGTATCTGATGCCACCCGTTGTTGCTCCCGCCAAGGAATTGCTGGAACTCCGGCGCCGTCGTGTCGAGCGGGACTTCGTACTCAAAATAGCTGTTTGACCGATCCAGGACGTTGTTGCGGTTCAGGTCCTCGGTGTCGGGATAAAGACCGACATCACTCTGTGAATTATTCTCGGTGCCGTTCATGCCATCATGGTCGCTCAGTCGCAACGAGCTGGCTACCGGCCGGACCCAATCGTCTCCCGAGGGATCGTCCTTGTACTGTTGATATTTTTGTACGAAGTCAGGATAGGCGGTCCGTTCTTGATCATCCCTGAGCCCGTCGATTCCAAGATCTTCTTCAGCAGGCGCCAGGATGCCATTGAGGTAGCCGCCATCCAGTCCGTCTTCTGTGTTGAGTTTGCCGTTGGGAATGACATCTTCGCTGATAAGGCCGAGATCGATATTGAGTTTCACGCTCGGCTGCACCTTGTCGAGGTGAACCCATAACTCAATGAAGTTGATGTTATCATCGAGGAGGTTGGTCGTCGTCGATCCGATGAGCCGCTGGACTCCTGACCAGGCTTTCTGTCGGTTCGCGAAGAGTTTTCCCTCCAGATCCATGGAGTAATTGAACTGACCACGAACCTGCGGCCGAAACCAAAGGTTGAGGACGGTAACCTGATCTTCGCCTGCCCGCACGCTTTTCTTCGGCCAAATCTCTGTTGCAAAAACATCACTTGGTGAGATGTTGAACCAGCCGAGTTTTCCTTTGTACTCCATCTTCTCGTCGTTCTTGAGCTTGGTGGGCTGGTCAAGGGCGGACATGAAATCAGGGGGACTCGCATCCCGCCAGGCACCGAAGTTGACACCGAGAGGAATAGGCCTTCTCGCCCCCTCAAAGTCGTCCACGTAGGCGACCGCCGCACCGCCATCAATCGAAATGGGGCTCTTGCGTGTATTGGGATCTGGCGACATGTAGGCCGCCTCGCCTTTGATGGACAGCGATGACGGGGAGTTTGTCTGCACCCCGGGCAGCCAGTTGGCTGCCCGCGTCAGGAAATCAAGGTTCAGTGTCGTCCCGCCGTCAAAGCCGAAGATCGTGTTGCTGATGGGTTCTTCCCCGAGGCGAATCTTGTCGCTGAGCGACTGCTGGCTGAGGTTCATCACCGTGAACCCGAACGAGGCGTTTTTCCCGAGATCGAGTTCTCCGCGCGCACCGAGGAGGGACTTGGAGGCAAGCTGGAGGAGATCGTTCGCTTCATATTGAATCTGGAGATTCGCTCCAGGCACCAGCAAGGCCTGGTTCTTGATACTCACCTGGCCTGAGACATAGTCGACTGTGTAGTCGACGCCGAGTTGTGCAGGGTTTCCATTGACGAGCACCTTGACGCTTCCCTCGACGATGTTGAAGCCAACCTGGTACGTCGAGGCCATCGACGATGACGTGGACCCGCGAATCAGGAACTTGTTCCGCTGGCTGTTTGAAGCACCATTGAACGTCGTATCGTAGACCTCACTGAACACGAAGGAGTCCGCTTGCGCGATGGTCAGGGTCTTTGAAAGGAAGTACCGGCGGATTCCTTCACGAAACGGCTCCGCTCGCGGAAAGATCAGCTCACCTCTGTCCTCGTCGATTGTCAGCATCGGACTGAAATCAAATTTCCCGTCGGGTGGCGAACCTTGCTGCTCGCCGTATCGGTCCAGACCGAACACTTCAATCAGGTTGAATGCGTCCAGAATGTTATCTTGGGGCTCCTTGCCGGGAATTTCGTAGAGGATCTTGAGCTCAAAGCCCTCCTTCTTGATCCCGCGACCGCCGAGATTATAAAAATTCTTGAGCATCATCCGCCACGCAGTCTTGTACTGTGGACCAAGCTTCTGCGGCCGGACAAGTTTCATCACCAGCTTCGACGACTTCGCGGTATCCCGCGATCCAAAGTTGCCGATATCGGTATTCTTCTTGGAGTCGAATGGATCCGGCAGTGTGTATGCGACCGCGATAGCCTGCTCCGGCTGGAGCGAGCGTTTGAGAGTGATATACCCCGCGTACTCGTGATACGTATAGTCGGTGCTCGGGTCAAGCCGCACGAAGCGTCCGACTTCCACTTCGCCCGGAACCATATCGTACTCCAGCCTTCTCGCCGCAGGGTCGTTCTGTAACGCGAGCACTTTTTGTTGATCCATGAACGCCACAACATTCCGTTCGTTCGGATCCTCGTTCCCAATCCGCGTGACCCAGACCTCCATATCCTTAATCTGTTTGGACGAATTGACCTTCGCCGGGACATAGAGATAAGCAGAGTCGAACCACGCAATATAGCTCGTATCGACAACGTAGTGGTCCTGCGAATAATCTGTCGCACGCCGCTCAAACGGCGTCGCTTTGCCGCCGCCGGAGACCGACAACTGCTTGACTTGCCCCTTCTTCTGAGAGGCGACCGTCGTCAACTTCAGGGGACCAAACTGGAATCCCGCCTTGATTCCAAACAACGCCGAACTACTGCTGACGAACGATGAATTTGTGGCGAGCGAGACATTTCCCGCTTCGATGCTCTGGACGATGTCGTCCGGATAACCCGTATAGCGGACTTTCAGCTGATTCTCATACTCGAAGGTCCGCTGGGTATTCCAGTCCGCATCGATCTTGAGCTTGTCGCCAATCTCACCTTTGACATTAACCTGAACCTCCTGGCTAAAATCAGGCTCGCTCCGGCTCTGGGCGAGAGGATTGCTCTGGAAGAGGTCAGACTTCGTGTTTCGGAACGCGCCGTGGATGTCGACAGCGCCATTGATCTGGAGACGGATGATGTTGGGGCCAAAAATGCTGAACAGGGGGTTCTTCGGGACAGGAATCTCGATATTCGTCACCTGACCGAACAGTTCCCCCAGCCCCTTCTTCTTGTCGAGGGCAAGCTCATAAGCATGCGAAAGGTCTTCCCAGTTTTTCCGAATCAATCGCTCGAGGCGCAGTTTCCGATATTCATCCAACGAATAGTCGAGCGGGACGCGTATGTCGGATCCTCCAAAGACCTTTCGGACGCGGTAGACCAACCTGGCGGAATCCAGGTTGTGCTGCGAGCGAACTGTCAGCGGATCGGACAGATACAGCGGGTTCGTTGGCAAACCCAGGGGATCGACCGAGGGGGCATCACGACGGACATGCCCGAAATGTGCAAGCCGCGCCGAGGAATCACGCGGGAGCGCCCGGATCAGCTCGAGTTGGCGTTCGGGATTCTTTGTTATGTCGGTCGAATCGATGGAAGTCCGTTTGCGTTCAAGGGCGCGGGCGCGGCGCGAGATGACTCCCGAGGGGCGCGCCCTCGTCGTGTCCTGGGAGGGCTCAAGGTCCCCAGGGGTGCCGTCGTTCGCGAGCGACTCAGCGAACAAACCGTGTATCACCCCATGAACGGGGCGCAGGTCGCGCTTGACATTGTTCTCAGGATAGAGAAAGGAAGAAAAAAAGGTAAGGACAACCAGGAGGGGTGCTAGAACACTCGCCGCAGTCCTGCCGAACAGTCGCCACCGCCCCGACCTTGCTGGAATATTCAACTCGCTACCGTAGTTCACGCCGCTCTAAGAAATCGCTGAGTACTCGAAATCAGGGATCAATCCCCGAGAATTCATTGCTTTGATTAGTAGCGAACGCGTCGATAGCACTCCAGGCGATGATGTGTTTTGCTCGGCCTGCAACTCTGACAAAAACATAAACAAAACCGGACACAATAGCAAGAATCTTTTGACGGCGGGCACACACGTGCCGTCATTTGGTCAAGGGGCTTTTGCTCGTGTCGCGAATGGCCGCCGTAATGTAGGAGAGGATCGCGTTCGGGATGTAGGGCTTCTGCACAAAATCGAGCGCACCCTCTCTGATCATGTCTGAGCGAAGGTCAGGATCGAAATATCCGCTCGCCAGAATGCAGCGCACGGAGGGATTGATCTGTTTCATCCGACGGAATGCTTCCCAACCTCCGAGTTTCGGCAATCCCATGTCTGAAAGCACGACGCTGATCCTGGCCACATTTTGCTGGTAGACTTCTACTGCCTCCATCCCGTCGCGCGCGGTGAGCACCTTGTAGCCATTCTCCTCCAGGAACACCTGAAGGAGATCGAGAAGCATCTCCTCGTCCTCCACCAGAAGCACCGTCTCGCCAGCGCCGCGCTCCGGCCCCGGGATCTCTTTGCCCGCGGCGACAGGTGTCGGGACGGGCAAGATGGGGAAGTAAAGAGAGACTGTGGTTCCCATCCCCGGCCGTGAATCGACATCAATGAACCCATGGTGGCTGTCCACGATCCCATAAACAACCGACAAGCCAATGCCTGTTCCCTTTCCGGGTGGTTTGGTCGTGAAGAAGGGTTCGAAGATTCTGCGCTTCGTTGCCTCATCCATTCCCACACCGTTATCCGCGACTCGCACGAGGATGTACGGCTCTTCGGACGCTCCCGGAAAGCGTTGACGGAGCTCGTTTCCGGAAACCGTGGCCGTCATGATCTTTAACGTTCCCCCCGTTTCGCCTCCTTCTCCCGGCTGCATCATCGCATCACGGGAATTGATGCAGAGATTCATGAGGGCCTGCTGGAACTGACCCTGATCTGCCAGAAGCAGCGGGACATCAGCGGCAAGGTCAAGTTCGAAACGAATGGTCGCAGGAAATGTCTCTGCGAGAAGCGTGGAGAGCTCCCGAACAACCTCGTTCACTTCGACGGCTTCGGCAACGCCGCTGGTTTTCCGCGCGAAGGTGAGCAGCTGCTGTACCAATCCCGCTCCGCGGCCAAGCGCCTTTCTGATCGACTCCACAGTTCGGGCACGAACATCCGGGTGATCATCCGGACGGTCGAGCCGCGTCAGATACCCGAGCGCGATCGAGAGAATGTTGTTGAAATCATGCGCCACTCCTCCCGCGAGCGTTCCGACGCTCTCCAATCTCTGTGCCTGCCGCAGTTGCTCCTCGAGCCGGTGCTGCTCGGTAATGTCGCGCAGGATGCCCCGATACATCAGGACTTTGCCACGCCGGTCGCGCTCCGCCGTCGTAGTTTCCAGAACCACGAGAGGCTTGCCATCCTTTCTTCTGGCACGCGTGAGGTGGTCCTTGAGGTACCCTCTCTCAGCGAGGAGCTGGCTCGCTCGTTCCCGCTCAGCGGGATCTACGTAGAGCTCGCGGGCAATATCGACGCTCAGGAGTTCTTCTTTGCTTTCATATCCGAACAATTCCACGCCGGCCGAATTGATGTCGAGGAATCGTCCATCGGGAGTGCTGATAAACACGACATCTTTTGATTCCTCGAAGAGATCGCGATATCTCTCGTCCGAAGCCCGGCGTTCCTCTTCTGAATGGACCCGGACCGTCACATCACGAAAGCTCCACACTCTGCCACGCGTTTTACCGGAGATCTTTTGCGGCCTGGAAGAGAGCTCGACCACCCTCCCGTCCAGAAGCCTGAGGATATCGTAGTTTTCCACTTCGGGTTGTGCGTACGCCGTTCCGACGGTCTCCTTGAATCGATCCTGGTTCTCGAGTTGTTCGAGGATGTAGTCCACAATGGAATCCTCGTTGAGCTCGACGAGCAACTCTCTCGGGACATTCCACATGCCCACGAAACGCTGGTTGTAGTTCAGGACGCGACGGTTTTCGTCAACCACCAGGATGGCATCGGTCGTGGCCTCCAGCGTGGATCGAAGCACAGAGAGAGATTTCTCCAGTTCTTCCTCTCCCCGTTTTCGCGCCGTGATATCCTCGATAATTCTGACGCCATAGAGCGCAGCGCCGTTGAATTCCCGTACGACGGAGACTGTTACAAGACCCCAAATCACATCCCCCTGCTTTGTAAAGAACCTCTTTTCCGTGCGATAGCTCGCGATTTCTCCTGCTGCAAGCATCGCCTGTCTCTCCACATCTTTTCCGACATCGTCATGGTGCGTGATTCCATCGATGGTCACCTTCCGAAGTTCCGTCTCTGTGTGTCCGACCATGGAACAGAATGCATTGTTCACCTTGATGATGTCTCCGTCCAGGGTCACCAACATCATGCCGACAGGGCCCTTCTCAAATACCTGCCGGAACTGCTCGACGCTGTTGCGAAGCGTTTCCTCAACTTTGATACGCTCCGTCTCATCCAGGACAAATCCCTGTATTTTAATGAGTTCGCCTGCCTCATCGAATTCCCCGTTCATGTTTGCCACAACATAGATCCGCCCTTCGTCCTTTCGCCGCATCGTCATCTGGTACGCGCTCAATCGCCGATGCTGCTGAATCAGCTCTATGACATTCTCGAACGCCCGCCTGCTCTCGTACAAGACAGAACTGTTCATGTCGATCATCTCCTCGGCGGAACTGTAGCCGAAGATCCGGGCGAATGCAGGATTGCACGCGAGGATTGTTCCTCCAGGCGTAGCAATGAAATTGCCAGACAAATCCTGCTCAAAGAATTCGCGGTAACGCTTCTCACTGTGAGCGAGGGCCGTGCTCATCATGCGCTGCTCTTCCGCAAGACGCTGACGCTCGGAGCTATCGATCATGACACGATTCGCGCGGTAGAACCCGTAGAGGAGAAGCACGACACCGACAACCTGAGCGATGTATTCGACGATGCGAGCCACGACGGCTGAAGTGCTGCTGTAGAGAAAACTGCTTCCGAAGAAGGACCGAAGGATAAATTCGAGCAGGAAGATCCCGAAGCCGGCCCCAATGAACGCCAGCGAGGGGACAAGAATGCCCTTCAGGTTCCTGGCAATGAAGACGAAGGCAAGAACGGAGGCAAACAACAGGACAACGCGCGCTATTCCCAGGTAATCAACCACCGAATCTCCAGCTGTGTGTTATTTCGGGGACCCGTTCTATCTTCAGCCCAGCAAGCAAGAGTTCATCAACGGCACTATGGTGAGAGGCGCTCGATCGTCCACACCCCGCTTTCGAGGGTGTAACGAATCCTGTCGTGAAGACGATTTGGCCGGCCCTGCCAGAACTCGAACATCGTGGGTTGAACACGGAATCCTCCCCAGAAGGGAGGCGCCGGAACTTCCTGATCACGATACTTTTCCCGGAGGTCGGCTACCTTCTGCTCCAGCACTCCCCTGCTCGCGGTGACCGAACTCTGCCTTGAGGCCCACGCACTTAATTTGCTCTCAAGAGGGCGCACGCGAAAATATTCCTCGGATTCTTTTCGTGACGTTTTCTCGACGGTCCCTTCGATCCGGACCTGACGCTCAAGATCTGACCAGTAGAACAGAAGCGCCGCGTGGGAATTCTGCAAGAGCTCAAGCGACTTTCGTCCTTCGTAGTTTGTAAAGAACACAAACCCGCGGTCATCGTACGTTTTCAGGAGCACCATGCGCGCCGATGGCAGTCCGTCAGTGGTCGCCGTCGCGAGCACCATGGCGTTCGGCTCATCGAGCTGAGCGTTCAGAGCTTGCTGAAACCACACGTCAAACTGCGCGATCGGGTTGAGATCAACGCCCTCCTCGTCGAGCGAGTGACGGGAGTACTCTTTGCGCAAATTCGCGAGATCGTCAGGGATCATCGGTAGTCAAAGATCGTTCTTTTCTTCACGGGAACGCGGCGAGTAAGATACACAAAGCGTACTCTCAAATCAATTCAGTACCATTCCCGCACTCGCGACGTTTGCAGGCACGTACCCCTCTCTGCCACTTTTTGCCCGACTTGTAATCAGGTATCATTCTCATTATATTCTCAGTGTCATGGTCATCCTCTCACGTCATATCCTGCAGAGGCACGTCACTCCGTTTCTTTTCTCCATCTGCGTACTGGTTTTTATCTTTCTGCTCCAGTTCATCATGCAGAAAATGGACCAGCTGGCGGGGAAGGGCCTGAGCGGCGGAGTCATTGCTGAGCTGATCGTGATGAATTTGGCCTGGATGCTCGTCCTTGCAGTGCCGATGGCCGTGCTGGTGGCCACGCTGATGGCATTCGGGAACCTCTCGTCAGGGAACGAGATCACGGCAATGCGGGCAAGCGGAGTGAGTCTCTACCGTATGATGGCCCCTGTCTTTGTTGCCTCTATCCTCGTTTGCTACCTTCTCATCCTCTTCAACAATAGGGTGCTTCCGGACGCGAACCATCGGGCCAAAATGTTGCTGACAGACATCTATCGAAAGAAGCCGACGTTCTCGCTTGTACCCGGCCTTTTTTCAGATCCGCGGGAGATCCAGGGATACAGCATTCTCGTCCGGAAGACATTTGAGAATACCAACGACCTCGAAGGCGTAACGATTTTCGATTACACTAATAGCGCAGTCACGACGACCGTTACGGCCGAGCGCGGCACCGTCTCCTTCTCGCCGGGCTATCAAAAACTCATTATGGACCTCTACGACGGAGAGATCCACGAGCTCGGGACAACGGACTACAGCCGGTATCGGAAGATCCGCTTCGAGAAACACCGCATTGCAATGAATGCGGAGGGATTTGATTTCCAGCGTTCTCAAGAAAGCGCTTTCTCGCGCGGCGACCGGGAACTGAGTGCTCAGGCAATGACTGCCATTGTCGACAGCCTGCGGACTCTTCAAGATACGAGCCGTGCCCACATCGCTCTTGCTATGACCCAGGACCTCAACTCCCTCTTCAATCCGACGCGGTTCCCAGCGAGGAGTACAGACCTCCAGTCAGATCCCAACGTGACAGCGGGGATGCGGCTCTCGTCTCTGACATCACTGCTTGACGGCGAGCAGGCCCGATCAGATTACTTTGCCCGCCGCATTCATGAATATTCCGTTGAGATCCACAAGAAGTACTCGATACCGTTCGCGTGCATCGTCTTCGTGCTCATCGGCGCACCACTGGGCATCATGGCGCGACGCGGCACCTTTGGCGTCGCTGCAAGTCTCAGTCTGGGTTTTTTCCTGCTTTATTGGGCGTGTCTGATCGGCGGAGAAAAACTCGCCGATCGCGGCTACATTGATCCGTGGTTCGGAATGTGGATGGCGAATATCATCCTCGGAGTGCTGGGGGTTTCTCTCACGGCCCGGTCAGCCCGGGAGACTCTGATGATCGACTGGTCCTTCCTCGGTCGTTTCGTCCCCAGGAGCTGGCGTTCTGAGGAAACGCCGGCATGAAAATCCTCGACCGCTACATTGTCCGCCAGTTTCTCGCCACCTTCCTGTTCGGCCTCCTGACCTTTCTTCTGATTTTCATCGTCATCGACATGATGGAGAAACTCGATGACTTCATGGACGCGAACACACCACTCCAGGCCATCGGGCAGTACTACCTCGCCTTCACGCCGGAGATCATCAAACTTATGACTCCTGTGGCGATGCTTCTGGGAGCGCTCTTCGTTGTCGGGCGTCTTTCGAATCAGAATGAGCTGCCGGCGATGAAATCCAGCGGACTTAGCCTCTACCGGTTTCTTCTTCCCTTCATGGTCGTTGCTCTCCTTGTGAGCCTGCTCTCGATCTATTTCAACGGATGGGTGGTGCCGTATGCCAACCAGAAGAAAACCGCCATTGAGCGCGCCCACCTCCACAGGTCACCGAGCACCGGCAGCACGCTCCCGCTCTTTTTCCAGGACGGCCGCACGCGTCTCATCTCGATCAGTTACTACGAGAGCACCAGGAGAACGGGGCACCGTGTGAGCGTGGAGGAATTCGCTGATACGAATCTCACCGTTATGCTGCGGCGCTACGATGCAAAACAAATGGAGTGGCATGAGGGAGGCGCGGGGGGTGGAGACTCAGCTCAAGCCGGATGGATGCTCATGAGTGGTTCAACACGCGAATTCGAAGGGGACAGCCAGCGCCTCGCAGCTTTTGAGCGACTGTCACTTGGAAAGCTCAGTATCAGTCCGGTTGATATCGAGAAGAAACAGCGAAAACCCGACGAGTTGGACTATCCCGACCTGAAGGAGTTCATCGAAAACCAGCAAATGGCAGGACAGGATGTCTCGCGATGGCTCGTGGATTTTCACAACAAGATCGCCTTCCCCTTCGCCAGCGTCATCGTGGTGCTCTTCGGAGTCCCCTTCGCTTCCATCAAACGCCGCGGCGGACTCGCCATTGACTTCGGTGTGTGTGTTGCGGTGACGTTTGTTTATCTTGCCTTCATGAAAACGAGCCAGGTCTTCGGGTACAACGGCGATCTCAATCCTTTCCTCACGGCGTGGCTTGCGAATATCATTTTCTTCGCACTCGCCATCATCAACCTTGTCAGGGTCCAGAAGTAGGGGCGAGTTCGCGCCCGCCGAACGTCACGGAGCGAGGATGGCAACAACCTTCTCCTGCATCGGCTGCCCGGTTACCACGACCTCCTTCGATTTCGTAATATAGACGTCGATCTCAGACCTGACGCCGAATTTCCCAGGCAAGTAGATACCCGGCTCTATCGAGAATGAAGTTTGTGGGATAATCTTTCGCTCGTCGCGGGTTTCCAGATTGTCGATGTTTGCGCCGTTGCCGTGGATCTCCTCTCCGATATTGTGACCCGTCCGGTGCACGAAATACTGATCGAATCCTCTTTCTTTGAAAAAGTTGCGCGCCGCGTCGTCAACCTGGTAACCACAGATCTCTGTCCCCGTCCTGAACGACTCCTGGACAAAGCGGAGAGCCGCATCGCGTCCACCCTTCACGATCTCGAAGATCGTCATGTACTCCTCAGGAACGCTTTCGCCGATGTAACCAGTCCATGTGATATCGGCATAGACCGACCTCGGTTTGTCTTTCTTTGCCCACAGGTCGAGAAGGACGAAGTCTCCTCTCTTCAATGGACTGTGAATCTCTTTCGTAGGTTCGTAGTGGGGATTGGCACTGTTCGCATTGACCGAGCAGTTCGGGTCACTCTCCGTCTTGATGCCGCGCTTCTTGAATTCTGAGAGCATAAATTGTTGGACATCGTACTCCGTCGTCGGCGTCTTTGAAGTGATTCGCTGCTTGATGAAGTCGAAGGTGAAGTCAACAATCTGGCGCAAGTGATTTGCCGTCTCAAAATTATCCCGCGCCTGCTCTTCGTCCCAGCACGACTCAAACCGCTGGACAAGGTTCGCCGAAGAGACAACCTCCACGCCCAGGCTGCGCACCAGCTCGATCGTCCCGCCATCGACATTGGAGACGTAGGGAATATTGTTCATCGGAGAATATTCCATCGCGACCTTCCTCACGTTTCCGACAACGTTCCTGAGCCCCTCGCGCAGTGACTGCCAGCTCACATACATGGTCTTTTCACCCGGCAGGGTGTCCAGGTTCCATTGTTCGATGTTGTGAACAAGTTTCTGAGGTGTGCCCGTCGCCGGAATAAGATAGAAGTAGCGGCGAGTCTGCATGATGTGCGCGGGCAGATTCAGAATGCGGGTCGCAAACACGTTGGAGCCCCGGAAATTGTAGAACAGCCAGCCATCGATCCGTTCTTGCTTCAGGACATCTTGAATCAGCTTCACCGTTTCCGGTCCGAATGTCGCCATGGAATCATCTCCAGGATTTGTTCTTCTCAGACGTGAGTATCGCACCCAATGTAGGAAAGAATGGAAAAGCAGGCAAGCAATGAGAAGCTGCACCATCGACTTCCGGTTGGCCGTCACCACAAACCACGGGGGCGCCATGACCCTCAGAAAAGCAAAAAGCCTGCAATTTGACTTGCAGGCTTCTTGAATGATCAGCGTTCGATCTACTTCCCCACCGGCTCCAGTTCTCGTTTGACCGGCTCATTGGGGACGACTTTCTTCTCTGTCAGCCTCCTGCGGCGCCGGTACTTCGCTTCGACGACGAGTTGTGGTTCGGGCTGCTCCTCTTCTACGTCGGGGTAAGTGTAGATCTCATACTTGAAATTGCGCAAGATGATGTCTTTGCCGTTTCGGCCCAGGACATATTGCGGAAGCAAGGGGATTTTCCCGCCACCGCCGGGTGCGTCGATGACGTAATACGGCACCGCAAGACCGGACGTGTGGCCGCGCAACTTGTCCATAATCTCCAATCCCTTGCGCACGGGAGTTCTGAAGTGGTTCGTCCCCTTCGTGAGATCCGCCTGGTAAATATAGTACGGCCGCACCCGCATCTTCAGCAGCTTGCGATGCAACTCCAGCATCACGTCGGCATCGTCGTTCACGCCTTTCATCAGCACCGCCTGGTTGCCGACCGGGCATCCGGCGTCCGCCAGGAGGGCACACGCTTTATCTGCTTCGGGCGTGCATTCCCACGGGTGATTGAAATGCGTGTTCACATAGATCGGATGATACTTCTTGAGCATTTTCACGAGCTTGGGCGTAATCCTCTGGGGCAGGACGCATGGCATCTTCGTGCCGAGCCGGATAATCTCGACGTGAGGAATGGCGCGCAGACTCGACAGGATTCTCTCCAACACATAGTCCGTAACCATCAGCGGGTCGCCACCGGAGAGAACGACATCCCGAATTTCCGGATGCGCCCGGATGTAGTCGAGTCCGTCCTGAATCCATTTCGCATTGATCTTCGTTGAATCGCTGACTTTTCGTTTCCTCGTGCAAAACCGGCAGTACATAGAACACTGACTGGTGACGAGGAAAAGCACGCGGTCCGGATACCGGTGGGTAATGCTCGGAACCGGACTGTCGGCGTCTTCGTTGAGCGGATCTTCGAGTGCGTTTCGATCTTCAAGTTCGACCGCGTCAGGGATGCACTGGAGCCAGATCGGATCGCCAGGGTAGCGGATGAGACTGAGGTAGTACGGGTTGACGCGTATATGAAACAGTTTGTTCAGGCGGTCCGCGAGTTCTTTGTCAAACCCAAACCGTTCGACCAGATCTTTTCCGCTGTCCACACTCTGTCGCAACATCTCTTGCCAGAGTTCCATACAGGTCGTTGATCCTCCCTAGAGGTATTTGATGTACACCACAAGGTCGTCGTCCGGAGCATAGTACTGCCTGATCCGTGAAGCCTCGGTGTAGTGATTGTGCTCGTAGAACAAGCGAGTCTTTTCGTACTGCGCTGTCGACGAAGTCTCAGCGATGACGAGTTGTCCTCCCGACCGTTTCATGTACTCCTCACAGTGAATCAGCAACTCCTTGCCGATCCCTTTGCCGTGCACCTGCGGATCGACAGCAATCCAGTACAAATCGTACGTCGCTGTCGTCATCGGTGTGCGACCGATACAATAGTAGCCGCGAGGGACGTTGTTTTCGTCGACGTACGTGAAAATCACGTAGTCTTTCTGATCTTCTTCGTCGGCGGCGATCTCCATCAGTTCCCGTGCGACTTCAATCTCCTCTTCCCGAAAGACGTTCGTTGCTCTGACAATTTCGACCAGCGGATCAAGATCCTGCTTCTGGAACAAACGAATCGGCATAAGGCTCACTATGGAGTACGCTCGAGCGCGTACTCGACGATCTTGTTGATGATCTCATCGAAGGAGAATCCATACTCCCTTGCTGACCTGGCGAACCCAGCGTCATCACTGATATCTGGATTGGGGTTCACCTCGATGACATAGAGATTGTTGTTCTTATCAAGACGCATGTCCACCCGGGCATAGTCGCGACATCCCATCACGCGATAGCACTTGAGGGCTATTTCTTTTGCCTGGCGCTCAACATCAGCCGGAATCTGGGCTGGACAGACACCGACGGTCCCCTTGTACTCATCCGTCCCTTCCATCCACTTGGCATTGTAGGTGACGATGTGCGGAAAATCCGCCGGCAGCCCGGAGAAATCGATTTCCGAGATCGGGAGGGTGATCGGCCGCCGGTTGCCTATGATAGCAACATTCAGCTCCCGACCTTCTACATATTCATCAACGATCGCCGGTTGGTCGAAATTCTGGAAGATATGCCGGACACGCTTGCGCACCCCGGCGATGGTATCCACAATCGACCCATTGTCGATCCCGACACTGGCATCCTCGGCCGACGGCTTCACGATGACCGGGAACTTGAGGTCGAACTCGTCTTCACTGACCTCGTTGACATTCTTATAAAGAGCGAAGCGGGGCACACGGATCTTATGGAAACTCAGCGCTTGTTTGGTGCGCGCCTTGTTCTGGCACATACCAAGCGCAAAAGCGCCTGCACCGGTATACGGGACACCCATGATCTCGTAGATACCCGCCACGAACATCTCGTGCGTCGATTCATCGCCCACCGCCTCGCACAGGTTGAAAATTAGGTCGGGCTCCTTCTCTTCAACGAACTGGATGAGCCGCTTGATGTCGCTGTTCATGTTGAACAGAGACGTCTTGTAGCCGTTCTTCTGCAGCGCTTCCTGGACGTGCGCCCGCTCCTCCAACACACCGACCTCCGAAAGATCGAGAGACGACGACTGATTTCCAGAAACCACCTGGGAACGCGTGACAGCCGCCTCGATCTGCCCCATCTCGGAAATGAATTTCCTTCCGGACTTGGTCTCGACCGTCGGTTCATTGAAGATAACAGCGACGTGGATTTTTTTTCGCATATTCTCCCCTGCACCTGGGCAAAGAAAACGACGAAGAACCTGCTATGCCGTCGACAACGCAAGCTCATTGCGGCGGATTGCCGCGTCAAGCACTGCTTGAAGCATTCCGTTGTACGAGTATCCTGCTGCGCGGGCTGCCATAGGATAGCTCGAGTGATCATCCGGATTCGGAAGAATTCCCGGCAGCGGATTCAATTCAATGACATTAGGGACTCCGTTTTCGTCGAGGCGCAAATCGATTCTGCACCAATCGCGACAACGCAATATCTGACATGTCCTTATGCAGATTTCCTTGATGAGTGTCTCGAGACCAGTGTCGATACGTGCCGGGCAGTCATACATTTCGACCGGGTGATCAAGCTGATCCCAAATCCATTTTGCCTCATATGAATAGAGGGGACTGACCCCAGCGGGGAGCTTGTCCAACCGTATTTCCACTATTGGGAAAGCCCGCAAGGATGAGCCATTGCCAAGCAAAGCCACGGTAAATTCACGTCCCGGCAGGAACCTTTCCACGAGTGCTGGTTCCTCGTAATCGGCAAGGACTCTTCCGACCTGAGCCCTGAGCTCCGATTCCGTCCGCACGATCGAAGAGCTGAGGATGCCTTTGCTCGATCCTTCGTGGAGAGGTTTCACCACCGATGGAAGCCTGATGGAAGTGTGCTTCAGTTCATCGAGCGAACCGATGACATGAAATTCCGGCGTAGGAATCTTGTAAAAGGAGAGAATTTCTTTTGCGCGCGCCTTGTCAAGGCAAATACCGAGCGTTACGGGATCAGAACCCGTGTACGGGATGCCGAGCATGTCAAGTATCGCAGGGATTTGGGCTTCTCGGGAGGGACCTCGCAATCCTTCCGCGATATTGAAGACGATATCGGGTTGAACTTCGAGGAATCGTTGGGGAGCGTTCTCGGACGCCTCAATCATCGTCACGCTGTGTCGCTCTTCCAGGGCCGCCTTCACGGCGAGAATGGTTGCTTCACTATCCCATTCTGCGTATGTGTCGGGTCTCGTCTTCTGAAGTTTCGTTCGTGATGCTACTGCTACTCCGTTGTCTCCGTTTTCTTCTCCGCGGGTTTGAACCGAAACTTCGTCCGCGTTTTCCTTCTTCATGTTATAGACGAGCGCGACATGCAATCGCGGTAACAAGCAGGTTGATCAACCTTTCAATTGTGAGAGGACGACCTATCAATGAACGTGTGTCGTTGCTACAAATATAACCTTTTAATCGTCGTTGTCAAGTCTGAGACGCCATTTTCGCGCATCCGACGCGCGATCGTACTTGACACGACGCGCGCCATGACGATCACGCGACGACCGAGGGGGGGATGATGGAGAGCATGACGACGATCACCATCGAGAGGCATGACGACCGACATCGACCAACAAGCAAGACGGGGAGGAGACAACAAAGGAGTGACCGGCCGGCAGGAAAGAATCGCGGCTTACCCTATGTTTCCGAGCTCCAGAGCATCCCGGTACTGCGTTTCGAAGTGCTTGCGGACTGCCTGGTGTGAGGCCGACCGAAGCTGCGGATCACGATCGACCAGCGAAAATGCTTCCTTTCGTGCGACAGAGACGAGTTCTCCGTCCTCCACAAGGCTTGCGATCCGCAATGCGGGGACTCCACTCTGTCGGAGACCGAAGAATTCTCCGGGACCCCGGAGGCTCAGGTCCACTTCTGCTATTTTGAACCCGTCAGTCGTCTCCACCATCGTTTCGAGTCGCTTCCGGGCATTGAGTTTCTCTTTTTTGACCTCACCCGGCTCCAAACCGCGCCGATGAGCGTCAAACCACCCATAATTGGCGATGAGGATGCAGAACGATTGCTCAGCCCCTCGCCCCACCCTCCCGCGCAATTGGTGAAGCTGTGAGAGCCCAAAGCGCTCCGCATTCTCCACGATCATGATCGTCGCATTGGGGACGTCAATCCCGACCTCAATAACGGTCGTCGAAACCAGAATCTGGGTCTCCCCAGACTTGAAGCCCTGCATGATCTGATCCTTCTCCTCGGTCTTCATACGTCCGTGCAAGAGACCCAGCCTGAACGACGGGAACACATCCTTCCTCAGCCGTTCGAACTCCTCGGTAGCAGCTTTGAGATCGACCTTCTCCGATTCCTCGATGAGCGGGAACACGACGTATGCTTGCCGTCCCTCACTTACCTCCTTCCGCACAAAATCGTAGACCCGATCTTTCTGATCCTCCAGGCGCACCCCGGTCTTGATCGGCTTCCGGTTTGCGGGCATTTCATCGATCACCGAAACGTCGAGATCACCATAGATGGTCAGCGCCAGCGTGCGGGGAATCGGCGTTGCCGTCATGACCAGCACATCCGGATTTAGTCCTTTCTCCCTCAGCATCGCGCGCTGCATCACGCCAAAACGATGTTGCTCATCGATGACAGCAAACCCAAGCCGCGCAAAGTGCACCTGCTCTTCGAGCAGTGCGTGGGTTCCGACAACGATGTGCGCGCCGCCGCTGCGAATGTCACCAAGAACGTCCTCTCGAAGCTTCTTTCGTTGTCCGCCAATCAAAAGTCGCACGTTCACAGGCAGGTTTTCCAGGTAGGCTGACAAGGTGCGAAAATGCTGCTCTGCCAGGACCTCCGTGGGGGCCATCAGTGCGACCTGATATCCATTCTCCACTGCCACGAGCATCGCGAGAAGAGCCACAATTGTTTTTCCGCTGCCGACGTCGCCCTGCAACAAGCGATTCATGGATGTTGGCCCCTGCATATCAGCCGCGATCTCACGCAGCACGCGACGCTGCGCCTTGGTGAGCTCAAATGGAAGCGCAGCGGCAAGTTTGCGCGCGAACGTGCTTTCGACGGAGTAGGTTATCCCCTTTTTGTCCTTGCCAAATCTGCGTTTCCGGTATGCAAGCATCAGCTGGAGGAAAAACAACTCATCGAACTTCAGACGCCGACGGGCAGCTTCAAGATCGTCGCGGCTTTCGGGGAAGTGAATCGCTTGAAGTGCCGTGCGACAACCGACAAGATTCACCCGCGTGCGGATCTCCTCGGGTATGACCTCTTCAACCGTCGCCACGTGGCTCTTCAGCGCGTTTCGGATGATCCGGCGAAATCCTCTGCTGTCGAGTCCGGCCTTACTCAAATCGGACGTCGAGGAGTATTTCGGGATGATCGCACCAGTATTGAAGAGCTTCCCCCAATCCGGCTCATCCTCTTCTTCGGCCCCGCGCAAACGGTCGAACTCCGGATGCACGAACTGGACTCGTCCGAGTTTGTCGAAATCGGGATACGCCGACACAGCCAACAGTTCCCCTTGCTCGAATGCGTCTTTGTACCATTGTACTCCTTCAAACCAGACGCACGTCAGGAATCCCGTGTCATCTTGCAGCGTCAGGAAAAACACAAGCCGGTTGGAACGCCTGGAGCGGCGCATCTCAACACGGAAAACCTGACCGATGACGGTGACGGGCCGTTCCGCGTCGACATACTTCCGGAGGTCGCGAATACTGACGATCCTGCTCCGGTCAAGATAGTCGAAGGGGAAATAGAAGAGGAGATCGCGTATCGAATGGATCCCGGCTGACTCCAGCTGAGCAGACCTCTTTGGGCCTACGCCTTTCACATATTGAAGAGGGGAATCGGTCATCCGGTCTTTAGTCGGGCTTCGAGTCTGAATTTTTGGGTTTGAAGTCGTGAGTCTGGAATTACAGGTCCAGCGTTGGTCACAACCACTTTCCGTCTTTCGTCTTGACTTCTCACGTCAACTTGCTCATGTCTACTCGCTCTTCTCCTTCTTCCCCATCAGGTATCTGTCCAAGAACGTCAGGACCTGTCCATATCCCTTGATCTGGTTCTCCTTCTTGCGGAAGCCGTGGCCCTCGTCCGGAAAGATCACGTATTCGACCGGAACATTATTCGCCCTGATAGCGGCCACCATCTCGTCCGATTCCACCTGCAGCACGCGGATATCGTTCGCCCCCTGGAGAACCATGACGGGGTTCTTCACCTTCCCACCGTGAAACACGGGTGAGATGTTGTAGAGTCGTACGGAATCCGCCGAGAATGGATCTCCGAGTTCGGCGTACAGCGCCTTTCTGCCCGCCTCCCAATGCGGCGGTATACTCTTGAGCGTGCGGATCCAGTTGGTGACGCCAAACAGGTTCACCCCTACTTTGAACTCGTCCGGCTGAAAGGCCATGGCGGCCATGGTCATGAACCCGCCGTACGACCCCCCGAAGATGCCGATCTTTTCTCCTTCGATGTCGTCCAACCCCTGCAGGTACTTCTTACCGTAGACGCAGTCCGTCAGGTCCCTCTCGCCGTGGTTGCGATCATCCATCTTGTAAAACGTCTTGCCGTATCCGCTACTCCCCCTGTTGTTGACGGCCAAAACGGCGTACCCGTGGTTGGTGAGATACTGGATAAGCTCGTTGAACCCCACGCGTGACTGGCCGCCGGGTCCGCCGTGAACCCACACCAGCGCCGGGACCCTGTTCGAGGAGGACGCCGTCAGGGGCTTGTAGAAGACGGCCGGTATGTCGAGCCCGTCGAACGATTTGTAGCGCACCACCTCGGCCGCGACAAGGTTGTTCGGGTCAATCTCCGGGTTGAGCGCGTTCGTCAGTCGCGACAGCTTCTTCGTTCCGAACTCGTAGACATACACGTCGCTCGGCGATCTCGAGGTACCGATGGTGAGGCGCATCAATTTCTCGCTCGGGGAGATCTCCACAGCCAGTACGTCTCCGTCGGGGATCGCGGGCATGGCCACGTCGGCTCCCGTGGCATTGTCGATCACTTTCAGGACATTCTTCGCATCCTCATTGATGCCGATGACGCGGTACTTCTCGTTCTCCGACGTATAGCTGTACATCACGTCCCAGGTGGTCTGGAAGACGGTCGAACGGCTCGACGTCGTCAGGTCGAACTTCGCCAGGTATTGGAATTCCTTCCCCGCGTCGGTCGTGTAGAAGAACGTGGTGCGGTCGTTGCTGAATCCGGCGGTGTTGTACGTACCGGGTATCGCGGGGTCGGATATTTCGACCGTCTTGCCGGTTGCGAGGTCGTGGACGTACAGACGGTTCTCGCTCGACGTGATGGATTCGTTCAGCGCAACCTTGTTCCCATCCCGCGAAACATCGTCGACGTTCATTCCCTTGTCGTTCCGATAGACCATCACCGGAACCCAGGTACCCACCGCCATGAGGTAGACATCGAAGAAGCGCGGGGTGCGTTTGTTGGAAAGGTAGAAGAACGATTTCTTGTCGACAGACCAGCGGAGGAAGGAAACCTTCTCGTTCTTCCCCGGGGTGAGATCACGGGACGAGCCCTCGGCGGTCAGCAGGTAGAGGTGGTTGTTCTCGTTCCCACCCTTATCCGCCGTATACAGGATCTCGCCTGTTCCGGGAACATAATCGACCGAGAAATACGACTCGACCGTTGACGCCGTCACCTGGCGTTTAGCTGAATCCGCGATGGAGATCTCGAACACGTTGAAAATACCTGTGCGATTGCTGCTGACGAGCAGCTTCGTTTCGTCAGGAGAGAAGGCTCCTCCACCGATGCGCTCATTGGCGTAGAACTGTTCGATGGTGTACTTCGGCACGTCGGTTCTGGCCCGCGGTCCGCAGGAGGAAAAGACCGCGGCGACAAGAACAATGAGGAAAACAATAACGAGAGGCTGTTTCATGGCAGTATTCCTTTGTGATAACATGGCGTGGTGGGAAGGAACTTGAGTTGGTTCCGAGCCACAAGTCTGAGATGCAAGCGGTCAGTCAGCTACGAGCTTTCAGCGATCAACGTTTGGATTCTGACTTCTGAATTCTGACTCCTGATATCTGCCCCCCGCATCTCGTCTGCCGTCTCACTCCTTACCCCTCTCAAACACCACCTTCCCTCCCAGTACCGTCATCTCAACCGACACCGACTCGATCCTTGCAGGGTCGATGGAGAGGATGTCATCACTGAGCACGACCAGGTCGGCAAGCTTGCCGGGCGAAATGGATCCCTTTTCCCGTTCCTCGAAGACCGCGTAAGCATTGCTGATGGTGTATGCCTTGATCGCTTCCTGTACGCTGATCTTCTGCTCGGGGAACCAACCATTCGGATTCGCGCCGTCGGTCGTTCGCCGAGTTACCGCAGCGTAGATTCCCGGCAGAGGATTCAGCGGACCGACAGTCCAGTCACTCCCGAAGGACAGGGTCACGCCTTGATCGAGAAAGCTCCGGAACGGGTATGTCGTTTTGCATCGCTCATGGCCGATCCGCTTCTCAGCCCATCGACCATCATCGATAGCGTGATAGGGTTGCACCGACGCGATGACGCCCAGCGATGCAAAGCGCTTGAAGTCTTTTGGTGCAATATGTTGTGCGTGCTCGATCCGGAACCTCCGATCCCATGACGGATTTTCTTTTACGATCTTCTCGAACAGATCGAGCACGAGACTGTTCGCGCTGTCCCCGATCGCGTGAATGGAGAGCTGTAGTCCTGAGCGGTCAGCCTCCTTCCCCCATTGTTCCAGAGTTCCGTTGAGGATGACATCCATCGCCAAGCCCTTCGTGCCGGGATCTGAGGTGTAGGGCTCAAAGAAGAGAGCGGTCGAAGAACCCAGCGAGCCGTCCGCAAATTCCTTCATCGATCCAACGCGAATCCACGAATCGCCGAAGGGCACTCGTATTCCGAGCGCCGAGAGGTGCTTCCACTGAGTCAGCGGTAACCGGCAGTGGAACCGCGCAGTCAGATCCCCCCGGTCACGGAGCGTCTGATACACGCGGACATCAGCGGCAGATGACACATCCTGTATGCTTGTCACGCCGTACTTGCGCGCCTCAGCGAGTGCAAGCATGGCAGCCACCAACATTTCCTCCGTCGACGGGTCAGGGACATGTTTGTAGACCAAATTCATAGCAGCATCTTTCAAGACACCCGTCGCTTCGCCGGTTTTCTTATCTCGAACGATCGTCCCTCCCTCAGGATCAGGAGTATTCTTGTCGATCCCGGCAAGCTTCAGGACGTACGAGTTGGCCAGCGCCATATGACCGTCGTAGCGATTCACAAAAACCGGAGTTTGACCAGTGAGAGCATCCACCAGTTCTTTTGTTGGGAGGTTTCCACCCGGCCAGTTGTCGTGGTCCCAATCGCCACCCGTGATCCATTTCCCCGGACGCTTCGCTGCCCGCTCCACGATGATCCGAGCGAATTCCTTTTCGTTCTTCGTGAAGCGAAGATCAACGCTCTGGAGCTGAAACCCTCCGGTCATGAAGTGCGTGTGGCTATCGATAAATCCGGGAAGCATCCGCTTCCCCTGCAAATCGATCACCTTTGTCTGTGAACCGACAAATTTCTCCATCTCGGCTGTCGATCCAACGGCGAGAATCTTGTCACCCAGGACAGCTACGGCCTCCGCTGCCGGTCGCTTCTCATCCACCGTCCAGAGCTTCCCATTGATGAAGACAACATCAGCGATGCGTGACTGGCCCATTGCCGTGATAACACAGAAGAGTGTGGAAATTACGAGTTTGAGGTTCATATGGATTTCCTCTCGGTTCAGGAAGATTCGATGACAGGCAGGTAACGCCAGAAGATAGCCAATGACGGAGTGAATTTCAATGCGCCCCGAAAGCCGAAAATCCATGTTGACTTTGCAGAGCCAAGTCTCTAATTTGGGGGCCGGACTCTTACTTACAGTACGACAATCACTGTTTCCAGCGCGAGGACTTTATGAGCATTAATCGGTGGCGATGGGCGTTTCAAATTCTGATCGTTGCGGTGGTGTTATCGGCAACAGCGGCCTCCGCACAAACGACTCCAGTCCGGGGCCGGAAGGCCGTCACGCCGGCTTCTATGCTCCAGCGGAAGGACACTGTGGGAACTGTGAAACCTGAGTCCTTTGACGACATGGCACGACGTGTCGACAGTCTGCGATTCATCGTCGTCTATAATGCAGAGTTACTGGAAAAAGACCTTAGCACAAAAGTGACGTGGATTTATGTTATGCTCGGGGTCATGATCGTCGCGAGCATCGCGATGTATTGGGCTTTGAAACAAGTGCAACGAGGTCGCGAGGACATGGAGGAGAGGCTCTCCGGCCAATTCTCATCCACCCTTGCGCAACTTGAATCACAGATCAAGGCAGTCTCCGAGAGAGTGGATCTCTATCACCCCAAGCCTACGACCCGACGCCCCAGGAAAAAGTCCTGAGCGCAAAATCTTCTCAACGTAAAACAAGAAGCCCCGCCAAGAGCGGGGCTTCTTCGTTGTTGAGGTTCTACCCGGGACAGAAGATGTCTTATCGTCGCTTTGCCAACCGGTCCAACTCCCTGCGGAGAGAACGAGCCAGAGCAGCGTCAGGCGATTCCTTCAGCGCGGCTTGATACATCACTGCTGCCCTGTCGAGCATTCCCAACTGTTTGTACGTCATCCCAAGCAGAAACGATGCATCAGCTCTCTTGGAGGATCCCTTGAACTCGAGCGACTTCTTCAACGAGACGGAAGCTAGGTCAAATTGCTTCAGTCGGTAGTGACTCGCACCCATGAGAAAGTAGCAGCGGCCCTCTTTCCCCTTCGCCAATCCTTGCTGAATCAACTCCTGGCAAAGCCCGAGTGCCTTCCGGTATTCCCGTGAACCATACAATCGTTCCGCCACCTCGAGAGTCTGCCCTGCAGCAGCTACGGCTGCCGGCGCCGGAGTGACCGAATGTGGAGAGGTCCGAGGCGCGGCCTTCACCGTATCGGTGCGAGTTCCGCGACGCGATGCTTCCAGGCGCCCAACTTGCACTGCGAGCACCCCAATGCGTCGCTCCTGTTCCCGTTGAATACTGAGAAGAGAATCAGCATTTCCTCCCGGCCGCGGCCGTACTGATGTCGGTGCCGTTGTCTGAGCCTTCACTTCGGCAATGCCCGGCGACGTCGTCAGGGGAATAAAAAAGGTCTCATCAGAGGCAACCGATTGATGCGATACGCGGCAACCCCCGGCAACAAGAAGAGTCATACCGGCCAGTGTCACCAGCGCAAGTCGCGAGTGCATCGATGGAAGGTCTTTGATCCTACTCATTCAATGACCGGGGTTCTCTTCATGGTGATCATATAGCGAAAAAATCCTGCAAAACCACCAACGATAATTGCGGCCGTGATGTTGTCTTCCGAACTCGGGCCCAGGCTTGGCACCGGAGGAGCGGGTGGAAGCCACGCGGGCCGCCCGTACTCAGCCCACGAAATCGGCCTCACCGAATCAACGGTGAAGAGGAAATGGTAGTTCCTGATGTCGGAGTTGAACTTCACAGGCAAGGACAATTCTATCGTTCTGCCGACGCTTGCCCTGATTGCCGACTCGCGGTCAAATGAATTCCCGTCGGTCGTCGCCAGAAGATCTGCCACCTGCCACACTCTCCCCCTCAACGTAACACTGGACTTCGGCGCAACAACATCCCTGATAACGCCGAGCGGGGGTATGGGAGGGCTCATGGCCGGTGTCGCACTCGTATCATAGAAGGTCGAAAGGTTCCGGACCGAGAGTAACGGCCTGCCAAGACCGAGCGCGGCGTGGGCCCAGTCGATTTGAATGGAATCCGATGAGATGTTCTGCACCTGAAACCGGAGGGCAGGGTCGTCGAACCGGAACTGGATGATGAGCCGATCGTCACGGAAGAGCATCGCCGCCGATTTCTCAGGAGCGGTGAGAGAGACAGAGTACCGATATTTGTTCCCGGCTACCGACGGGATGCGGGAGGACGCGCTGCAGCCGAGCATGCACAACACAGGAAGCGTCAGCAGTGTCAAACGAAACAAGTGAATCTTACTGATCGTCATGGTCTTCCGCAGATCCTTCGGAGTATTCCTTGGCCGCTTTCACAAAATCACGAAACAATGGGTGAGGGTTGATAGCACGGGACTTCAGCTCAGGGTGGAACTGACCGGCAACGAACCATGGATGTTTTGGTAGCTCGATAATCTCCACCAGCGTGTTGTCCGGCGAGACACCGCTGAACACCATGCCACCCTCTGCCAGTTTCTTCCGGAACTTGTTGTTCACCTCGAACCGGTGTCGATGCCGCTCTGAGACAAGTTCCTTCCGGTACGCCTTCAGGGCCTTCGTTCCTTTGGCCACGATACATGGGTAGGCACCCAACCTCATGGTGCCACCCAGGTTCTTCACTCCTTTTTGATCCATCATCAGGTCGATGACGTTGTTTTTCGTCTTCTTGAATTCTGTGCTGTTCGCACCCCGCAACCCGCAGACATTGCGGGCGAACTCAATCACCGCACACTGCAAGCCAAGACAGATTCCGAGAAACGGGATATTGTGCTCGCGGACATACCGGATTGCCTCGATCTTTCCTTCCACACCTCGTTCGCCAAATCCTCCAGGGACGAGAAGCCCGGTAACGTCGCTCAGAAAACGTTCAGGTCCCGAATGCTCGATATCTTCCGCTTTCACCCACCGCACCTCGACGACGACATCGTTCTCGGCGCCGGCATGGACAAACGCTTCCGTGATGCTCTTGTACGCATCGAGGAGGTCGGTATACTTGCCGCAGACCGCGATAGTAATTTTCCCCCGGGGATGCTTGATCCGGTTCACGAACCGCGTCCAGCGACGCAAATCAGGTGCGCCGCATTTAAGATTGAGTTTCTCTATGACAATGTGCGGGAGCCGTTCCCTCTCAAACACCAGAGGAATCTCGTAGATTGAATGAACATCGGGCCCTTCGATGACAGCCTCTGCCTCGACATTGCAGAACAGGGCGATCTTTTCCCGCAGATCACGGCTGAGGTGACGTTCGGACCGGCAGATGAGGATGTCCGGCTGCAATCCGATCTCCAGCAGTGTTTTCACACTATGCTGGGTGGGCTTGGTCTTCAGCTCGCCGGCAGAGCGAATGTACGGAACAAGCGTCACGTGAATGTTAAGAGCATTTCGGTGTCCGACTTTCAGCGTAAACTGCCTGATCGCTTCCAAGAAAGGAAGGCTCTCGATATCACCTACGGTGCCACCGATTTCCGAGATGATCACATCGTACTTCCCCGTGGAGGCCAACCCCACGATGCGCCGTTTGATCTCGTCGGTGATGTGAGGGATGACCTGGACAGTCGCCCCCAGATAGTCACCGCGGCGTTCCTTCGCAATGACCTCGTAGTAAATCTGACCCGTCGTCGCATTGTTCTGACGGGATGTGCTTGCATCCAGAAATCTCTCGTAGTGTCCGAGATCAAGGTCCGTTTCCGCACCATCGTCGGTGACGTACACTTCGCCGTGCTGGAACGGGTTCATCGTTCCCGGATCGACGTTGATATACGGATCGAATTTTTGGATCGTGACCCTGAGCCCGCGCGATTTCAGAAGAAGCCCCAGCGAGGAGGCTGCAATACCCTTCCCTAGCGAGGAAACGACCCCGCCTGTGACGAAAATGTACTTGACGTGGCTTTTCGGCATAGAGATAATCTTCGTTCAGAAAAACGTTTGCTACGTTCTGGATTTCAGCACCTCAATCACACGCCGGACATCATCCGGTGTGTCGACTGAAATGCTGTCGAAGCTCGTGATACCAACCTTGATTCGATAGCCTTGTTCAAGGATTCTCAGCTGCTCCAGTTTCTCCGCCCGCTCGAGACTCGACTCGGGGAGTGACGCGTATTTGAGCAGGAACGATCTCCGGAAAACGTACAACCCCAGATGCTTGTAGAATGTGTGGTGACGAAGCCACTGAGACTGGTCGGCCTCATCGCGAACCGACGGAATCACCGACCGGGAGAAATACAGCGCAGTATGATCCGCGCTCATGACGACCTTCACAACCGCCGGGCTCATCAGGTCCTCAGGGGAGTCGATCGGCCTGACCAGCGTGCCCACTTCGGCCGCCGCATCGTCCAGGATCACCCGGATCGCTTCATCAATCATCTCCGGGGGGATCAGCGGCTCGTCTCCCTGGACATTGACAAAGATGTCCGCCGGAACGACGCCGGCAATGGCAGCGACCCGGTCGCTTCCGCTTTTGATCGTGTTGGAGGTCATGAGAACCTCACCTCCGAAGGAGCGCACTGCGGAAGCAATGCGATCGTCATCGGTGGCCACCACGACCTGCGAAACCAGGGACGCTTCGCACACCTGTTCGTACACTCGCTGAATCATCGGCTTACCGAGCAGATCGACCAGCGGCTTGGCAGGCAGCCGTTGGGACGCATAGCGAGCGGGAATGACGGCTACGGCACGAGCCATGCCTATCTGTCTCCTATCACTTTCGGCACTTTGAAAAATTTTTCTGTCTTCGCCGGAGCGTTCTTGAGCGCGTCCGCGGGTGCCAGCCCCGGCTTCACCACGTCGTCACGGAACACATTCTGGAGTTCAATCACGTGCGAGAGCGGCTCCACGGCGGATGTGTCCAGCTTCTTGAGCTGCTCAATGTAGGCAAGAATGGAATTCAGCTGATGCGTGAAGGTTTCCTTTTCGCCCTCCGTGAATTCCAGTCTGGCAAGTCTGGCAATATGTTCAACATCTGCGACGGTGACTGCCATACAGTGCCCTATCCTTGTTCAACGTAATGACGGGCGATCTCCCGCCGGACGACCTCCATCAACCGATGTTCTCCCTCTTTGCCCGAAAACCCATCGGTCGGTATCGGCTTGCCGAGCACGAGCTCGATGTCGGCGGGATTGATCCGCCAGGATCCCCTCGGCAAGATCTTGTAGGTGTTGTTGATCGTCACAGGGATGATCGGGATACCGGCTTTGACCGCAAGCGTAAACGCTCCACGTTTGAATGGTTGAAGCTTTCCGTCCCTCGTCCGCGTCCCCTCGGCAAACAAAATGACAGATGCCCCGTTGCGCATGCGATCTGCCGCTTCTTCAAGACTCTTCAAGGCATCGCGGGCTTTGCCGCGATCAATGGAAATATAGTGCCCGTACTTCAGCGCCCACCCCCAGATCGGGATTCTCGTCAATTCTTTCTTCAGGACGAACCGGATGTCATCCGGGATGCCGTTCACAACCGCCGGAATGTCGATCGCGCTCGCGTGGTTTGAGATATAGATGTAGCGTTTTGAAGAATCGACGTTTTCCGTTCCCTTCGTCATGACGTTGATGCCGAACAGCATCAGGATGATCTTCGACCAGGCCCGGCTCATCGCATGGAACGTCCGACCCGTTCGATCGAGAGGCGTTGACACCAAGGCAATCGTCGAGAGCGGAATTGCAGCCAGAACGATCAGGAGTGCCTTCAGTGCCGTTGCGATCATTGCGCGACGTCCCCCTCAAGTGCTGCACACCACGACTCCCGTAACGGATAGAGAGCGGAACTGGAACAGGCAGAGCATTGCGCACCCGGCGCGGCCGCTTGCGCGGCAAAGAAAGTGATACATTCGGAACTTTTTTGGGCTAAAGCGACTACGGCATCGCGGGGTGAACGGTGTTGCTCACTGAGGTGAACTGCTTGCTCCATGGAGCGGCACAATGAAGGAGTGAATCCATCGTGGTTTACTTAAAATAGTAAAGGCCTCCCTGAAAAGCAACTCAGGGCAATGGCGAAATCCCGATGAAGGATCACCATGACACCGTCCACTTGCTCGACGAGCCCTCATCGCACCACGGTCACGGAAATCCGGTCTCTCACCTTGAGAGACTTCTGACCTTTCACAATCCGGGCAAGAGAGAGATGCGGACCGCGCACCTCCGTCACCTGAAGCTCGCCGATTGTTCCCGCCACCGCATCTTGCGCCATGAGATTGCGATAGACGGAAAACTGCTGGCCCGTCCGCACTCCGTCTTCGCTTCCCAGATTGATGAACGCGCTTTCTCCTTCGATGAAGACAATATTCCCCCAGATCGTCACCGGTTTGAAGTTCAGCGAAATACTGTCGAGCATTTGCCCGAAGCGCAGAAGACTGTCCGGATTTGTCATGCCCCAGGCCTTGATGGCAGGCATCGCGCTCTCAACCTCCAATGCAAAGTTCTCCGAGGCCTGGAAGCATGCCTGACCGATGACCGTCCTGTTGAAATCCTCGCTCCCGAAGCGAATCTTGTCGAGATCGCGATACTCGACAGTCCTCTCCGACTGCTTCCCAAACAACGTGAGCGTGAGCGACCGATCGGCAAACTCCCCTGCTGCTTCCCCCCGTTTTATCTGTGCTGCCGTGGCAGACTGGACACTCCGCTCAAGATCAAACACAGTGAACGTCACGGTCAGAGATCCCTTGAACGCCTCATACCCTCCGAGCAAAGGCTGACCCGTGACGAAACGGGAAACTTCAAACTGCTCTACGGCTCCGGCGACAAGAAAGCGCACCTTGAATTGCCTGTAGACTGCGTCCCAGAACTTGATGTCGTCCAGAGCAAATCCATCGTGCTCCTGCTCTTCGAAAAAGTTCTTCACAACCACCGGGGAGATTGTCGGGATTCTGTAGCGCTCCTTCATAAACGCGGCGAGGAACCGCGGAACATCCAACCCCACATCCCATCGACCTTGGAAGTCAGAGTTATTCTGAAAGGGGAGAAACACAAACCCCTGAACCGGGGAACCCTGGGCCAGGACGTTTCCTCCGCTCATCTGACCAAGAAGCAGAAGGCCGAAAGCGCAGAGAACTCGCAGGCTCGAGAAGGAATGATTTCTCTCACTCATACATCAAGTACTTTCCGCGAGTGGCCTTGAATTGGACGAGGTCCTGATCAATGTCCCTGAGGATGGAGTCGACACTCCTCCTGGTTTGAAGCGCCTTGCGGAGCTCACTGGACCCGGCCGCTTTGTCGAAGGATGAGATCCGGTCTGGTTTCGCGCGCTGGAAGATGTCCTTCTCCGGGAAAAGTCTCTGCAAAGCATCGAGAACGGTAATCTGAACGGCCGTCATGTTCAGTTGCTCAGGGTCCGTCACGTGAACCTGAACACCGAGAAACCTTGTGTCGGACGTATCGAAGTAGAAAGGACGGTACGAGAGAGGACGGAACGTCACGCCAGGGAGCCGCTTGCCATTGAGATAGCTCGCAAGTTTGTCGCCGTCGACCCACGGCGCCCCCACCAGCTCAAATGGCAATGTGTACCCAACGCCCTGATTCGCCGTCCCGAGTTCACCGAGCAGTCCGGTCATCACGTAGAACATCGGAGTTGTCGCGCGCGGGATATGAGGTGACGTCGGGACCCAGACAAGTCCTGTCTCATCCCACCACATCGACCGCTTCCACCCTTCCATCGGAACAACGCTCAGCTTGCACTTTGCTCTGTCCTGAAGCCATCCCTCGAGATTGATCATCTCGGCGAGTTCCCCCGCTGTCATGCCATAAACGTACGGGATTTCAAAAGCCCCGATGAACGATTTGAACTTTGGATCGAGCATCGGACCCTCAACCCTGGTGCCGGTCAGCGGGTTGGGGCGGTCGAGGACGACAAAGGCCACATTGTTTTCTGCCGCGGCTTCCATGGCAAGCCCAAGCGTCGAGATGTACGTATACGATCGAACGCCAATATCCTGGATGTCGTAGACGAGGACATCAATACCGCGCAGCATGTCTTTGGTGGGTTTGCGCGTTTTGCCGTACAGCGAATACACGGGTAATCCGGTTCTGCTGTCGTTGTATCCATCGACAACCTTGCCACCCTCGACATCCCCGCGCACGCCATGTTCCGGGCCGAAGAGAGCGACGAGTTTGACCCC